>Ga0214472_10001662_pt1 | contig 24599 bp, 22 predicted proteins | sample RVTome_6_FD_207662 | JGI IMG/M metagenome (GOLD analysis project Ga0214472, IMG submission 207662) | Soil microbial communities from uranium-contaminated site in the Upper Colorado River Basin, Wyoming, United States - RVT140D175 | ecosystem: Environmental > Terrestrial > Soil > Contaminated >...
CTGAGCGAAGATCCCGCCCATGAGACAGCCGGTATCGGACTGGCCGGGATCCTCCTCGATCGCGACGATGCGACGGGTGCGCTGGAAGTGCTCGCCCGTCTCCCCCGTTCACAGGACGTTCGGCGGATGGAGGCGGCTGCTCGGTTGTGGGCGGGTACGAACGACGTGGCGGCGCTGGCGGAAGCCGCCGAGTCTGGCTCCGACGCCGATCGGATCGCCTATGCAAAGGCGCTGTCGGTGCAGGGCGATCCCGCCGAGGCGATGCGGCTCCTCGTCGAGATCGTCGGTGCTCGGGGCGAACCGGCCGAGGAGGCGAGGACGTCCTTGCTCGATCTGTTCGAGATCCTCGGCAACGACCACCCTCTCGTGTCCGAGTACCGTCGCAAACTCGCTTCGGCCCTCTTCTGAGCGTCGACCGTTTGGAGCCTTGGCCCGATGCCCTCCTAGCCTCGGGGACCCTCGTAGGAAGGAAGCCTGTGGCCAAGCAATGGAGCGAAGCGCCCTCTCTCACGATCGACACGTTCAAGACATACACCGCGGTCCTCGACACGAACCACGGTGAGATCACCCTCGACCTCGATGCCGGCCGCTCACCGCTCACGGTCAACAACTTCGTGTTCCTCGCCCGCCAGGGTTTCTACGACGGCGTCACATTTCACCGATGCATCCCCAGCTTCGTCATCCAGGGAGGCGACCCGACTGGCACCGGCACCGGCGGTCCCGGCTACCGCTTCAGGGACGAGCTCGACGGTCCCAGGTCGTACGCCCGCGGGACCGTGGCCATGGCGAACTCGGGACCGAACACGAATGGCTCCCAGTTCTTCATCTGCGTCGCGGATGTCGGTCTCCCGCACAGCTACACCATCTTCGGCGAGGTGACGTCGGGCATGGAGGCCGCCGACGCGATAGTCGGCGTGCCGACCGACCGCAGGGACCGTCCGGAGGAGGACTGTGTCATCCGATCGGTCACCATCACCGAAGCCTGAGGAGCAGGGACTCGGGTGCAGTGCGCTGGCGGTCGCAGCCGGCGTTCTCGTCGCGTTCGCAGTGGTTGCAACGACGATCGGGCTTCTGCTGGCGCTGGGCGACGGTGGACGGATCACCCAGCAGATCGGATTCGCGCTATATGGAGCGGGCGCCCCGGTATCGGGCATCTTCTCGGCGATGGCGGGAGAACTCCCCCTTGCCCCGTTCACCGATGCCGTCGTCTGGCTGGTACTCGCCGTGGCTGTCGTTCGGATCAGCGAGCAGCGTCGACAACCGCTCGCCCCGATGCTCGCTCTCGTCATCGCCGGCGCGTCCGTGCTCGGACTGGTTGTCTCGTTCCTGATCGAGCGGGTCTGAGGGCTCTCAGTTGAGGATGCGCACCGAGGTCAGGTCGGTCTGCTTGACCCACATCGGCCGAGGGCGACGCTCGTCCACCACCAGATAGAGGGTGCCGCTCGGCTCGTGACTCGGATCCTCACCGGCGTCCGCATCGACCCACCAACCGATCGAGACGACCCGTCCGGCGAGCGGTCCGTGACCGTCACCAGGGTCGGTGACCGTCGTCACCTCCATCCGCTGGGTGATGGACACGGCGAAGTCGGCATGATGTTCCACAGACGGGAATGTACCGTCGGCGTGTCACGAGCGCTCCCAACCTCGGAGCAGCTTCAGAGGACGTGGTCGAGACCGACGGTCACGCCGGCGGCATCCCCGACGGCCCGGACTGCGGCGAGTACGCCCGGCATGAACGAACGGCGGTCGGTGGTGTCGTGACGAACCGTCAGCGTCTGGCCCTCCGACCCGAAGATGACCTCCTGATGGGCGACGAGTCCGGGCAGCCTCACCGAATGGATCGGAATGTCGCCCCCCATCCCCGCCGCCGTGGCGAGCGCCGTCCCCGAGGGCTTGTCGAGCTTGCCGGCGTGGTGCATCTCGACGATCTCGCTTCCCTCGAAGTAGCGGGCGGCCTCGGCGGCGAAACGCATCATCAGCACGGCGCCGATCGAGAAGTTCGGTACCACGAGGCAATTCGGTGGCCCGTCTCCCCAGGACCGGCGCAGCCGGGCCAACCGCTCATCGTCGAACCCGGAGGTGCCGACGACCACGTGACTGCCGTGCGACCTCCACCGGGCGAGGTTCTCCATCACGACGTCCGGTCGAGTTACTTCCACGACCACATCGGCCGTGGCGAGCGAGGCGGGTTCGTCGGAGCACGGGACACCGGCCACCGTTTCGCCGGCGTGTCCCGGCGAGTACAGGCCGACCAGTCGCATGTCCGCCGCGTCGTGCACCGCATCGGCGACAAGGCGCCCCATGCGACCTGCGGCACCGGAGACGCCGACGTCGATCACCGCAGGTACGGCTCCACATCCGCTGCGCCGAACGGCCCGACCGCACCGATGACCTTGGGGCCGGTGAGCAGCGACTCCGCAACGGTGCGGATGTCGTCGAGCGTGACCGCTTCGACTTTGGCGAGGCGCTCATCCACCGACAGGTGCGGAGCCCCGATCAGCTCGTCGCGACCGAGACGGATCATGCGGCCGTTGGCGTCCTCCATCGCCAAGGCGAGTCCGCCGCGCATCGCACCCCGGGCACGATCGAGCTCTTCTTGGGTGATCCCCTCCGTCACCATCCGTTCCAGCTCGGCGTGAATGAGGTCGAGCACCGTGCCCACCTGGTCCGGAGTGGTGCCGGCATACACACCCCATGCTCCCGTGTCGGCGTACGAGACGCGGAACGAGTAGACGGTGTACACGAGGCCGCGCTCCTCGCGGATCGTGCTGAAGAGCCGGGACGACATTCCGCCACCCAGTACGTGGTTCATGACTTCGAACGCCCAGCGTCGCTCGTCTGCCCGGTCGAGTCCCTCACCGCCGATCACGACGTGAGCCTGTTCGGTGTCGCGGGTCACGACACGCGCCGCGGGCGACAATGCGGCGGCGGCGAACTCGTGTTCCACCCCGTCGCCCGACCAGCCACCGAACACCTCTCCGGCCATCCGTACGACCGACTCGTGATCGACGGAACCCGTCAGTGCCAGCACGGTGGAGCCCACTCCATACCGCCGCTTCCAGTAGCCGGCGATGTCGTCGCGGGTCATTCCTCGAATGCTCTCCCTCGTTCCGAGGACGGGCGCCTCCAGCGGGTGGCCGACGAACACCGCCCGGGTGAACTCCTCGAAGGCGACATCTGCGGGATCGTCTTCGCTCATGTTGATCTCTTCGATCACCACCTGGCGTTCCGCATCGATCTCGTGGCTCCGGAAGGCCGGACGCTGCAGCATCTCCGCCAGGATCCCGAGCCCGTCTTCCAGATCCTCGTCGAGCAGGCGCGCCCAGAAGCAGGTGTGGTCCTTAGAGGTGAAGGCGTTCGATTCTGCTCCCATCGCGTCGAAACGCTCCGAGATCTGCCGAGCGGACAGGTCTTCGGAACCCTTGAACAGGAGGTGTTCGAGGAAGTGTGAAGCACCTGCTTCGTTCGGGTTCTCGTCTCGGGTGCCGGTGTCGATCCAACACCCGACCGCCACGGATCGAAGGCTGGGCATCGGTTCGCTGATGACGCGGAGGCCGTTGGGCAGCGTCGAGAGCTCGTAGTGCATCGCCGCCATGGTACGGATCCGGCGGATTCGTGTCGCAACCCGAAACCGACTTGCCAACGTGTGAGACAATCGGCGCTTGATGCGCGCCCGTACCGAGACCGTTCTTCGCGACATGCTCCGACCGGAAGAGGGGGCTATCGAGCAGGTCGTGGCCCGCTACCAGCGGGTGTCACCGGCGGTGACTCGCTTCGCCCGCAGCCTGTCGGGCAATCCGCAGCTGCGGGTCCGGCTGGGATCCGAATCGGCCTCCGGAGGTGACGAGATCGTGTGTGATCCCAGGCTGTTCCAGGCGGCCTACAACCGCAGCGCACCCGTCACCCCCGACGAGGTCGCGATCGCCTCAGCCCTGCACGAAGTCGTACACCTCGTGTCGACCGATCTCGACGAGAAGCGGGCATATCCCTCCGACTGGCCGTCGGAGGTGGAAACGGACGACACTCCCGTGGATCTGCTGAAGGCAGTGGCCACCGCCGGAGGTCCCGTCGCCGAGGCGCTCTTCTTCACATTGGAGGACGCCAGGCAGGAATGCCGAGGACTGGTGGCATATCCCGGCGCACGCTCGGTGCTGGCGGACCTGTATCGCACCGGCTACACCGAGGCGATGCGCAATGCGGGGGCCCTCTCCCAGTTCGCACTCGCTTCGTTCCTGATCGCCGGCGGCTACTCGGAACGCGAGCCACTCGAACGGCGATTGGATGCCAGAGCGGCCGTGGCTCTGAGCGATGCAGGCCACATCCTCGAACGAACCGCCGGCGCCGAGGATCCATGGGATGTGGCGGCGCTGGCACTGGAGTTGCTCGAGATCGCCCGCGCCAACCAACTCCTCACGAAGCTCGACGAGACGGCCACGAACGCCCAGCGGAAGGCTGCGGACGGCCGGGACGCCGACACCGTCGCCCAGGGCGTCGATCAGGTCAGGCTCTCCAGTCCGGTGGTGCGCGACGCCGAGAGCTACCACGACACCAAACGAGCGAGTCACTCCCGAGCCGGGCTCTCGGACCGCAAGGGAGCGAGTGAGATGGCGGGAGACGCCACCACGGACCAGCTCCTGCGCATCTCCGAGGCGCCCACCATCTATCTCCCGACCGGGCAGATGGGCAAGCTGCTGGTGGCTCCGGTTCCCCAGACGTTCCGCACATTCGCCGGGGAGGGACGACAGGCTCTGGCCAAGGCTGCCGCCAGGTGGGAGGTGGCCCAGAGACAGGTGTCGGGTGAGCTGTTCCCCCTCTTCGCCGCCAATCAGCGACGCGGGCTGCGCTCCGGTTACGACCAGGGCGACGTCTCCCCTCATGCCGCGTTGTTCATCGGAGCGGGTCTCTACACGCGCATGTACGAACGACGCGCCGCCCGCACGAGGAGGACATATGCCGTCAGCCTGTTGGTGGACGCATCGGCATCGATGTTGCAGCCCAGGGAGGGAGGGCAGGGCCGGCGCTCGTCGTGGGGGATGGCTTCCGCACTCCTGGGCGCCTGGACCCTTGCCCGGCTGTGCGACGAACTGCAGATCGACTTCGAGGTGGCGATGTTCAACCGCTCCTTCGCCGCCCGTCCCGACGACACCGAGTGGTCGTACACCCGGGGACGCAGCCAGGCGACCGCCGGACTGCGGCAGACGCAGGGCAGCCACGCCGACCGCCTGACCTCGACCGTCAACCACTATCTGGTCAAGCCGTTCGATCGTCGTTGGCGCGACGCAGAGGATCTGCTGGCAGGGATGTTCTACACCGCCGCCGAGCCGACCAAGGCTGCGGGAGCCGCCCGGCGCGACGCCCGATCCGCTCCCCCTGTGTCGATGTTCGACAAGGCGTCGAACGTCGACGAGTTCAACATCACCATGGCTGCCGAGCGCCTCGGCCGGCTCGGTTCGAGTGTCAGAGTGCTGGTCGTCCTCGCCGACGGGATGACGCGTGGCTCGCTCCGGGCCCTCGAAGCGACCGTGGACGGAGTCGAACGATCGGGCACCACGGTGCTCGGCATCGGCATCGGTGACGACACCGTGACCACCGCCTATCAACGGCATCAGGTCGTCGAGCGACCCGAGGATCTGACTCGGGCGATGGTCGACGGGGTCCGCTCGTCGCTCCGCCGCAGCCTCGCCCTGTTCGGCATGGACACATGGTGGCTGCGGTCCACCCGACCCACATCCAATCTCTGGAAGGAGCAAGCAAGTGCCTGAAACCGTCGTCTTCGAAGACCCGCTCGGCGCCGGCCCTCCTCTCAAGATCGAGAAATTCGAGGTTCCGAAGGCTCTCCCAGACGCAAAGATGCGCCTGGGGAAGATCCCCGAGCCCGATCCGCACTACGTCGACCTCGGGATGCTCTATCGCTTCGCCCAGGTGGAGGCGGTCCGCCAGGAGAGCCCCGACGGCTTCATACCGCTCCACGTGGCGGTCCGGGGTCACATGGGTACCGGCAAGGACCACGATGTCGAGCAATTCGCCGCCACTCTCGGACTCCCCTACTACCGGATCCCGCTGACGGGTGAGGTGCGGGACGTCACGCTCATCGGTTCGACCAAGCTGCACGGTGACGGCACCGGCGGCACCGAATCCCGCTGGGAGGACGGCGACATCACCCGGGCGCTGCGCGGACCGGCGCTCCTCAATCTCTCCGAGCTCAACGCGGCCGGAGCCGAGACCCTCTTCGCGCTCCATGGTCTTCTCGACCGGTACGCGGCGATCGACCTCCCGAACGGTGAGCGGGTCGACCTGCGCGGCGACGTGCGCGTGTTCGGGACGATGAACCCGACCGACCTCCGGGACTACGCCGGGACGCAGACGCTCAACAAGGCGTTCGCCGACCGCTGGGTCATCTGGGAGAAGAGCTTCCCCGGCGCCGAACAGATCGAATTGATGCTGCGACGCAGGTACCCGACGTTGTCCGATCCGTACGTAGAGGCGATCGCCCGTCTGTCCACCGAGATCAACGCCAGTTTCGAGTCGAACGACGCGGGAACCAGGGTCGAGACACCGCTCAGTCTGCGCAGCGTGCTCGATCGTCTGCCGACCGGACTTCGCATCCACGCCGATGCGGACGACTCGTTGCGGCGTGCCTGGGACGAGTTCGTGCTCCCCCACGTCGACGTCTACGACCGGGATCATTACGAGACCGTGTGGAACGCGGTCGTCCGCAAGGGTCCGGAGACACCCCCGTTCGGATGAGGTGCGGCTCAGCCGTACAGCGACCGATCCGCATTGCGGAGGCGGCCGGCGAGAACCTTCAACAGCTTCTGCGAGAGATGCGGATTGTCGTCCAGCAAGCCCCCGAACTGGCGTCGTGGGATCACGAGCACGTGGGATGCCTCGGCTGCGATCAGGTCGGCCGAGCGCTCCTCGCCGTCGATCAGCGCCATCTCCCCCGCCACGTCTCCGGCTCCCAGGGTGGCGACCTTCCGCCCGTTGCGACGGACGGCGACAGACCCCGACACGACGACGAACGCTTCGTCGCCCCGGGTGCTCTGCCGGGCGAGGATCTCCCCGACCTCGTAATCGACCTCGTCGGCGGCCCGCGCCACCGCCATCAACTCCTTCTTGGAGAAGTTGCGGAACAGCGGCACGTCCGTGAGAAGTGCCAGCTTCGCGTCCTTCCTCAGCCCTGCCATGTCAGCCGTACCTCCAGATGGAAACCCAGACCCGTCGATGATCGAGGGTCGACATCCTACGGGCGAGAAGGGCACGCGTGTCGGATCAGGAGGGGGGTACCGTGGCCTCATGGCCTACGAACTCGGCAATCCGGAACTCGACGGCATCGTTCATGACCTCGTGGCGAACGCGTCAGACAACCCGAACGGCGACCTGATCGCCGAGGTGCTCACCACCGCGCTCAAACTGCATCGTGACGGAGCCCCGCGAGGAGACCTCAAGCTGGTCAACACCGCCCTCAAGGAGATGCGCTACTCGATGCTGGTCTTTCGTCGGCACGACGAGCCCAAAGTGACGATGTACGGGTCGGCACGGCTCCAGCACGGCACGGACGAATACCGCATCGCCGAGGAGTTCGCTCGCACGATGGCGGCGCGCCATTGGGGAGTCATCACAGGAGCAGGTCCGGGGATCATGGAAGCCGGCAACCGGGGAGCCGGCCCGGAGAACAGCTACGGCGTCAACATACGCCTCCCGTTCGAAGGAGCCGCCAACGGGTTCGTGCTCCCGGAGCGCACGGTCAACTTCAAGTACTTCTTCACGCGGAAGCTCGGTTTCGTCAAGGAGTCACACGCTTTCGCGCTGTTCCCCGGCGGTTTCGGCACTCTCGACGAGACCTTCGAGCTCCTCACCCTCATCCAGACGGGGAAGAGCGACATGCATCCGATCGTCATGATGGAGTCGGAAGGAAGCGGGTACTGGCAGCCCCTCATCGACTTCGTCAAGAACGTGCTGGTCGAAAAGGGCCTCATCTCGGAGCTCGACCTCGACCTCTTCTCGTTCACCTCGGACCCCGAGGAGGCCGCCGAGGAGATCTGCCGCTTCTACGCGAACTACCACTCACAGCGGTACGTGGACGGACGCCTCGTGCTTCGTGTGGGGACTGCGCCGTCACCGGAACTGCTCGAACAGCTCAACGACGAGTTCTCCGACATCGTCGTCTCGGGCCGCATCGAAGTGATCGAGCCCACACCCGCCGAAGTCCGCGACGGTGACGCCCTCGACAAGGAGCGGGTGTCGTTCCACTTCGACCGTCGACAGTTCGGAGCGCTCCGTCGGCTGTTGAATCGGCTGAACGAGGAGGTGGCGACACCCGTCGAGGTGCATCCACCCTCGCCGTTCACGGACGAACAGGCCGACCGGGAGTGGTGACGATTTTGCACAGAAAGCGACTCGGCTGGACGTAAAGGTGAAATCTCGCACTAAAATCCCGGGATCGTGCGTGAAATCCTCTCTGACCTCGTAGCCGAGCAGCAGTTCCTCGACCAGTACCTCCAAAGGATCTCGCTGAAGGACTGGGATCGCGCCACACCCGCCAAGGGCTGGACGATCCGCGACACCATCTCTCATCTCGCCGACTACGAGGAACTGGCCAGCCAGGTGATCGCCGGAACCGCCGACCTGTCCCGGTACAAGTCCGCACCGGACCTCGACGCGCTCCGGCAGGAAGCAGTCGAGCGTGGACGCCACATGCGCCCCCAGGACGTGATCGAGTGGTGGCGTGGGGGCCGGGCCACCGTCGTCGAACCGCTGTCGCACATGAAGGAGACCGACAGGGTCGAGTGGATCCAGGGCGACATGAGCGCCAAGACCCTCGCCACGCTCCGTCTGATGGAGACCTGGGCACACGGGCTCGACATCTACGCCACGATCGGGGAGGAGGTAGGCGACACACCCCGCATCCGGCACGTCTGCTTCCTCGGTTGGAAGACGCTGCCGTACGCCTTCAAGTCCGCCGGTGAGGATTTCGCGCCCGTTCGGGTCGAGGTCATCGGGCCCGGATACGTCAAGTGGATCTTCGGGTCACCCGACACCGAGAACCTCATCAAAGGCAGCGCCTCGGACTGGGCGCGGCTCGCCGTGCGCCGGACGACCCCGGACAAGACGCGCCTGAAGGCCACCGGTGATGCGGCGGAGCTGGCGCTGCAACTGGTCAAGGCCTATCTCTGAGACCGAGACCGGGCGTCACGACACCCGGTTCCGCCTCGACGGGTCGGTCGCCCGGCTGACGCTCTCCCGACCGGAGATCCGCAACGCCCTCACCGGAGAACGCGTCCTCGCGGAGATCCGCTCCGCGTTCGCCACCGCAGAGCGAGATCCGACGGTCACCGTGCTCGTGATCGATGCCGAAGGGCCGGCGTTCTCCGCCGGCGGAAACGTGAAGGACATGGCGACGCGGTCGGGCATGTTCGCCGGCGACCCGGAGCGCATCGCCGAGGGGTACCGGAACACGATCCATACGCTGACCACCACCTTGGCGTCGACCGATCTGGTCACGATCGCCGCGGTCGACGGCCCGGCGGTGGGAGCCGGATTCGACCTCGTCCTCGGATGTGACCTGCGCATCGGATCGACGGCGGCCAGCTTCGCCCACACCTTCGTCGATCTCGGGATCGTCCCCGGAGACGGCGGCGCCTGGCTGCTGCCCCGAGTGGTCGGTTGGCAGCGCGCCGCCGAGCTGGCCTTCACCGCTCGGATGGTCGACGCCCGGGAGGCGAAGGAGATCGGGGTCCTGCTCGAGGTGGTCGCACCCGACGATCTGGCCGGGCGCGTCGGGGAACTCGCCGCCACCATCGGATCGAAACCCGCTCACTCGCTGCGCCTCACGAAGCGGCTGTTCCGCCACGCACGCACCATGGACCTGCCGGGTTTTCTGGATCTCACGGCAGCGATGCAGGCCATAGCCCACTCGACGGAATCCCATCACCGAGCGGTGGAGTCCTACCTCGAGCGCCTCAGGAGGCGGTGACGGAAGCCGGGCCGGCGACGGGTGTCTGCCGAGTGCGCATGCTCCAGACGCCGTGGACCACGTAGGCGGTGAGCAGCGAGAGCGGCGCTACCAGCCCGGATCCCGCCGACAACAACGCCCGGACGAGGATCTCGAGCCCGAGTAGTGGTCCGGCGAGCAACCGGAGCGTGCCGGGACCGGTTCTCGTGAGCCACTCGAGGAGCCGCCCATAGATCGACGGGTCCCGACTCTCGGAGGCGGGGCCCGGTCCCGCCGTGTCGATATCCGTCAGCCCCAGAGGCGCAGACAGGACTTCGAGCGACTCGGTGCGGAAGACTGTATCCACCGACGAGGTCGAAGCCGGCCCGCCACCGCCGTCACTCGGAGGTGGTTGCGGAGCCACGATGATCTCCTCGGACTCAGTCGGCGGCTCCCCGCTCGTCTCGACTGCGCCCTCATCGGTCTCGTCGTCCGGCACAGTCGTCGTGGTCGAAGACGGAACGGTCGTCGTCGTGGTCGTCGTAGTCGTCGTGATGGTCGTGGTCACCGTTTCGTCCACCGTGTCGTCCACGACGCCCGTGAGCTCGCCGACAGTCTCGTCGAGGACCGTGGATTCGGCGCTGTCGTCGACGAGGTCGGTGGTCGCGTCCGCCGTCTCGTCGACGGTCTCTGTGAGACCGCCCAGAAGATCGGCCGAGACGGGTGCGGCCGCGCCGAACAGCAGGCACGCTGCCAGGAGCGCACCCCACGCCGTTGCCGCACCCTTTCGCCTCATGCATCTCTCATCGACATCCCGCGCCCCCTTCTTGACCGCGCATCCTCAAGGGGAAGGTGAGGCAAACCGATGTCTCGGTGGTGACCGAGTCACACGAACCCCGGAAACGCTCACGAACGACCGGCGCCGTGGCTGCCGTGGCCGTCCTCCTCCTCATGGCGTCGGCCGTCACCTTCGCCCGGTCCGACCAGACGCTTCGGGTCAGCGGGGACGCGGCCGTCGTTCGCGAGGCAGAACGGGCGATCGCCGCCGGCGCCACATACCGAGCCAACCTCACCATCGCCGTCGTCGCAGCTGCATCCGAGCCGGACTCCGACGTCGCGCTCCGAGCGGTCGTCGCAGCCGGACGGGCTCTCGACCGGATCACCTCGGCCGTGAACACGCTTGGTAACCCGGGGTTGATCGCCCTCATCGAGAGCGTCGCAGAGGTCCACGACGACGTCGTCGGCGAGCTCCGTCTGGGCGATGTCACCGCCACCGACCGAGTCGTCAGCGCCGAGACGTTGCCGCTGCTGGACGACCTCCAGATCGAGCTCGGGCGGCTCTCGCGGGAGGCATCCAACCGCATCGACGCCGAGGCCGCATCGGCGGGTCAGGCCACCCGGATCTCGTCCTTCGTCGTGGCACTCCTTGCGCCGGCGCTCGGATTCTGGGCGTTCCGTCGGGCCGCCCGCCGTCGCCTCGAGAACGATCGCCTCGCCGGCGAGCTGGCGAGACAGCGGGAACTGAGCAAGGTGCAGGAGGATCTCATCGCCGGCCTCTCGCACCAGCTGCGGACCCCGTTGACCGGGATCTACGGCTTCGCTCAGGCACTGCTCGACGAGGGCGCCGACGGGCGGCCCGACCCTGCGCTCGTCACGGAGGCGAGCAGGACGATCCTCGGAGAAGCGAATCGTCTGCGGGGAATGGTCGACGACATCCTGGTGACGGCGAGGTCGCACACCGGACCGCTGGCATTCGAGAGCACGCCGTACGACCTCTGCGCCGAGGTGACCGCCGCCGTTGAGCCGTTCGTCCTGACCGACGAGCCCATCGAAGTCGCCTGCGAACCGGTGACCGTCACCGGAGACCGGTTCCGTTTGCGACACGTCATCCGTAACCTGACCGACAACGCCCTCCGGCACGGCGCCGGGCCGGTGCGAATCGTCGGCGTCTTCGCCGACGGATACCGCCTGACCGTCGAGGACGCCGGTGAGGGTCCCCCCGACGACGTCGAACTGTTCCGACCGTTCGCCCACTCCGGCGAAGCTGCCCTCGTCACAGGCAGCCTCGGTCTCGGGCTCGGAGTGTGCCGGGCATTGTGTGACGGGATGAACGTCGGACTGGCGTTCGAACGCGACACGGGCGTCACGCGATTCGTGGTGACCTGGCCGGCCGACGCCATCGCTCCGGTCCCGGCGCCTTCGGAGGACGTTCGGGCCTGAGCCGGCGCCCACCGGGACTCGACGACGTGATTCGGGCCGCGATCGTGGCCCGATCCTCGCGATCGCCGCCGACATGTCGTATGGTGCCCGGTTGGGCCGTTCGTCCCATGGTTATCCACAGGGGCGTAACGCAGGATGTTCCGCGGGGACTGGCTATTCGACAGGGCGGAAAGGCACGATGGACACGCTGCTGGCAGCAATGGAAAGTGTGGTCGAAGACCTCTACGGCCACGTCCACCGCGTCAGCTCCGTGGCATCCGCCATCGGCCGGCACATGGGACTCGACGATCTCGAGGTCGACCGCCTCACCACCGTCGGCGTCCTCCACGACGTCGGGAAGATCCACGTCGATCCGGTCATCCTCGCCAAGCCGGGTCCGCTCCACGGCAACGAGCTGGTCAAGATGCGCCGCCATCCCGAGTTCGGCTTCGCCATGACCGTCGACCTGTTCGACCGCGGCGTGGCCGAGGCCATCCTCCATCACCACGAGCGTTTCGACGGCTCGGGCTACCCGTACGGACTGGCCAAGGAGGAGATCCCCCTGCTCGCCCGTATCGTGCTCGTGGCCGACGCCTTCGACGCGATCACGAGTCACCGCTGCTATCAGCCCGCCCTTCCCGTGGAATGGGCGCTGCAGGAGATCCGGCGCTGTGCCAACACTCAGTTCGACCCCTTCGTCGTCGATGCTTTCGTCGAAGTCGCGGACCGCGGCGCCCTCCACGGCGTCACCACCGCCGCCGCGGCCGGCTTCATGTTCTGACTCCCCCCCGATAGACGTCACTTCCGCCCGATACAGTCGGGTGCGTGTCCACCTCCGACCCCCTCGACTTCTTCTCCCCGGCCACCAGAGCCTGGTTCGAGGCATCGTTCCCCGAGCCGACCGAGGCCCAGAGGCGGGGATGGCCGGCGATAGCCTCCGGCGCACACACCCTCATCCACGCACCCACCGGGTCTGGCAAGACTCTGGCGGCCTTCCTCGCCACGATCGACACGTTGCTCGCCGAGCCCGTCCCGGCGTCGGCCGATCGACTTCGCGTCCTGTACATCTCTCCGCTCAAGGCGCTCGCGGCCGACATCGACCGCAACCTCCGTGCCCCACTCATCGGCATCCGCCACGCAGCCGAACGCCTCGGTCTCGCTCAGCTCGCCGAGATCCACACATTCCTCCGAACCGGAGATACCCCGGCGAGCGAACGCCGCAGGATGCAGCGGACACCACCCGACATCCTGATCACCACGCCTGAATCGCTCTACCTCCTGTTGACCAGCCAGGCTCGGGAGACGCTGCGCTCGGTCCGCTGGGTCATCTGCGACGAGGTCCATGCCGTCGCCGGGACGAAGAGAGGAGCCCACCTGGCGCTCTCGCTCGAGCGTCTGGAGGACTTGACCGCCAGACCTCCACAACGCATCGGTCTGTCCGCCACCCAGCGGCCGCTCGCCACCACCGCCCGTTTCCTGGGAGGCGGGACCATCGACGACGACTCGTGGACACCCCGAGCGGTCGAGATCGTCGATGCCGCCGGGGCGAGAACCATCGACGTCGAACTCATCGTCCCCGTGCCGGACATGACCGAGCTCGCAGAACCCGACCCGCTCGACCCGGACATCGTGCGCACACGCTCCATCTGGCCGGCGGTCTACCCGCGAATCCTCGAGCTGATCCGGGAGAACCGCTCGACCATCGTGTTCGCCAACTCCCGCCGCCTCGCCGAGCGGATCTGCGCCGAGCTGAACGCCCTCGCCGGCGAGGCGATCGCCCGCGCCCACCACGGATCCGTGTCGCGCGAGCAGCGTCTCCAGATCGAGGAGGCTCTCAAGCGTGGCGACCTGCGGGCGGTGGTGGCGACGTCTTCGCTCGAACTCGGAATCGACATGGGAGCGGTCGATCTCGTCATCCAGATCGAAGCACCGATCTCGGTTGCGTCGGGCCTGCAGCGCGTGGGACGCGCCGGCCACCAGGTAGGAGCGGCGTCAATCGCCAAAGTGTTCCCCAAGTACAGGGGGGACCTGCTCGTGTCGACGGTGCTGGTGGACAGGATGTCACAGGCCATGGTCGAACCCACAGTGATTCCCCGCAATCCGCTCGACGTGCTCGCCCAACAGATCGTCGCTTCCGTGGTCATCGAGGAACGTACCGCCGACGATCTGTACGCCACGATCCGCCGGGCCGCCGCCTACGCCGACCTGAGCAGACAGGTCTTCGACGCCACCCTCGACATGCTCGCCGGCCGCTACCCGTCTGATCTCTTCGCGGAGCTGCGGCCACGACTCACGTGGGACCGTCTCACCGGCGTGGTGGCTGCTCGTCCCGGAGCCCGCCAGCTGGCCATCGCCAACGGCGGAACCATCCCCGATCGGGGTCTGTTCCGGGTGACACTTCCCGACGGGGGGCGAGTCGGCGAGCTCGACGAGGAGATGGTCTACGAATCCCGGGTCGGCGACGTGTTCGTGCTGGGTACTTCGACGTGGCGGATCTCGGAGATCGGTCCGGATCGGGTCGAAGTGGTTCCCGCCCCGGGCGAGCCGGCGGCGCGAATGCCTTTCTGGCGGGGAGACTCGCTCGGACGATCACTCGACACCGGCAGGGCGATCGGGGCTTTCATACGCGAACTGGGTGGACTCGATCCTGTCGAGGCGAGGGAGTCCCTCATCTCGCGTCATCGGTTGGACGATTGGGCGGCCGAGAATCTCGTGGCGTACCTCACCGAGCAGCGCCAAGCGACCGGGTCGCTTCCCACGGACCAGACGATCGTAGTCGAACGCTTCCGCGACGAGATCGGCGACTGGCGGGTGGTCGTCCTCACACCGCTGGGCGCCCGGGTGCATGCGCCCTGGGCGATGGCCCTCACCCAGAGGCTACGTGAGCGGTACGGATCGGACGTCGACGTCATCTGGTCGGACGACGGAATGGCCTTCCGCTTCCTCGACGCCGACGAACCACCAGGGGCACCGGAGCTCGTCCTCGACCCAGAGGAGGTCGAGTCGCTGCTCCTCGAACACCTGGCAGACACCGCCATGTTCGGCGCCCGCTTCCGAGAGGCGGCCGGGCGGGCCTTGCTGCTTCCCCGACGGCGGCCCGGGCAGCGGACGCCGTTGTGGCTGCAGCGTCGCCGGGCCTCCGACCTGCTCGGGGTCGCCAAGCAGTTCGGATCCTTCCCGATCATCCTCGAGACCTATCGCGAGATACTTCAGGACGACTTCGATCTGCCCGCCCTGCAGAACGTGCTCACCTCGATTCGCAATCGCACGCTGCGCGTCGTCGAAGTCGACACCCGCGTCCCCTCGCCCTTCGCCTCGTCGCTTCTGTTCGCTTTCGTCGCCTCCTATCTGTACGAAGGGGACACCCCGCTGGCCGAGCGACGGGCTGCGGCGCTCACGCTCGACCGGGATCTCCTGCGGGAACTACTGGGCGAGGGTGAGCTGCGGGAACTCCTCGACCCTGCCCAGATCGCCCAGGTCGAGCTCGAACTCCAGTCGCTGAGCAACGATCGGAAAGCACGCGGACCGGATGCGATCCACGACCTCCTCCGGCGAATCGGACCGCTCACCACCCGAGGCGTGGCCGATCGGAGCAACACCGATCCACACCATCTCCTGGCGGATCTCGAAGCCACTCGCCGCGTCATCCGGGTCCACTGGCGTGGTTCGGAGTGGTGGGCGGCCATCGAGGATGCCGGGCGGCTCCGGGACGCCCTGGGCGTCCAGCCGCCGCAGGGGGTGCCACACGTCTTTCTCGAACCGGTGGAAGACCCGCTCGGCGATGTGGTCGGACGGTATGGCAGGACCCACGGACCGTTCACCGCCGACGACATCGCCACTGATCTGGCGCTCCCGACCGGGGTCGTCCGCTCCGCACTCCTCCGCCTGCGTGACTCCGGCCGTGTGGTGTCTGGAGCCTTCCGTCCGGGTGGATCCGGCGAGGAATGGATCGATGCCGACGTCCTACGCCGCATCAAGCGCCGGTCCCTCTCGGCGCTGCGATCCGAGATCGAACCGGTCGAGCCCACGGCCCTCGGACGCTTCCTGCCGGCGTGGCAGGGCATCTCCTCGGACCCGCAGCACGGATCAGGTCCGATATCCGAGGCGGTCCGTCGGCTGGAGGGAGCGACGGTCCCCGCCTCGATCCTCGAACGTGACGTGCTCGCCTCCCGGGCCTTCGATGCTTCCGGCGGGCTCGACCGCCTCCTGACGGACGGTGATCTCGTGTGGGTGGGTCGCGGGGCGTTGGGAGGCCGGGACGGAAAGGTCGCTCTGTATCGCCGCGACCATCTGGCGGAGCTGTGGGTCGCCCCGGCGGTCGAGCCTCCTGATTCGGCTCTCCACCATGCGATCCGCCAGCAGCTGACGAACCGGGGTGCGAGCTTCTTCCGAGCGATCTACAACGCCTGCGGCGGGGGCGACGTCGACGCCATGCTGGCGGCGCTGTGGGACCTCGTCTGGTCGGCGGAGGTCACCAACGACTCGCTGGAGCCGTTGCGAGCACTGCTGGCGGGGAGGAGGGTCGGTAGCCGAGGCCGCGGCCGGCCCGGGATCGCGTCGTCCTTCCCACGCCACGCCGGGGGGCGATGGTCGTCCGTCGCCGACCTCCTCGAAGATGGCGGAGGACTGGCGTCGGACACGGAGCGCGCGACGGCCTGGGCGGAGAAGTTGGCCGACCGCCATGGCGTAGTCACCCGCCCGACGGTGCTGGCCGAAGGCATACCGGGCGGGTTCTCCGGGGTGTATCCCGTCCTGCAGCGGATGGAGGAGACCGGCAGGATCCGACGTGGCTACTTCATCGAGGGTGCGGGAGGTGCGCAGTTCGCTCTTCCGGGGGCGGTCGACAGGATCAGGGCGCTCCCGACCGGAGAGGTGACGGTGCTGGCGGCGGCGGACCCCGCCAACCCGTACGGAGCGGCCCTGCCGTGGCCGGAGGTGCCCGAGGGCCGGATAGGACGTCATGCCGGTTCCTACGTGATCATGGCCGACGGCAGGCTGGTCGGCTTTGTCGACGGACGCAGCCTGCGCGTGTTCGACCACGACCCGGACCTGCGTCACCCCATCGGCGCCGCACTGGCGACGGCGGCGGGCCGCCACCGGTCGTTCCGGGTCGACCGGGTGGACGGTGACGGGATCCACGGCTCGCCGTGGGCTCCGGTGCTCGCCGAGATGGGATTCGCTGCGACGTCACGCGGTCTTGCCTACCGCGGCGGCTGACTCCGGGTCCACCCGCGGAATCTTCCTGTTTGGACACTCGCCTCGATTAGGCTGGTGATGCACTCTCTGCGACAGAGTTGCACACCATGCAACAGCCACCCGAGGGAGGAGTCGTGAACGAGTCCGGCGCCACGCATCAATCGCTGCGCCGCGCCGTGACAATCCTCCGGATCTTCACCGAGAACGAGCCGAGTCTCACCGTGGGCGAGATCGCCCGCCGCCTCGACCTCCACAAGAGCACGGTGTCCCGGATCCTCTCCACCCTCGCCGACGAGGGTCTCGTCTGGCACGACACCGCCACCGGGCGCTACTCCCTCGGTCTCGGCCTCGTGGAACTGGCGGGCGTGGCACTGGGTCAGATCGACGTGCGTTCCGCCTCGATGCCCCACATCGAGCGGCTGGCGAATCTGACCGGCGAGACAGTCACGGTGTGCGTCCTGCGGGGACGCGAGGCGGTCACCGTCGCCCATGTGGCGTCGCGCCACTCGGTGCGACACGTCTCTTGGATAGGACGCAGACTCCCACTGCGGACGACCGCGGCCGGAAAGGTCTTCCTCGCCGCCCTGGCCACCACAGGACAGGCCTGGATGACCCCGCCCGAAACAGGCAACTTCGACCGGACCGAGATCCTCCCCGCCATGGCCTCCGAGTACCGGGTCATCCGCAAGCGTGGGATCGCCATGGAGGTCGACGAGTTCGAGGTTGGCAGCGTCGCCATCGCGGCGGCCATCCAGGACGCCACCGGCGCCGTTGTCGCCGCCGTGTCCATCGGCGGACCGACAGAGCGGTTCGGATCGGACGAGCGGCGTACAGCGATACCGATGCTGCGGGCGACCGCCGCCGACATCGCCACCGGACTCGGGGCGACGAGCGAGGCATCGGCATGACCACCGCCTCGCCGCTCCTGCTCGGCCCTGACGACGTCGTCGCCGGCAGGATGTTCGCCCATCCCGACCACGTCACATCGGACCGTTCGACCCTGTGCATGCTGATCCGGGACGTGCAAAGGAGGATCGATCCTCCCGACGGCTCGATCGACGTGTGGATCCCCTCTCCGGAACAGTGGTATCGGCACGTGATCATCCCGCGCCCGTCCGAGATCGCGACTCACGACCGTCTGACCGTGATCGGATTCTTCGGCCGGCGCAGGGACATCGTTCCGCTGGAGGTGGCCAAGCGGATCCAGGACATGAGTGCAGTGCTCGACAAGAAGATCCCGGAGGTGGCGGGCGTCCTCGCCTACTCCACCCATCTCCTCGTCGACGAGCTCAACTACGCGAACCTTGTACTCCTCGCCGGCCCGGACACGATCGGAGCATGGCGCGACGTCCCGCCCCACCCGGTGGCAGCAGGCGAACTCTCCAAGCAGTACTACGCCTTCGTTCGCATCTATCACGGCGCTGTGAACGTCTCCGAACTCGCCACCGAAGGCACGGTCCGCCTCGAACGCGTCAAGTACTGGGACTACCGCTCGGACCCGACGTGGACAGCCCATCGCGACCTGGTCAGAACGTGACCATCGGCCTGACGTCGCTCCTCTCGCCCGTCTCGGAGCACCATCTCGCCGGGCTCGTGGGCCACCTCCGCCGGACCGGACTCGACGTGAGCCTCCTGGGAGGCTCGTGGGACGATCGGATGTGGGCGCTGCGATCAGGCGAGGCGGCGGGAGGGTGGCTCTGCGGCCTCCTCCACGCCACCCTCGACGGGGCCGGCGAATGGCCTTTCCAGGTCGTGGCCGCCCCTCGATCGCCGCGGGCCGACGATGCCCGTCGGCCCGTCTATCACGGCGACGTCGTGGTGCGATCCGGCGCACCCCAGCAGACCTTCGCCGACCTCGAGGGCACCACCTTCGCGTTCAACGAGGAAGCCTCCCTCTCCGGCTTCCACATGATGCGACACCACCTCGTCGGCCTCGGGTCGGACCTGACGTACTTCAGCCGGACGATCGCCACCGGATCCCATCTGGCCTCGCTGCAGTCCGTCGCCGACGGTACGGCCGACTGCGCCGTCGTGGACTCGATGCTGATGGACGATGGCGCCGCCGACGGACTGTCGCTCCGCACCGTCATCTCGGTCGGGCCCTATCCGGCACCGCCGCTGGTGGCGCGACCCCACGTCTTCGACGATCTCCGTTCGGCGCTGGCCGGCAACGATGTATGGTCGCCGGTCGCCGACGGCGCCTATCGGGGCTTGCGCAGAGCCGACTGAGGTCCCCGGTTAGCGTTCGGCCACCATGCCACCCGAACTGACGATCCGCGCGGGTCATCCAGACTTCCTCGACCTGCCTTGGGATGTCTCGCTGGCCGAGTGGGAGATCGAGAACATCCTCGATCTGCCCAAAGGAATCTCCCGCCACGAGGTCCGATTCGTCCAGTACCCCGAGGGGATCTATGCCATCAAGGAGCTGCCGACCCGGGCGGCTCGTCAGGACTACACGGTGCTGAGAGCACTCGAGTTCTTCGGGGGCCCGGCCGTGCGACCCGTCGGGCTGGTCGAGAAGCGGAACCACGATCGTCACTCCGAGCTGTCGGCGGCCCTTATCACGGCCTACGAACCGTTCTCGTTCTCCTATCGCGAACTCGTCCAGGGCCCTGGGTTCGGCGCCAGGCGCAAGCAGATGCTCGACGCCTTCGCCGGGCTCCTGGTCGAACTCCACCTCGCCGGCGTGTTCTGGGGGGACTGCTCCCTCTCCAATGTCCTGTACCGCTTCGACGCCGAGGCGATCGAGACGGTCATGGTCGACGCCGAGACGGCGGTCGTCTTCGAGGAGGGTCAGATCTCCCGCGGCCGTCGCGAAGAGGACATCGAGATCATGATCGTCAACGTGGCAGGTGGAATGGCCGACATCGCCGCCTCGCATGGCATATCCCTCGACGACGCCGACCTGACCCTCGGTGAAGACATCGCCGATCGCTATCACGGTCTCTGGACCGAGCTCACGACCGAACCGACGATCCCGTTGGACGAGCGGTATCAGATCGGCAACCGGATCGCCCGGCTCAACGACCTCGGCTTCAACGTCGAGGAGGTCGATCTCGTACCACAGGACGAGGGGGGTTCACGTCTGAAACTCAAACTGAGAGTGGGTGGCCGCACCTTCCACGTCAACCGACTCAAGGAGCTGACGGGAATCGAGGCCCTCGAGCATCAGGCCAAGCAACTGCTGGCGGATCTGTACTACTTCCAGGCGAACCAGGGGGTCACGAGCCCGACCGGGAAGAACGTGGCAGCCATCCAATGGCGGGTCTCCGTCTTCGAACCGATGGTGGAGCGGCTTCGGAACCTGCCCGGCGTCGTCGACCCCGTGCAGGCGTACTGCGACCTTCTCCTCCATCGCTACATGATGTCGGAAGGTTTCGGCCACGATGTCGGCATCGAGGCCGCCTGGAACGACTGGTTGCAACGCGGTCGACCCGGCTATCCGCTCGCCACCGAGTGATCCGAGAACGCAGGCAGGCCATCGATCGATCGGGCGTTCTTCCGCGCTCGGTACGCATCGAGCTCTTCGGACGTACGCGCCTCTCCCCACGCCGTGAGACGGTCGCGGGTACCCACGAGGTCCATCAACGGCACCCCGAACCCACACGACGTCTGCACCCGCGTCACCGCCACCTCCACCACGGCTCGGGCCGAGTGCGGGACGGCCCGGAAGGATTCGATGCGGTCGTCGAAGCCGGCGGTCCCGATCAAATGGGTGGCGCCCCTCCCGTACAGACGGAGGATACGCGGGGGTCCTTCGAAGGCGCAGAACATGAGCGTGATCCGACCGTTCTCCCGCAGATGAGCGATGGTCTCGACCCCACTGCCCGTGAGGTCGAGATACTGCACGGTGTGGTCGTCGACCACCCGGAGCGTTCCAAGTCCCTTCGGTGACAGATTGACGTGCCCGTCGCCCGCCAGCGGCGCGCTGCCCACGAAGAAGACGGGCTGGCGTTCGATCCAGCGGTGGAGCTCGTCGGTGATCGCCTCGAGGACAGCCGCCATCAGCCGATCCGGGCGTAGACGGTGTCGCGACGGACGGGCACGCGTCCCGCCGCCCGGATCGCCGTCTCGAACTCGTCGGGGGTCATCTCCTGGCCATGCGCCGCTCCGGCGGATCGGGTGATGATCTCCCCCATCAGTGTCCCGCCCAGGTCGTTGCATCCGGCGTCGAGGAGACGGGCACCTCCATCGAGTCCCAGTTTCACCCAGGAAGCCTGGATGTTGTCGATGAGGCCGTCGAAAGCGACACGCGCCAAGGCGTGGACGAGCACCGTCTCGTCCCACGTCGGCCCTGGTCGGGATCTGCCGCGCAAGAAGATGGGCGACCCCATGTGAACGAATGGCAGCGGAACGAATTCTGTGAACCCGCCGGTTCGTCGCTGGATCGACCGGATGACCTCGTAGTGCTTCGCCCACGACCTGGGATGGTCGATGTGGCCGAACATCACCGTCGCCGTCGCCCGCAGCCCCAGATCGTGAGCGGTGAGCATCACCTCGGCCCACTGGGCGGTGCGGATCTTGTCGGGGCAGAGATGCAGTCGGACATCGTCGTCGAGGATCTCCGCCGCGGTCCCCGGAAGCGACCCGAGACCCGCATCTCGTAGACGATGCAGGAACTCCCGGACCGGCACGCCGAGCGTCTCGGCGCCCTGCCACACCTCCAACGGCGTGAAACCGTGGATGTGCATGTCGGGCAGCTCGGCCTTGATCGCCTCGACGACACCCACGTAGAAGTCACCCGTGAATTCGGGGTGGATGCCGCCCTGCAGGGTCACCTCGGTGGCCCCACGATTCCACGCCTCCCGCGACCATTCGACGATCTCGGGGATGCCCATGAGATACGGGTCGCCCCGCAGGTTCAGACTGCGCGGGCCTTTCGAGAACGCGCAGAATCCGCACCGGAAGTAACACATGTTCGTGTAGTTGATGTTGCGGTTCACGACGTAGCTGACCTCGTCGCCCGCCACGCGGCCGCGCAACGCATCCGCCGTCCACGCCACTGCATCGATCTGGTCGCCCCGAGCCGCGAAGAGCCGCTCCAACTCGTCGACCGTCGGAGGCGAACCCGCCAGCGAACGCTCCAGGATGGGACGCAGCTCGCCGGCGCCCTCCAACTGGTCGGGAGCCCGGCCTTCCACCCAGGCAGCGTCGGCCCACTCGGCCGAGAAGCGTCCGGACGGCAGCGGCGGCGATTCGTCTCGTCCCGGCGCCCATGAGTATCGCGGCCTCGCCGCCCCGGAGCCGTCGGTCTGCGCCAACCACGTGGTGAACCACTCGCTCTCGAGCTCTCTGCGGGCCGCGTCGATCTCGACCGCGAGTGGGAACGCCGTCCGCTCCACGAGCATGTGCGGCGCGAGTGCATCCCGCAGCTCACCGATCCGCTCGCCGCTCCAGTCACGCAGGATCAGGTCGCCCGCTCCCATCTCGACTGCGGCTACACCCTGACTCACTTCGTCGACGAAGACGGACACGACCACCTCAAGGCCAGGGAGATCAACCCGCCGGGCCCAGTCGAGCACCGCCGACCGTCCCACTCGCAGGAAGGAGGGCTGCATCCGCGCCATCGCATCCAGCGTCGACTCCCACGAAGCCCCGGCCGTGACCGTGACGCGCCAGCCGCTCACACCTGCTCTCTCGAACGTGGCGACCGACTCCGGACCGAGCAGGAACGCCGGTGCGGGATGTTCGAGAGACCCGCTCGTCACCAGGATCCGCTCGGACGCCGCCGCGGCCACGGCTGCGGACGACGGCTCGACCATCTCGAGCACGGTGGTTCCCTCCCGCCTCCTGGTCACGGCGGAGATCGCGTTCACGTCTTCCGCCGGGCGGGAACGGAGAAAAGTAACGGTCCGGATCGGGTCGGGTCGTTCCTTCATCGTGGTGTGCCTTCCAGTTGTGGTGCCAGCGCGAATCCGTCGGTGTCAACCGCGTTCGCCAACTTCTTCCTGAGACCGGGATCGATCCACTCGTCACCCATGTACCCCGGGTAGACGGGAAGACGGGGAAGGAGGCGGTAGCCGGCAGCTGTGGTCCGTCCCGCCAGCTCATCGAGGTGTGGCCAGGGAGCCTCGGGGTTCACGAAGTCGATGGTGACTGGCGAGACACCGCCCCAATCGTTTATGCCGGCATCGAGATACGACTCGAATCGTTCTGTCAGATTCGGCGGAACCTGCAGATTCATCTCTGCTCCGAGGATCCATCGGGCCACCGCCACCACTCGGGCGAACCACGCCGGAATGGGCTCGGCATGCCCGCGCATTCGCGTGTCGGCCTTGGCCCGGAAGTTCTGGACGATCACCTCCTGCACGTGACCCCCGGCGCAGTGCATGTCGGCGATGGCGAAGAGCGAATCGACGATCTCTGCGCTGGTCTCACCGATTCCCACGAGGACGCCCGTCGTGAACGGCACGCGCTCACTGCCGGCCGCAGTGATCGTCTCCACTCTCACCGAGGGCTCCTTGTCGGGGCTTCCGTGATGCGGCATCCCGGGTTCGGTCAGCCGTGGCGAGATGTTCTCGAGCATCATTCCCATCGAGACGTTCGAAGGTCGCAACCGACGGATCTCTTCGCGGCTCATCACCCCGGGATTGGCATGTGGGAACAGTCCCGTCTCCTCGGCCACGAGCCGTGACATCTCTCCGACGTACTGCAGGGTGGTCTCGTGACCATGGCGGGCGAGAAACTCCCGGGCCTGGGGCCAGCGCGCCTCTGGCCGGTCGCCCAGTGTGAACAGGGCCTCGGTACACGACCGTTCGTCACCAACCCGGGCAATCGCCAGCACCTCGTCTGGCTCGAGGTACATCCCCCCCGCCCCGGGAGGCTTGGCGAACGAGCAATAGGTGCAGACGTCCCGGCAGAGGGTCGTCAGCGGGATGAAGACCTTGCGGCTGTAGGTGACCACATCGCCATGACCCTCTCGGCGCAGGCGCCGGGCTTCCCGGAACAGGGGGGCGGCGTCGATTCGACCGTCCAGGTAGGCCACGGCCAGGTCACGGTCAGGAGCGTCGTGGGTGATCATCGCCAAACCGTATCAGTGTCGACAGACTCTGAAAGGCGGATCAGGCGAGGCTCCCCGTGGCTCCCGAGACACCCCCGTCGACAGGCAGGACGACGCCGGTGATCCAGCTCGCCTGATCGGATGCGAGGAAGGTGATGGCGGTGGCCACGTCGTCAGGAACACCCAGCCGGCCCAGCGGGTGCGTTCGCGCCGCCGCCTCCTCGTCCGCCGTCCACAACAACTCGGACAACCTCGTCTTCACCACCGCCG
>Ga0214472_10001663_pt1 | contig 24594 bp, 17 predicted proteins | sample RVTome_6_FD_207662 | JGI IMG/M metagenome (GOLD analysis project Ga0214472, IMG submission 207662) | Soil microbial communities from uranium-contaminated site in the Upper Colorado River Basin, Wyoming, United States - RVT140D175 | ecosystem: Environmental > Terrestrial > Soil > Contaminated >...
AGCAACTCGTTCTGCGCCTTGTAAACCAGCGGCACGACGCCCGTGTAGGTGACTTGCACGCCGGGCTTTCCCGCGACGACGGGATCGACGGCGCCTTTGATTTCGCCGACGAACTGGCTGTAGTCGATTTCGTCGAACGCGCCCATCCGCAAGCTGATGCGGTACAACATTTCGCCCGCCGTTTTGTCGACGGCCAGGTAACCGCCTTCGATGAAGTCGTCCTTGTGACGCTCAAGAAGAACCTGCGTCGTGCTTCGCTCACCAAGCCCGAGACCTCGCAATTCTGGTGCGAACGTGACGGTCGAAAGCGTCGCGTCGACGTGTTGAAGAGATTCAATCGCCCTGCGTGCGTCGTCGACCAGTTGCATTCCATAGAACAATGGAAGTCTGTGATCGATGCGGGCTTCGCCGCCATCCAGCTTGAGTTCCCTTTGATCGCCCGCGAACCAGATTGGTATCGAATCGCGCCCCGTGGCCGATGTGATCTGATGGGTGAGGTTGGGCGCCTCGCCGGTGGTTCGTACAACCGCGTCTTGCAGGCCCGCCTCGCGCAGCGCGCGTTGCACTTGATTGCCGCTGGCGTCGTGCGGAATGGGGGCGGTCGTGATTAGTTGGCCGTCCTCGCCTTTGAATTCCAGCGCGTAACTGCCGCCGGTCGGATTGCCGGCGATGGTAACCAGGTCACCGGCGCTGGTGTGGATGATAACCTCCATCGGCACCAGCGAACCGAGCTTCGATTCCAGCCAGCGATAGTCGTGGATGATCCGCGCGTCGTCGTTGAACAATTCCATCAGCCGCACGGTGGTCTGCATCCGCGCTCCCGCGCCGTAACCGAAAAAGCCGGTCATGATCACGGCGCCGACGACCACGGCGCCGTTGCGGCGCAAAACCCAATCGGCGGCCGACGTGAACCACGCCGCGATCCGCACCATCGCCTCGCCCGGCTCGTGGATCGTCTCGGCAGTCTGCGCCGTGAGGTTCTTCTCGCGCACCCAGTCGTGCATGAAGATCTGCAGCGCCGCCGGCAGGTAGAGAAACAACCACAAGAGTGAAACCATCACCGCGATGGCCGAATACATGCCGAAGTTGCGGATCGGCACCAGATCGGCGATGTACAGCGAAGCCAATCCCACCGACGTGGTCGCCGCGGCCAGCGTGCAGGGGACGAAGCCCTTGCGCACGGCGCGATGCGCCGCGCCGGCCAAACCCCCTTCGGCGACCGCGTCGCGATAGTAATTGACGATGTGCACGCCGCCGGAGATGGCCAATACGTAGATCAACGTCGGCATCGTCAGCACGATGGCGTCGGTCCGCCCGCCGACGTAATGCACGATCGCCAGGCTGGTGCCCTCGGCGAACAGCGCCGTGAGGAATACGATCAATGTGAGCCGCACGTCGCGAAAGCAGAGCCAGCACATCAGCAGGCCGGCGCCAAAGGAAAGGCCCGCCATCCGCATCAACGTCCGGCGGCCTTCCACGTCGATCGCTTCATTGTCCACCGGGGGACCGCCCATCCGCAGGTCGGCCTCGTCGATGTCGCAGCCTTCGCGGGCGATGCGGCGGACGTGGTTGAGCGTCGATTCCAGGTGATCCTCGTCGGCGCCAAATTGTGTCATCGTGACCATCAGCGCCGTCTGCCGCGCCGGCCGCGGACCACTGAATTGCCAACTCACGGGCGACTGAATTCGATCGACGTTGATCGACAGCGTTTCTTTGGAAACGCCCTCGCCCGGCCCGTCGCCGGTCATCGCGTAGGTGGCCTCCAACAGCGAGACGGCTTCTTCGGCCGTCGGCGTCGGCACGCCGTTGATCTCGGCGATCACGTCCCCCGGCTTCAACCCCGCCAGCGCGGCCGGAGAAAGGTGTTCCACGCGACGGATGATCGGCCGCGAATCGGTGTCGGCCGTGATGATCAGACCGTGCAGGTAATCGGGTCCGATCAGCGTGCCTTCCAGTCGGTCGAGCGCTTCGGCGCGCGAAATGTTCGACGGCGGGCCGGTCAACTGCGCGAGCAATTCCTCGCCGGTCAACACGCCTTCCAGCAGCGGGGGTTGAAAGTTGGCTTTCTCGAGCTTTTCAGCCAACAACGCCACTTCCGGATCGCCCAGCCGGCAATTTTCCCAACTGACGATCACCACGTGGTCGCTGCCGGCGCCGAACTTCGACACGTACCAGCGCAGTTTCTCCGTTTCCGGATAGGCGTCAGGCAACCAATCCTTGACGTTGTTGGTGTTGCTCTGAATGGCCCGTCGGGTGCCGGCGCCGACCATCGGCAGCAGCGCGATGAACACCGCCAGCACCCACAGGCTGCGGCGGTCGATCAAGTCAGCGTAAAGCGAATAGAGTGCCTTCATGTCATGATCGCCCGCGGTCGGCGGTTGCCGGAGCATGCGGTGTTTCTGGGTCTCGAGGGCCGAGAAGATGTCGCGAGGTGGCCGGCGGCGTCTCTTCCTTATTCTCGGCACAAGGCAAGGGGCTGGTCACATCAGTTCCATGGTCAAACTCGCCTTGATTAGTTCGTTCGCGGCAGTCGTGCCTTGGACCGATTGCCACGAAATACCCTGTGGGGGTGGGGTGCGGAAGTTTTAAGCTGCCCCGGATAATTCGTAACCCGAAGCGTAAGCGAGGGAAGCCCGGAAGTTTCCCTCGCTTACGCTTCGGGTTACGATTTTCGCGGCGCTTTAGGCAAGCTAGAACCAACTCGCTTTCATCAAAGTGCCTTACATCCGTGCCATGCCGTTCCATCAATAATTCGGGCTGACGGCAACGACCGTTTTCGACTCACTACGCAACGTCGGTACCGGTTGGTCGTGTTCTGCGAGATCAGGCCGGATTCCGGACAATAATACCAACCGCACGGTGTGTCAGATAGGGCGCTGGGGCGCGGATTCCACCTTGGACGTTCGCAATGGCGGGGGCTGGCGTCGGTGTTCCCAAGCCTCAGAACCCGAATGATCGTCGCGGTTTAACAACTCTTGGCCAAACCGGTGTGGCGCTGCCGATACAGATGATAAGGGTGCGCCCCGCGCGGCGTGAGATTCGTCGCCATCGGCAGCAGGTCGTGGCGCCGCGGTCACCTGAAGTTCCAATCCAGGTCCAGCGGTGCAAATCCAGCCGTTTATATCCTCGCTGCTCGAGGGAGCTTCGGCCGCTTTGGCCGTGGCGGCCAGCGGCGCGGTTTCAGAATCGGACCGGAGTGGCGGCTCGAACCGCCCCGACGAGCCCCAAGCGGCCGCCGGCGGCGGTTCTCGCTTCGATACGGCCGACGAACTCGATCTGTCACCCGCGGCGGAGCAGGCGGCCGTTGGTCGTCTCACGGAAGAACAGCAGCAGCAAGTCCAGCAAGCCCGACTACAATTACGTGAACAGCAACAAGCCGAGCGCCGTGCGGCGACCGACGGGTCGCAGCCGACGGGTTCCAAACGCAGGGCGGTTTTTGAGCGCATTTCCGATCAAGAAGACGCCTCCGTGGGGCTATATTTCGACGCCGTGGCGTAAGCCCCTTGCCCCGCGCATGCCGGAGGTTCTCCGCCACCGTTTTCGGAATTTCTCCCTCATGTAGTGTGAGTCGCCGGCAATGATCAAAACCACCACCCAGCGTGGCGCGGCTACGCCGGTGACGCTGGGCTGTGAAGTGTCACGCCTTCGGCGTGGCCCAACATTACTCTTACCGTAATCTGCGGAAAAATGTGCGTCCACATTCACGTCCACGCCGAAGGTGCACCACGCTGTCTACCACGGTACAATTACGTTGGCGGGTTCGCATCATGAGAAAGCGGCCGTCTTGAACCGCTTTTGCACCCAATTCCCATGCCAACAATCACCGGCAAACAATCCCTCGCCGATTCGCCCTGGCTCTGGGTGCTGATGTTCGCGGTGTTTGCTTCGGTGGCGCTGGCGGCGATCGGGCCGAAGTACGCGCGGCGGCAGGCGAAGTTGGAGACGAAGTACGCGGGCCGCACCGCGGCAATGGGCGATCGTCAAGAGGATTCCACGCCACCCTCTGGTCAGTCGCGGACGATTGTACCCATCACGACCCTGGCTTTTGTGTTCGCGGTGATCGCGCTGGCCGCCGGGGCACGTTTGTGGTGGCAATTCGGCCGCCGATCGAAAACCAGCGATCGAGACGATACGCCGCAACTGGCCCGTCAGGAGGCGCACCGGCCATGACCTGGATCGTCGAAAGTCCCGCGCCGGCGATCGTTGTCGGCCTGCTGATCCTGGCCATTCTGGCGATCGCCCTGCTTCGCACGGGGCGCGGCGTGTTGCTGGCGGTGATGGCGGCCGTGGCGGCGGTCACCGTGGCGCTGGTGCTGTTGGAATGGGCCGTCGAGACGGAAGTGGAACGGGTCGAAACGGAACTGCAAGACTTTGAAGCGGCGCTGGAGTCGAACGACCTCAAGCGGATCCTCTCGCACATCGATCCGCAGGCGTCCCGCGTGCGGGCGATTGTCGAGGGCGTCCAGCCCAAATACGAAATCACCACCGCCAACGTCGGCCGCGACCTGGAAGTGACAATCAACGAGTTGACCAGCCCGGCGACCGCCACCGCGGTGTTCACCGCCCGCGTCCACGGCGGCGACCGGCAAGGCACGATCTCCGGCGGCACCTGGATCAACAAGCTCACCCTCATCCTGCGCCGCCACGGCGACCGCTGGCTGATCTACGACTACGACGTGAACGACCGGACGGGGATTTTGCCGTGAGGGGAGGAGAATTCGAAATCCGAAGCTCGAAATCCGAAGCTCGAAATCCGAAGCAAATCCGAAATACGAAATTCAGTAGTTCCAAATTCGGGAAGGAACACTAATCTTCGCTAATCGGCACTAATCAAATTAGCGAAGATTAGCGTTCCCAAGTTATCGTTTGCCTATCACTCTGATTGCATTTGGAACTACTGAAATTCAAATGTTCAAAACGCGCGGCGCGGCGCCCGTTTCGTATTTCGGCCCTTTGGATTTATGATTTGTTTCGGATTTCGTATTTCGTGCTTCGGATTTTCGGCGCCGTTATCCTCCGCGGCGGATCACCGCTGCGAGCCGTGCTGAAACCATGAATCCCACATGTGATAGTGGTCGTAGGTGTTGCCGCCGATGTGGATGGCGCCGTGCAGATGGCGGTAGCCGCCGCGGACGTATTCGCCCTGGGGGCGCGTGTAGACGGGACCGGTGACCGGATACGGTGAGATGACGACCGGCTGCACGGGATCGTGGCTGTAGTAAGACCTGCGGAACATCCAGTTGCCGGCTTCGGCCGATGTGGCGATTGCCCAAAATCCGGCGGCGAGGAGCGTCGCGATGATGCACTTTTTCATGGGGGAGGAATTCCTGTTGCTCGTCAAAGTTGCTTGAGGGGGTTTCTTTCGACTTCCAACACTTCCACTGCCCGACGACTCCTTCTACTCGGGATGCTCGACCATTAGTTCTCCTTGTTCGGGGTCGTATACGTACCGGCAGCCGTCGTCCAATTCGGGCAGCGGGCAGCCTTCGAGCGCTTGCATCGCTTCTTCGTGAGTGCGCGGCTTGCGGCCGAACTGCGTCTCGAACGCGAACAGCATCTTCTTCGCCTGGTCCAAGGCGACCTTGTCCCGGATGCCAAAGCCATCGTAAGCGGTGACGACGGTCCGCACATAGTTGGACGAATACCGCTGGCCGTCGCGCCGCTGGTGCTTATCTTCCAGGTATTGGTCGGCCGTAATCCGCCCGCCGGAATCGGTGTTTTGGCCGGCGGCGTCGGCCGCCCGGCTCACCGCCGGCTGTTCGATCGGTTGTGCCGCGTCGGCCGTCGGGTTTACCACCGGCGCTTGCGGGCGCGGGGCGATCGGCCGCGGAGGCACGGGCCGCGTGCCGGCGGCGTTGGCGACGGGATCCGTCGCGGCGGTCTCTACGTTGGCCGGCTCGCCGCATCCGGCAAGGGTCAGGCACGCCAAGCAAGGCAGCAACAATCGGGCGCTCATCGGTCACTCCGTGTTTTGACTTGACTACTGCAACGGGACGCGCGTCATGGCTGCGGCCATGACAGCTCCCATTGCTTCATGTGGTTCAGCATGGCGCGTTTCGTCAGATCGAAATCCAGCGGCGTCAGCGTCACGTATCCCTTGTTCAAAGCCGAAAGGTCTGTCTCTTCGGGTCCCTCGCCTGGCGGGGGCTCGCCCGTGGCCCAATAGTAATTGCGGCCGCGGGGGTCGACGCGTTTCTCGAAATGTTCGCCGTACCGCGTCACGCCCATCGGCACCACGCGGACTTTGGTGGGCCGCGACAGCGCCGAGGTGGGGATGTTCATGTTGTACAACTGCGGCTGGCCGTCTTTTTTCTCCAGGATTTGTTCGATCACGCCGCGGGCGAGCCGGGCCGCCTTGTCGAATTGGGCGTGCTCGTCGTATTCCAACGAGACCGCCACGCTGTCAATGCCGAAGAACGCGCCTTCGATGGCCGCGGCGACCGTGCCGGAGTACAACACGTTGATGCCGGCGTTCAGTCCTCCGTTGATGCCGCTGACGACCAGGTCCGGCCGCTGCCGGCAGAACTCGAAGATGCCGATCTTTACCGAGTCGGCCGGGCTGCCCTCGACGGCCCAACCCAGCCGCTTCGTGCCGTTGTACACCTCTTTGCAGATCAATGGGCTGAGAAACGTGATCGAATGGCTCACGCCGCTCTGTTCGGTGGCCGGCGCGACCACCAGGACGTCTCCCAGCGTAGCCAGTTCGCGCTCCATCGCCGCCAATCCTGGCGCGTAGATGCCGTCGTCGTTTGTCAGCAGGATTTGCACTTTGCCGTCGATGCGGCCTTCTCGGCCGGCGCCCCCTCCGTGTGAGTCAGCTTCCACTATAATCGCCGGTTGTGGGCCGTTCAACGGAGGCGGGCCGCCGCCCGGTCACTAGTCCATTGGCGTTACCAGCGCTATAATCACGACTTTCCGCCCGTCGGTTCGACGGGTGTTTTCGTTATGACAGAGACGCGCAAGGCACAAGCGGGGAGCCGGCCGATGACCGCCACGGCGACCAAGGTGGACGATCAAACGAACCGACTGACCGACGAAAAGGTGTTGGTCGTCGATTTCGGCTCGCAATACGCGCAATTGATCGCCCGGCGGGTGCGCGAACATCACGTCTACTGCGAAATCGTCCGCCACGACATCACCGCAGCACGGGTGCGGGAATTGAACCCGCGGGGAATCATCCTCTCCGGCGGACCGGCCAGCGTTTACGCCACCGGCGCGCCGCGCTGCGACAAAGAGATCTTCACGCTGGGCATCCCGGTGCTGGGAATCTGCTACGGCATGCAGGTGGCCTGCGAGGCGTTGGGCGGCAAGGTCGAGAACACCCCCTCGCGCGAGTACGGCCGGGCGCATTGCCATGTCGACACGCGCGGAGACTTGTTCGCCGGCGTGGCCGACGACACCGAGGTGTGGATGAGCCACGGAGACCAGGTGGCCAGCGTCTCCGGCGACTTTATCTCCCTGGCCCATACAGACACCTGCCGCATCGCCGCCGTGAAACATCGCAAGCTGCCGATCTACGGATTGCAGTTTCATCCGGAGGTCTCCCACACGCCGGCCGGCGCGGTGATGTTGAACAATTTTCTCACCACCGTCTGCCGCTGCCAGGGTCTCTGGCAATTAGGTGACTTCGCCCGCGAGACAATCGAAGACGTGCGACGCCGGGTCGGACGGCGGCGGGTCATTTGCGGGCTGTCCGGCGGCGTCGATTCGTCGGTCGTGGCCGCCTTGTTGTATCAGGCCATTGGGCCGCAGCTCTCGTGCATACTGGTCGACAACGGCCTGTTGCGCAAGGACGAAGAGGCGGCGGTGATCGCGGAATTCACGCAGCATTTCAAGACCGACCTGCACGTGGTCAAGGCCGAGGACAAGTTTCTGGCGGCTTTGGCCGGAGTCGTCGATCCGCAGGAAAAACGGCGGCGCATCGGCCGGGCGTTTATCGAATGCTTTACGGAAGAGGCGCGACAAATTGAGGACGCCCACTTCCTGGCCCAAGGCACGCTGTACCCGGACGTGATCGAAAGCGGCGCTTCGGCCGACGGACCGGCGGCCACGATCAAGCTGCACCACAACGTGGGCGGGTTGCCCAAGGATCTCGGCTTCGAGTTGATCGAACCGCTACGCGACCTGTTCAAGGACGAAGTCCGCCGCCTGGGATTGCAATTGGGCCTGCCCGAAGAGATTGTCTGGCGGCATCCGTTCCCCGGTCCCGGGCTGGCGGTGCGTTGCCTGGGCGAAGTGACCCGCGAGCGGCTGGTGCGTTTGAGGGAAGCCGATGCGATTGTGGTCGGTGAGATCAAAGCCGCCGGCATGTATCGGGCCACCAGCCAGGCGTTCGCCGTCTTGCTGCCGGTGCAGAGCGTGGGGGTGATGGGAGACGACCGCACGTACGAAGACGTGATCGCGGTTCGGTCGATCAACAGCGAAGACTTCATGACAGCCGATTGGAGCCACCTGCCGTACGACTTGCTGGCCCGCGTTTCGACCCGCATCATCAACGAAGTCGTCGGCGTCAACCGCGTGGTGTACGACATCAGCAGCAAGCCGCCGGCGACCATCGAGTGGGAATAGCACTGGTATGAACGATCCATCTGAGCCATGAAATGTCCCTACTGCGGCGCCGATGTTTTTTCGACCGACGAAACGTGCCAGCATTGCGGTTCGGCGGTCACGCGCGACCTTCCACCGGTTGCTTCCGAGACGGACGGCGACGTGTTCGAGCGGATCAAGCGGTCGCCTGCGTATGCCGAGCGCGATTCGCCGGAACGACTGGCGCGGGTACCGAAAATCGGGCCGACAGCGCTCGTGTTTCCCATCGTGTTTTTCATCTTCTTCATCGGCTTCGGCGGCTTTATGGCGGTGATGGCGCTGGCAATGAGCGGCCTGATGGTAGGTTTCGGCGGAAGGGCCGCTGGAGTCGGGATGGTTCCAGCCTTGATGTCGCTGGTGCCGATCGGTTTCGTGGTCCTGGGCGTGTTTATGATGCGGGGAGCGATTAAAAAGTACCGCCGCATCTCACAAGCGCCGATCGAGTCGCAGGCGGCCGTCGTCGCCGGCAAGCGGACGGCGGTTTCCGGCGGCGGCCGCAACTCGTCGGCCAGCACCAGCTATTATGCCACGTTTGAATTCGAGGATGGGACGCGCACGGAGTTCGGCGTGCAAGAGGACCTATATTCGCAACTGGCCGAACGGGACGCCGGCATCCTGTTCCACCGCGCTGAATACGCGGCCGACTTCGAACGCGTCAATCTTTGACCGCGTCGTCCCAACCGCTTTGCCGGGGGCTCGCCAATGGGTAAACAGTATATTTTTCAAATCGCTGACCTGACCAAGAAGCACGGGCAGCGGGAAGTGCTCAAGGACATCTGGCTGGCGTTCTACCCCGGCGCGAAGATCGGCGTGTTGGGCCGCAACGGCGCCGGCAAGAGCACGCTGTTGCGGATCATGGCCGGAGACGACCGCGAGTTCGACGGCGAAGCCCGGCTGACGGACGGCTTCACGGCCGGCTACGTGCCGCAGGAACCCGTCTTGAATCCCGAAAAGGACGTCTTCGGCAACGTCCAAGAGGCCGTCGCGCCGACCCGCGCCGTGCTGGACCGGTTCAACGAGATCAACGCCCGGTTCGCCGAGCCGATGGAACCGGAACAGATGGAAAAGCTGCTGGCCGAACAGGCCCGCGTGCAAGACAAGATCGACGCCATGAACGCTTGGGAACTGGACCGGCAGGTGGAAATCGCCATGGACGCGATGAATCTGCCGCCGGGCGACGCCGACGTGAGCACGCTTTCCGGCGGAGAGCGCCGCCGGGTGGCTTTGTGCCAGGCGCTCTTGTCGCGGCCCGATCTGTTGTTGTTGGACGAGCCGACCAACCACTTGGACGCCGAAAGCGTCGCCTGGCTCGAGCGGCACCTGGCCGAGTATCCCGGCACCGTGGTGGCGGTGACGCACGACCGGTACTTCCTGGACAACGTGGCCGGTTGGATCTTGGAATTGGACCGCGGTAAAGGAATCCCTTGGGAAGGCAACTATACTTCCTGGCTCGAACAAAAACAGGAACGGCTCGCCCGGCAAGAGAAGTCCGCTTCGGCCCGCCGCAAGACGCTTGAGCGCGAGTTGGAATGGATCCGCATGGCGCCCCGCGCCCGGCAGGCCAAGAGCAAGGCGCGGATCAAGGCCTACGAACAAATGTCCAGCGAACGATTCGAAGAGCGGATCGACGAATTTGAAATCCAAATCCCGCCCGGCAAACATCTGGGCGAACTGGTGGTCGAAGCCCAGCACGTTCACAAAGGCTACGGCGACCGGCTGTTGATCGAAGACCTCAGCTTCCGCCTGCCGCCGGGCGGCATCGTCGGCATCATCGGTCCCAACGGCGCCGGCAAGACCACGCTGTTTCGCATGATCACGGAAGCAGAAAAACCGGACAAGGGCGCCATTCGCGTGGGGCCGACCGTCGAGTTCGGCTACGTCGACCAGAACCGCGACGCGCTGGATCCGGATAAAACGGTCTTCGAGGAGATCTCCGGCGGACACGAGAATTTCGAGATGGGCGGCCGCACCGTAGCCGCGCGGGCCTACGTCGCCCGGTTCAACTTCTTGGGCGGCGACCAGCAGAAAAAGGTCGGCAGCCTCTCCGGCGGCGAACGCAATCGAGTACACCTGGCCAAACTACTAAGACGAGGCTCGAACCTGCTCTTGCTGGACGAACCGACCAACGATCTGGACGTCGATACGCTGCGGGCATTGGAAGAGGCCATCCTCAACTTCGCCGGCTGCGCGGTGGTGATCAGCCACGACCGCTGGTTTCTGGACCGCATCGCCACGCACATCCTGGCCTTCGAGGGCGACGGCTACGTCCACTGGTGCGAGGGCAATTTTCAGACCTACGAAGAGCAGCGCCGCGAGCGGTTGGGTATTACCGGCGATGAGCCGCAGCGTTTCCGCTATAAGAAACTGACGCGGTGAGCACTGCGGAAGAGTCGTCATGCGGATGCCCTCAAGAAAGAGGAATTCCTAGACGAAGTCTTCAAGCATTTAATCAGAATAGTTGCATAATCAGTATCTGCGGACAACGTTGACGACTACCCCATCAAGGCGCCGTCTGCTCCAGTTGCACCACCTCCCGCCCCCGATCAAACTCCTCATACGTCCCGAAATCATTGAACCAGTGCTTCTTCATGAACCGGTAGGCGAAACTCTTCTCGGGGATTTGCTCGGCGGGGTTGTCTTGCGACGGGCGGGGCTGCATGGCGGAGAGTTCCGCCAGGGCAGTCTTGCGGGCAGTGCTGTCGGTGGCGGAGTGGCGCTGGACGAGGTCCTTGAGGAGGTCAGGTCGCTCCAGGACGATGCAGCCGCGGGTGTGCGTGGCGGCCAGACGGCGGAAGTCGTGAAGAAACTCAGACTGCTGGAAGGTGTCGCGCAGGTGGCGCTCATCGTGGATCGATTCCTTGGTGAACTGCACGATGGGGCACGGTTCGATGTCGCCCCAGGGGCTGATGTGGTGGCTGATGCCGGTCGCCGCGGGGCACAGCGCCTCTCCGCGGTCGTCGTAGTAGGCGTCGATGATGATGATCGGCTTTTTGACCCGCATGTCGACCACGAAGCGGCGGATCTTGGCCTGTTGCTCCGGCGTGAGCGCCAACTGCGGATTGGCATCCGGTCCCACCGGCCGATAGGTGTGATACCACATGTAGATCACGCCCATCTCGATCAGCCGGTCGACCCATGACTCTTGCAACAGGTCGTCGATGTTCGTTTGGCACAGGCTGGTGGCCACGCCGGTCAGCAGGCGATTGTTCAGGCAGTTGTGCAATCCGTCCAGCGTGCGGCTCAGCACGTTCAAATTACCGCGGCGCTGATCGCTGACGATCTCGGTCCCCTCGATGCTGACCAGCGGAGAGACGTTGCCCATGCGGCGCAACTCGCGGGCCACCTCGTCGGTGATGAGTTGCCCGTTGGTGAACAGTTGGAAGTAGCAGTCGGTATGCTCGGCCAGGATTTCCAGCAGCCCGGGGTGCATCAGCGGTTCGCCGCCCAGGATGCCGAAGAAGCTGTTGCCGGCCTCTTTCGCTTCGCGGATCAGCCGGTGCATGGCCGTGGCGTCGATAGTCTGCTGCTTGGCGGCCACGTCGACCCAGCAGCCTTGGCAGCGGAGATTGCAGCTATTGACGATCGAGACGTACAGAAACGGTGGGAAGAATTCGCCCCGCTTCATGCGACGCTTGTGCTTCTGCACGCTGCGGATGCCCTTGAATCCGGCGTTGTAGGCCAGCTTCCAAAGCAACCGCTTGTCGGTTTCGGTCAACAGCCGTTTGGCCATCCGCAGGTACATGGGCGATTTCCAGTTTGTGGCGTGATTCTACGAGCGGGATTTTCGGCCGGCTGCGCGGGCCGAAGCGCGGCGATTAAGGCTTGATTATAACAGTCGGTGGCGGAGTGACCAATCAAGAGCGTACGGGTGGCGGGTCGTATGCCATGACGCCGACAGCGTGGTTGTCCGCACTTTGACGCTTTTCGGCGTTTTGTAGGCTGTTGATGACGATCGGAGTCTCAGCCCCGTGCGGGGCGACAGCGTACAGCCGGGGGTGAAAACCCCCGGTACTCAGTCACGATCGCATGGCGAAGCCCCGCGGGGGCGACATCGCCCCGGGGCGTGCTTCGATGTCGCCCCTTGCGGGGCTTCGCGGCTTAATCGGCGTCGTTCCGGGGGCTCGCGCCCCCGGCCTTACGCTGCCGTCGCTGCGCGACTGGACGATGCCGCATCACCAGTAGCATTCAAAGTTGCGGGCGAGCTATCCATGACAACTCCGTTTTCCGAGGAGGAATTCCATCAACGGACGCCGCTTTGACACAAGCGTGCGCTTGCTCGATGAGTCGAAGTCACCGCGGCGAGCGCAGCAGGCGGGCGCCGGGCGGTTGTTCGCCGGCGGCGGAGGGACGGGAACGCTGGATGTGCGGCACAGGCAGCCAACCAACCAGAGGTTCGGTCTCGCGCGTGGCCGGCACCTGCACCGTGTTTTCAGGAACCAAGGTGCGGACCAGGGCGACAACCGGCACCGGCTGAATCGGCGAATCCGACAACAGTGTGCCGCTGCGGTTGACCATGATGCGTCCGCTGCCGGCGGTGCCGCAGCCGCCGGATAGTCGCAGCCCCGCTTCGTCGATGTCGAATCGCACGGCCAGTTGCTCGTAAAGCACCAAGGCGTCGGCGTCCGCGGTATGGCCAGGCGTCGGCGTGCCCAACCAGGCGTCGGCCGCATCCAGCAGCGACCGGCTGACCACGCCCGGTCCCGCGCTGAGTTGGCCGGAGGCCGCTTGCAGGCGGCCTTCATCGAAACGGGCCTCCTCAATCGTCACCCGCGCGGGACCGTTGAGCCGGTGCGGGTAATGGGCCGTGACCAAAGAGTACAGGTCCAAATCGTGGAGGTCGCCAGACAGCGTTGCGTGCCAGCCACCTGCCGATTCCTTCGCCATCAGGCTGCCGGAGAAACTGGCGGCGGGACCCAAGCGGGCGACGTTCGGCACTACCCCTGAGAACAACGCGCACGGCAGCGAGGACGGACCGGTTTCAAGCCGAACGGTAGTCGCAGCGGAATCGGCATTTCGCTGTCGAACAAACTGCACCGTTGCCGGTTGCGGCATGTCGAGCCCAGCGATGCGAAACTGCGCTACGGCGCCGGTATTCAATTGCTTTCTTTCGAGGCGCGCCCCCACTTCCGTTAACGTCCACGCCCGCGGATGGCCGTCGAGCGTCACTTCGCCGGCCGAAAGCACAACATCGCGCCAGGCGGAACGATCATGCAGGCTGGTTTGCAGCAGGCGCCACAGTTCGCGCTGACCGGTGGGCTCAATCTCTAGTTGCGCAACGTCAAGAACCACGGCATCGCCACGTTCATCGGCTTCCACCAGTCGGGCGCGGCACAATGAACCGCCCGTCTCCAAATCGATGACTTCCAAGCCGTGATAAACCGTGACGTGCGGCCGCGGATGCGACACACCCGACAGGCGGACCGGCAGGCCAAGCTGTGCGCTGAGTTCCGCTTCGGCCGCGCGGACGTGAAGGGGCAACTGCCGCCACACCGCCACGGCGGCCACGGCCAAGGTGGGCAACAGGCAGCCGGCCACGAACAATGCCCGACACCAGACACGTCGGCTTTTGTGTGATTGAGACCACATCCTTGCGATTGTCTCCTCACTACACCATAAACACGCAAACTCGGATTATTCCTAACCCGAAGCGTCAGCGAGGGAGGCGCCGGGTGCCACTGCTGGCTTGTCCAGCAGTGCCACGATTTCCACGGGAAACACTGCTGGACAAGCCAGCAGTGGCACCCATTTTTCTGATCAACGACTTTTTCAAGCGACTTCCTCCATTCACCGCTGGCGGGCCATCTCGTGAAACAACTCCCAGCGGGCTTTCATCTCCGCCAGGCTGTCGCCGCCGAATTTGTCGATCAAGGCCGTGGCCACTTCAAAAGCCACGACGTTTTCCAAGATCACGCCAGCGGCCGGCACGGCGCAGATGTCGCTGCGTTCGTAGCTGGCTTCTTCGGGTTGTTTGGTGTCGAGGTTGATCGACGCCAGCGGTTTGCGCAGCGTGCTGATCGGTTTCTTGGCAGCACGGATCACCAGCGGCTGCCCGTTGGTCATGCCGGCTTCCAGTCCGCCGGCGTTGTTGGTGGGACGCTGATAGCCGAGCGTCTGGCCGGTGGCGCTTTGCTTGTCATATTGGATCGGATCGTGCACCTCGGAGCCGCGCCGCCGGGCGGCCTCAAAACCCAGGCCGATCTCGACTCCCTTGATCGCCTGCACGGCCATCACCGCGTGGGCCAGGCGGCCGTCGAGCTTGCGATCCCATTGGGCGTGCGTGCCCAGCCCGAACGGCAGTCCCTCGACCCGCACTTCCAGCACGCCGCCCAGCGTGTCGCCGTCTTTGCCGCAGGCGTCGATCAGCGTTTTGATCTCTTCGTCTTGATCCGGATTGAGCGAATAAATTTCGCTCGCGTCGCGCAGCTTGCGCTGTTCTTCGAGCGTCCCCGGCCGGGGATCGAGCTTCACGCCGCCCAATTCCACGGTGTAGCCGAAGGCCGTGATGTCGAACTCGCGCAACAGTTGTTTGGCCAGCGCTCCGGCGGCCACGCGGACGGTGCTCTCGCGGGCGCTGGCCCGTTCCAGCACGCCGCGGATGGAGCCGAGGTACTTGATTGCCCCGGTCAGGTCGCCGTGCCCCGGCCGCGGGCGGGGCAGATCGTCGAGCCGCTCGAGCTTGTAGTCTCGGTTGACCACTTCGAGGGCGATGGGGCTGCCCAGCGATTGGCCGCGCCAGATGCCGGTGAGGATGTCGACCTTGTCGGTCTCGATTCGCTGGCGCCCGCCGCGGCCGTAGCCCCCCTGCCGGCGGCGCAGTTCGAAGTCGATCGACTCCGTCTCCAGCGGCACGCCTGCGGGAAACCCGTCGACCAGCGCGATCATCGTCTTGCCGTGCGATTCGCCGGCCGTCCAGTAACGCAGCATGGGATGTTCCCTTTCCCCCCAATTTTAGTCAGAGTGCCCTGACAGACCTAGTGGTCCGTCCACGGCTAATTGTCAAGTGCTAGCATGGGGTCCAGGCGTTTGAGTTTGATCCGGGCGTCGGCCGTGCGGAATTGCCGGTTGGCACGCGCTGTGGCGGCGTTCCGGTGCTGTTCCCAGGCGGCGACTTCCGTGGTCAGGAGTTCTTGCGAATCGATGCGGCGGTCGAGGCATTGTCGACCGAGGACCGACAGTTCGCACTCGGCTATGTTCAATCAACTGGCATGTTTCGGCGCGTGTCGACACCTCGACCGCTTCGGCCACTTGCTCGTCCGTCGGCCCCGAACCTTCCGAACCGGCATCCGCCTTGAGCGACACCTGGGACCGCGTCCGCTTGGCCGCCGCGACCTTGCCCCGGCCGACAATCCCCCGCAACGCAACCCGCTCCTCCTCCGTCAATCGCACCACGTACTTGCTGATGTAGTTCACTTTCAGCTTCCTGGAAAAATCGAGGAGGCGGTATACTAGCACTTGACAAGTTCATGTGGACAGACCGGGAGGTCCGCTTGACCCTTGCCGAGGTTCCTCTTCATACTACAGCGCTGGTCGGTCGTCTGACCGACGCCATAAGGCGTTTAGCCGCATTGCCAACGGAGCCTGCTGAAAAAGTCGCTGATTGGCAATCGAGGCAAATAAACGGGTGCCACTGCTGGCTTGTCCAGCAGTGTTTTCCCGCGAAAACGTTGGCACTGCTGGGCAAGGTGAGCAGTGGCACCCGACTTTTTCAGCAGGCTCCAACGGCATGCGCCCCCATTCGCGTCAGGAACCCGCAGGCAATTGAAAGAGTCTGATGCCATCCCCCCGCATCGAACGAGCGATTATTAGCGTTAGCGACAAGACGGGTCTGGCCGAGTTCGCCCGCAGCCTGGCGGCCGCCGGCGTGCGCATCTACAGCACCGGCGGGACGCGGCGGCATCTGGCGGAGGCCGGCGTGCCGACCGAAGATGTCTCGGCCTATACCGGCTTTCCAGAAATGATGGATGGCCGGGTGAAAACCCTGCATCCGAAGATACACGGCGGTATCCTCTGCCGCCGCGACCGGCCCGACGACGTCCGGGCGATGCGCGAACACGGCATCCACGGATTCGAATTGGTGGTGGTCAACCTGTACCCGTTTCAGGCCACCATCGCCAAAGCGGGCGTGACCCGCGACGAGGCGATCGAGCAGATCGACATCGGTGGCCCTGCGCTGGTGCGCGCGGCGGCCAAGAACCACGCGTTTGTCACCGTAGCCACCGATCCTGCACAATACCCTAAAATCTTGGAAGAGCTTGCGGCCGACGGCGCCACTTCGATCGGATTGCGCAGCAGGCTGGCAGCCACCGCCTTTCAGCTCACAGCCGAGTACGACCGAGCGGTCGCCGAGTATCTAAGTCCCGGCGAAGCCGTGCCGGAAGACGGTATGCCGGCGCGGCTTGATTTGTCGCTGGGACGCAATAGCTCGCTTCGCTACGGTGAGAATCCTCATCAGCCGGCGGCCTTATACGCAGAAGCGGGCATGCGAAACAATTCGCTGGTCGCCGCTCGCCAGCTATCGGGCAAGGAACTCTCTTACAACAACTATCTGGACTTGGATAGCGCGTTGGCCATCGTGCGGGCGTTGCCCCGGGCGTCGGTGGCCGTCATCAAACACAACAATCCGTGCGGCGCGGCGATGGCCGATACCGCGGCCGCCGCGACACGCGCCGCATTGGACGGCGACCCGGTGAGCGCCTTTGGTTCGGTATTGGGATTCAACACGGCGGTCGACGCCGCGGCGGCCGAAGTGCTGGTCGAGCCGGAGCGGTTCATCGAGGCGATCGTCGCGCCCCGCTTCGATCCCGCGGCGTTGGAGATGCTCACCACGAGGCCGAAATGGAAGGCCAATGTCCGGCTATTGGAATTAGGCGAGATTTCCAACGTGAAAGCCGACGTCGAGCTGCGCCGCATCGACGGAGGATACCTGGCCCAACGGGCTGACGTCTTGGCCGACGACGAGGGTGCATGGCAGGTGGTGACAAAAACGCGGCCCAGCGACGGGCAGATGGCCGATCTGCGTTTCGCCTGGCAACTGGTCCGCTGGGTCAAGTCCAACGCGATCGTCCTGGCGTCCGATCGCGCGCTGATTGGAGTGGGCGCGGGACAGATGAGCCGCGTCGACTCCGTACAGATTGCGATCCAAAAGGCGGCCGATCGTGCGAGGGGAGCCGTGCTGGGTTCCGACGCCTTTTTCCCCTTCGCCGATAGCATCGAACGGGCCGCGGCAGCCGGCGTGACGGCAATCATCCAGCCCGGCGGCTCGCGCCGCGACGATGAAGTAACTCAGGCCTGCGACAAATTGGGGCTGGCAATGATCATGACCGGCCGCAGGCATTTCAGGCATTGAGGCTCCCATGCCGGGCACAATCCTGGACCGCATTGTGGCGGCCAAACGAGAAGAGGTCGCACGCGCCAAGCAGGCTTGCCCGTTGCCGCAATTGCGCTCACAGGCGGCCGATGCGCCGCCGGCGCGCGACTTCTTTGCGGCCGTGAGCCGTCCGGGCCGCATTCGGCTGATCGCGGAGATCAAAAAGGCGAGCCCCTCCCAAGGCGTCATCCGGGCCGATTTCGACCCGGTCGAGATCGCCGTGATCTACCAGCGACACGGCGCCGACTGTTTGAGCGTGCTGACCGAGGAGGGTTTTTTCGGCGGCAAGCTCGGCGATTTGAGCGACGTCCGCCGCGCCGTCGAACTGCCGGTTTTGCGGAAAGATTTTATCATCGACAGCTATCAGGTTTACGAGGCCCGCGCCGTCGGCGCGGACGCAGTGTTGCTGATCGCCGAATGTCTGGACGGCGTCAGGCTGAACGATTTACACGCCGAAATTGTCGGAATGGGGATGACGCCGCTGGTCGAATTGTATGATCCGCGCAATCTCGACATGGTGCTGGACAGCGGCGCGAAGCTCATCGGGATCAACAATCGCGACCTCCGGACTTTCCAGACGGACCTGGCGCATACGGAAACGCTGCGGCGCCAGATACCCGCCGACCGCGTCGTGGTGGGTGAAAGCGGCATTCACAGCCGGGACGACGTGCTGCGCCTGGAAGCGGCCGGGGTGAATGCCATGTTGGTGGGCGAATCGTTGATGTCCAGTCTCGACATCGGTCAAGCGGTCGATCGTCTGCTGGGAAAATAACACCTGCCGTGCGGCGGGCTAGACCGCCGCGATGACGGACGCGCCATGAGGGAATTGTTGCTGCGCAACCTCCGGCTCGATTTGCGATCCATTGGGCTGTTCCGCATCCTGATCAGCCTGGTGTTGATCGGCGACTGGCTCGTGCGCTGGGGACAGGTCGAGGCCTTCTACACGGAGGTCGGCGTGTTCCCCAATGCCCTGCGGGCCGAAATGGCCGGCTACTCGCTCGGCCTGTTGCCGCTGGACTGGACCGACTCGGTACCGGGCGTCAAGGCGATCTTTCTTGCCGGTCTGGCGTGCTACTCGATGCTGTTGGTCGGTTTTCAATCGCGGGTGTTTTGCGTGTTGAGCTTTGTCTTCTTTATCAGCTTGGGTCAGCGTAATCCCCTGGTGTTGATCGGCGCCGATCAGGTGTTGTCGACGATGCTCTTGTGGGCGGTCTTCCTGCCTCTTGGAAGGCGGTTTTCCCTCGACTCCTGGCAGGCGCGCCGGCGTGGGTTGCCAGCGGAATCGCCTCCGGGCGCGACGCCAGCGGCGGCAGGCGGCGAAGAGAACACGGTTTTTTCGATCGCCGGATTTGCCGCCGTCGTGCAGATCGCGTTGATATATTCTTGCACGGCCGTGGCCAAAAGCGGAGTGACCTGGCAGGACGGCACGGCCATGTATTACACGCTACACATGGACCAGTCGAATCAGTGGCTGGCGCTGTGGGCGCGCGAACTGCCAATCGGCGCGTTGAAAGCGTTCACCTGGTCGGCGCTGGCCTGGGAATATGCGGCCGCGCCGATGATCCTCTCGCCTTGGGGACAGCCATATCTCAGGCGGGCGATCATCGTGCTGTTGACTTTCATGCACCTGGCGATCGCGTTGACACTCAAAGCTGGTTCGTTCTCTTACGCCATGATGGCGACCTATAGCCTGTTGCTGGCCGATCAGGACTGGCGCATGTTGCGCCGCTGGGGCCGGCGCGCGGCCGGCTGGCTGGGACGTTGGTTCCCTTCAATGAAAACTCACCTAGACGGCATTGGCGCCACTGCTGGCTTGTCCAGCAGTGCAGCGATCACCCCACAAGACTCTGCTGGGCAAGCCAGCAGTGGCAGCCGGCGAGCCGGCAGATGGTTGGCGAATGTCTTGGTGATTTTCCTGTTGATCATCAGCCTCGGGACTGCATTCAACGCCAACATCGCGCCGCGTGTCTCCCGGTACCGCATTGCCACGCCCGGCGCGATCGATTGGATCGTGGCGCAATTGGGCATCCAGCAGCATTGGAACATGTTCGCGCCCGATCCACCGCGCAACGACGGCTGGTGGGTGATCGACGGCCGCACGGTCGATGGAGACTCTTGGGATCCGTTGAGCGGCGCGGAGCCACGGTTCGAAAAACCGCCCCGCGGCGTGCCTCGCCACAACGTCCTGTGGCGATCTTACCTGAAGCGCGTCTGGCTACTGCCTGGTGAGGCGCATCAGCCGCGGATAGCATTGTTGCGGTGGCAAGGCGGCCGTTATTTCGCTGGCCAGCTCATGGAGCTGGTAAACAACAGCGGGAGTGGAGTGGATCGTCTGGATATTTTTTACGTCCAGGAATTCACCCGTGAACCGGGCCAGCCGCAGCCGTTCCCTACACAGGCAATGCATTTAGGATCGTACGACTCCGGCGCCGGCCAGTATTCGCCTGGCACGCGGTCGGTGCTGTGGACTTACTGGCACGCCGACGGGGTCCGGGCGATGGAAGGCGAATACCAGGGGGACAAAAAAACCGGCGCCTGGCGGCAGTGGGACGTCACCGGCCAACTGCGCGAAGTCGGCAACTTCCAAGCCGGCCTGCCGCACGGTGAGTGGACCGTGTGCCATCTCGACGGCCGACAGGAAACCGGGAGCTATGACCAGGGCCGGAAACACGGCGTGTGGACTTACCTTCATGCCAATGGCAAAACCGCCGAGGCAGGCCCGTTCCGTCACGACCGCCGCCACGGCGTCTGGAAACGATGGGACGAATCGGGACAAATCCGCCAGCAGAGCGAACTGGTCTACGACGTGCCCCACGGACTCTCGATCGTCTGGGGCGAAAACGGCCGGAAACTCAAGCAAGGTGAATACGATCAAGGCGAGGCCACCGGTCCGTGGAACTACTGGTATCCCAACGGCCAAGAAATACAGACCGGCTCCTATCAGGGCGGCGTCAAGGTCGGCCGCTGGCAATCGTGGCACGAAAATGGCCGCAGGGAATCGACGGGCAATTACATCTCTGGCCGCGAGCATGGGCCGTGGACCTATTGGTCCGCCGATGGCAGCCAACGACAGGAAGTCGTTTATGAAAACGGCCGGCTGGTCAAGACCGAACCATGAAGGGCGCGACTCACAATTGTCAGCGCCCGGCAGTTTACTCCAAAGGGCTCACGCAGAGGCTCAGAGCACGCGGAGAATAGGCGATATGCGTGTCAATTCGCGTTCTCTTCCTCCGCGTGCTCTGCGCCTCTGCGTGAGCCTCTTTTTTGAAGTGCCCTTCAACCCACATCTGCCGAACACTCTCTGAAAGCGCTGCCGCACTCAGAGGGCGCCCCGCTCGCATTCGCACCCTTTTTCAGGATGTGAGACTTTTCAATAGTCCTCTATCGCTTGGCTTCGGCGATCAGGTTGCCCAACTTCCGGCCGGTGACGTGTAATGGAAATTCGCGGAGTCGCTCCGGATTGATCCACTTGTGACGGCGGGGCGATCGGGCGCGGCGGGCGACGTACTGCGCTTCGTAACAATCGAGCGTGATCCGGAACCGCGTCACTCCATGTTTCAGCCGCAACAGCTTGTCGCCGGGCGTGATCTGTACGCCCGTGGCGCCGGCGACCTTGGCGATCAATTCCCGCCGCAGCGACTGGCCGCGGCTGGCAGCCAACGGAAACCGTGGGAAGTCCCACATCCCGGCCCAGCGGCCCGCCTCGTCGCCGTAGAGCATTAATACTTGCCCTTTCTTGCGCACCACGACGACCGCCTCGCGCACAGAGGTGGTTTGCGCTCGTTTCTTTTGTCGAGGTATTTCATCCTGCAAACCGCCGGCCCGCGTTGGACAGAGCGAGGCCAGCGGGCAACGATCGCAATGCGGATCGCGCGGCAGGCACACCTGACTGCCCAACTCCATCAGCGCTTGGTTGAACCGTCCGACGTCGCGCCGTGGAAGCGCCGTCGCCGCGGCCTCCCACAGCAGGCGTTGGCCGGCGGCGCTGGCCGGATCACCTCGGTAGGCCAAGAGGCGGCTCCAAAGTCGGATGGTGTTGGCTTCCAGGATCGGTTGCCGCTGGTCCCAGGCAATCGACAAAATCGCCCCGGCCGTGTAACGCCCGATGCCCGGCAGCGACTCCAGCGATTCCGCGTCCTGCGGGATTTGGCCGCGATGTTCGCGGACGACGATTGCTGCGGCGTCTTTCAATTGCCGGGCGCGGCGGTAATAGCCCAGGCCCTCCCACAGCCGTAGCAGGTCCTCTTCCGGGGCCGCCGCCAAGCTGTGAACGGTGGGAAACGCGCGGATGAACCGCTCGAAGTAAGGCACGACCGTGGCGGTCTGCGTCTGCTGCAGCATGATCTCGCTGACCCACACCTGGTACGGGTCGCGTGTGCGTCGCCAGGGAAAATCCCGCGCGCCGCGGGCGTACCAGCGGCCGAGCCGCCGCCGCAGGGGCTGTCTCCAGCCGGCGTCGGGCAGCGGGATGTCGGCCACCTGCTGATGGTTTCCGATCACAGTTGGGCTCAAGTTTTCGGCCGCTCCATCTATGGTATATTTGGCCTTCGGCCAAACGTCTAGCAAATACCGGGCGTTGCAAAGCGCACTTGACGGGAACCCTTCCTCTCGGAAATCGGGAAGTTATTTTTCGGTCGCGCCCAGGAGGAGCGAATAGCGACGTAGGCCCCTCAACGCTGCGTGAAAGTTTTTCCCCCTTCGTTTACCTTTCGATCGTGGATCGCGGACGTCAAATCCCGATCCTGATTACGTCGCAGTAGAACGCTTCTCCGCATTCGGCGCACCTGTAACGGTATCCGCTTCGGCACAAAAAGTAGATGAGGCCGGGAACAATGTACAGCAACAACAAGACGACTCCGAGAAGCAGGTTTCCGCGATTGTCGCCTTGTTCGATCGAAAAACAACTTCCGACGCCGAATATTCCTCGTTGTACCAGGCGTGATTCGCGGCTACGCTGGGCGATGGCGGTGGCGCTGGAAACGCGACGGCAGGCCAAATCATAACCGGAATCAAAACATGAATCACACGATTTCTCGACGATCGCTGTTGCGCGGCACGTGCGCCACAGTAGCTGGCGGGATGGCGGCGATGGCCGCCGGCGCAAATGTCCAGTCCAACGCCGCAGCGGCAGCGGAGACGGCGCCCGGCGAGCCGCCCTTCCGCTATTGCCTCAATACCAGCACCATCCGTGGGCAGGGGCTGTCGCTGATGGAAGAAATCGATCTGGCGGCCCGCGCAGGGTACGACGGGATTGAGCCGTGGATTCGAGAGATCGACCAGCACGCGGCCGACGGCCGCTCGCTGGAGGATTTGCGGAAGCGAATCGCCGACGCGGGGCTGAGGGTCGAAAGCGCGATCGGCTTTGCGGCTTGGATTGTGGATGACGAGGCGAAGCGACAGGAAGGCTTGGAAGAGGCCAAGCGTTCAATGGGCCTGGTGCGGCAGATCGGCGGGTCGCGAATGGCCGCCCCGCCGGTGGGGGCGACCGACATCTCCGGGTTCGATCTGTTCAAAGCGGCCGAGCGCTACCGCGCGCTGTTGGAATTGGGGCGGACGATCGGGGTGGTGCCGCAACTGGAAATCTGGGGGTTTTCAAAAACGCTCAGCCGGCTGGGCGAAGCGGTGCTGGTGGCCGTCGAGAGCGGCCACCCGGACGCCTGCCTGTTGCCCGACGTGTACCACATCTTCAAGGGCGGGTCCGACTTCACCGGCTTGCGGCTATTGGGCGCCGCGGCGATGCACGTCTTTCACGTGAACGACTACCCCGCCGACCCGCCGCGTGAGTCGATCAACGACGCCGCCCGCGTTTATCCGGGCGACGGCGTGGCCCCGCTCGCCGACATCCTCCGCGGCCTGCGCGCCAGCGGCTTCCGCGGCGCGTTGTCTTTGGAACTGTTCAACCGCGACTACTGGCAACAAGATGCCGCACAGGTCGCCCGCACGGGCCTGGAGAAAATGCAAGCGGCGGTGGCGGAGAGTCTCGAGGAGAACACTGGCTGACAAGAATTGGCCAACGAGGGGCGCCAAGCAGACGCACGCGCCAGTTCGTCACTGCCTACTGCCCTCTGCCTACTCCCCTCTGCCCTCCATTCCGCAAAGACCTCGACTTTTCCCCGCCGCCGCATCGGGTGTATACTGCGCGCCGCCGGCGCCGCGACGGCGAGGGAACTGGACAACAAACGCCCGACACAAGGAGGGACACATGGCCCGCGATCCCCGCAAACATCAGCAGAAGCTCGCCCGACGAAAAGCGAAGGAAAAATCGAAAGCCCAACGAAAGTCGAGTTTTTCGTTGCCCGCGTTCGGCATCGCGGGCCAGCTTCGCCGCGCGTCGGCCGCCCCGGTATTGCATAGTTGCCGCTCGGGGAGGCTTTGGGAATTCGGCATCGGACATGTGTTGCTCAGCCGCAGCTATCCAACCGGTCACGTGACTTTTGCGGCGTTTCTGGTGGATGTCTTTTGCCTGGGAGTGAAGGACACTTTTTTTAATGTGGCGCCGCGGTCGAAATACGAGCGGGATTTGTACGGCCGCATGTCGCGCCAAGATGACCTCGTCGAGATGGCCCCGGAGGCGGCGCGCAAGCTGGTCGAAGGGGCGGTCGCGTATGCCGAGGAACTCGGCCTGCCGCCGCATCCCGATT
>Ga0214472_10001664_pt1 | contig 24591 bp, 19 predicted proteins | sample RVTome_6_FD_207662 | JGI IMG/M metagenome (GOLD analysis project Ga0214472, IMG submission 207662) | Soil microbial communities from uranium-contaminated site in the Upper Colorado River Basin, Wyoming, United States - RVT140D175 | ecosystem: Environmental > Terrestrial > Soil > Contaminated >...
ACTTCCGGGAAGCGAGCACGCAACGCATCCCGGACCATGACGAGATAGTCCGCTTGCTCCAGGGCTTCCTGAGGCGACAGCCCCTCTACCTCGAACTCCGCTACCGGAAGCTCGATGTCGAGCAGGATCACGGTCTGGCGGAAGGCCTTGTAGCCGTCGCCGATCAGGGTGAAGAAGAAAAACGCCAGGAAAAGGAGGCCGACCAACAAGGCGCCGAGCCCGGCGAGCTCGAAGCCGCGCTCGCGCCGATAGCGGCGCTTCAGGCCCGCCGCGACCCGTTCCTTGAGGCGAGAGGCTCTGGCCGGCTTACTCATATTGCTCACGGTAGCGGCGCACGACCTTGAGAGCGATGACGTTGAGGGCCAGCGTCGACAGAAACAGCGTCAGACCCAGAGCAAAAGCCGCCAGCGTCTTGGCGCTGTCGAACTCCTGGTCGCCGATCAGGAGCGTGACCATCTGCACCGTCACCGTGGTCACGGCCTCGAACGGGTTCGCGGTGAGATTCGCGGCGAGGCCCGCGGCCATGACGACGATCATGGTCTCGCCGATCGCCCGAGACACGGCGAGCAGTATGCCGCCGACGATGCCCGGCAAAGCAGCGGGCAGGACGACCCGACGAATGGTTTCGGACTTCGTCGCGCCGAGGCCGTAAGAGCCGTCCCGCAAACCCTGCGGAACGGCGTTGATGACGTCGTCGGAGAGCGAGGAGACGAAAGGAATGATCATGATGCCCATCACCAGGCCCGCGCCGAGCGCGCTCTCGGAGGACACGTCCATGCCAAGCGCGTCGCCGATCCGGCGGATGAACGGGCTGACCGTCAATGCGGCGAAGTAGCCGTAGACGACGGTCGGTATGCCCGCCAGGACCTCGAGCATCGGCTTGGCGTACGCCCGCACGCGCTTGTCCGCGTACTCCGACAGATAGATCGCCGACATCAGCCCGACCGGAACCGCCACGAGCATCGCCAACCCGGCGATCATCAGCGTGCCCGTGAACAGCGGCACGGCGCCGAAGGCGCCGGAAGACCCCACCTGATCGACCCTGATCGCCGTCTGCGGGCTCCAGCTCAAGCCGAACAGAAATTCGAATACGGAGACCTGCTGAAAGAACCTCAGCGCCTCGAAAAGCACCGAAAGAAAGATTCCGACGGTGGTCAATATCGCGACCGTGGACGCGGCCATCAGCCCACGCTCGAGGATCTTCTCGACGAAATTGCGCGCGCGAAAATCCGGCCGCAGCCGGCGCAGCGCGAACGCCAGCGCGGCGACGGCGATTGCGAACGCCGCAACGGCGAGTATCCAACGGCTGAGACGCAGCACCGCCTCGTAGCGTTCCGCCGCGGTCACGATCGCCGGTGTCGGCGTGCCGGCGACGATGTTGCCCTCGACGAGGTTCCGAATGTCGTTGAAGATGAGGCCGCGCTGCGCCTCGGGGAGCGCTTGCAGCTCCGCCGGCAGCCCCTCGAGCACGTAGCCGCGGATCAGCACCGGCTCGAAGATCTGCCAGCCGACCACCAACAGCAGCGCCGGCAGTGCGCACCAGAGCGCCACATAGCCGCCGTGATATCCGGACAGCGAGTGGGTCTTGCCCGCGCTCACGAAGCCCAGCGCCCGCCGCCTGCCGAGGACGTAGGCGAGCGCCGTCAATCCTGCGAGCACTACGAGTAGCGTGGATGGAGCCAACCTGGTCTCGCCTCCGGCTCTATCCGCTTCTATCGACGGCCGACGGCTCGAGGCTTTGCAACGACCGCACCGTGGTCAGCACTTCCTCGTGCTCGGCCTCGGGTAACGGCACCAGACCCTTGTCGCTCAGATAGCCGAACTCCCCGGCCGCGCTCTCGCTGGTGAACTCGCGCAAGAACTCCTCGATGCCCGGAATCACGCCGATGTGGGCTTTCTTCACATAAAAATACAGCAGCCGCGCCACAGGGTAGCCGCCGTTGGCGATCTCCTCGAAATCGGGGAGCACACCGTCGATTCGAGAGCCGCGAACCTTGTCGTAGTTCTGCTCGAGAAAACTGTAGCCGAAGATTCCCAAGGCATTGGGATTCGCCTGGAGCTTTTGCACGATGAGGTTGTCGTTCTCGCCCGCCTCGATGAACGCGCCGTCCTCGCGCATCGTGCGGCAGGCTATCTGGCGGTCCGCGCCGACGAGCGCCGCATACGCCGGAAGCGTCGCGCAGCCCGCGTCCATGACGAGCTCGACGAAGGCATCGCGCGTGCCGGAAGTCGGCGGTGGCCCGAGCACCTCGATATCGACTACCGGCAGCGCCGGATCGATGTCGACCCAGCGCTCGTAAGGATTCGGCAGCAGCCGTGCCGGATCGGCCGGATCCGGCACTTGCTTCGCCAGCGCCAGAAATATATGAGTGCGCGTGAGCTCGTATTCCTGTGCCGTGCGCGAGTTCGCCAGCACGATGCCGTCATAACCGATCTTGATCTCGATGACGTCGGCCACGCCGTTGCGGGCGCACAGCTCGAGCTCGGAGCGTTCGATCCGGCGCGAGGAATTGGCGATATCCGGATGCTGGACGCCGACGCCGTTGCAAAACAACCGAATCCCGCCTCCGGAGCCGGTCGATTCGACCTTCGGCGTCTTGAAACGGGTGCCGCGGCCGAAACGCTCTGCAACCACGGTCGAGAACGGATACACCGTGGACGAGCCGACTATGCTGATGTAGTCTCGCGCCACCTGCGCGGACACCGGGCCGGCGAGAAGCGCCAAGGCGCAGCATGCGGGCAAGCGCGCAGCAAGGGCTCGAACGCATGAACCGGACCCGAGCGGGTTCGGGTGGTTAGGCATGAGAACTCCTTGTTTGTATTTTGGCCCGCCTTCCGGCGCTGGGTGCATTCCGGAGGCGCTCAACTCGCGAGAGACTATCCAAGAATTGTTAAAGAATTATTGCAAAGTGCGGCCCGGCCGCGAGTTCCGGCACCAGGAGCCCCATTTTCAAGCAGTTATGGCGGCTCCACGGCGCCCCGGCGGTGACGCCCGATCATGAATGTTCTGCAGCTCACCCGCAACCTGATCCGCCGTCCCTCGATCACGCCCGACGACCGCGGCTGCCAGCAGCTCCTCGCCGAGCTGCTCGAGCCGCTGGGCTTCAGCATCGAGCACCTGCGCTTCGGCGACGTGGACAATCTGTGGGCGCGGCGCGGCACGGAAAAACCGCTGTTGTGCTTTGCCGGGCATACGGACGTCGTTCCTCCGGGGCCGGCGGAGCAGTGGTCCGTCGACCCCTTCGCCGCCGAGGTCGTGGGCGACAAGCTCATTGCCCGTGGCGCCGCGGACATGAAAGCGGGCCTGGCGGCGATGATCTGCGGCGGCGCGGATTTCATCGCGGCTCACCCGAAGCACGCCGGCTCGCTCGCGTTCCTGCTCACCAGCGACGAGGAGGGCGCCGCCGAGAACGGCACGCTGAAAGTCATGGAGACGCTCCGTGGGCGGGACGAGCGCATCGACTGGTGCGTCATCGGCGAGCCGTCGAGCGAGCACCAGCTCGGGGACACGGTTCGGATCGGGCGGCGGGGAAGCCTCACGGGCCTGATGACCGTTCGCGGGACCCAGGCGCACGTCGCCTACGCGCTCTCGGCGGACAATCCGATGCACGCGCTGGCGAGATTCGTCGACGCGATCACCCGCGAGCCCGTCGATCACGGCAACGCGAGCTTTCCGCCCACGACCTTCCAGATGGTGAATGTTCACTGCGACGCCGGCGCACCCAACGTCGTGCCCGGCGAACTCAACTGCCGCTTCAATTTCCGCTATTCGACCGAATGGACGCACCAAACGCTGGCGGCGAAGGTCGAGCGGCTGCTCGACGGGCTTGGGCTCAGCTACGAGATCCGCTGGCGGGTCGCGGGCGAGCCGTTCGTCACCGCCGAAGGGGTTCTCTCCGCCGCGGTCACACGAGCGATCGAAGAGCACACCGGGCGCCGGCCCAAGCTCTCGACCAGCGGCGGCACCTCCGACGGCCGCTTCATCTCACCCTACGGCGTCGACGTAGTCGAGGTCGGCCCGGTAAACCAAACCATCCACCAGATCGACGAGGAGATCCTGGTCGCCGATCTTCCGCGCTTGCAGGCGATCTACTGCCGGATCGCGGAGCTGTTGCTCGCCGAAAACCCCGCGACAACGTAGCCCGCAGATCTCGCGGGGCGATGTCGCCGTGAGCGTCGTGGCCGAGGAGGCGGCGATTTGCTCCCTGCAATCGCCGCACTTCCGCCATCCATGGCGGTCGCGTGCCATGGACGGCACAAAGCGACGAGGCCCCGATTCGAGCCTCGCCAGGATGGCGAGGCGAGATTTAGCGAACGGCGACATCGCCCCGCGAGATCTGCGGGCGGTCAGGTGGGTGCCAGCCGCTTCCAGTTGGCCGCGACGCCGAGGATCGCGAGCAGCACGAACCAGATGAAGGTCCAGCCCGGCATGCTCAAGCCCAGAAACGACCAGTTGACCACGGCGCATTCACCCGAGCCCGTGAACACGAGCTCGAGCGCCTCGAGCAGCGGGAACGCGTCCATGATGTAGTCCAGCCCGGGCCCGCAGGCGGGCACCTGCTCGGCGGGAAGATTCTGAATGTATACGTGACGGCCCGCGATACCGGCGCCGACGGCGGCGACGGCGATCAGGACCACGCCGTAGGCGCGAGCGGCGAGGCCCGCCGGGTTGTGCAGCGCCGCAACCAGAAACACGGCCCCGAGCCCGATGAAGGCCATGCGCTGGAAGATGCACAGCGGGCAGGCCTCGAGGCCGAGCACGTGCTCGGCGTAGAGCGCATAAGCCATCAGCGCGACGACGATCGCAAGCCCGAGGAGATTCTCCCAGCGCCGCTCCCGTTGACGGCTGCCGGCCAGCCAGCGGCTAACCCGCATTCCGGTCGACGACCTTGGTCTCGATCGTTTCCAGCTTGATGTGCCGCACATCCTTGCCGTGGACCATGTAGATGACGTACTCGCAGATGTTCTTGGCGTGATCGCCGATGCGCTCGAGCGCGCGCGCCGACCAAGTCAAGTCCATGACGCGGCTGATGGTCCGCGGGTCTTCCATCATGAAGGTGATGCTCTGGCGATAGATCGCCTCGTACTCCTGATCGACGTCCTCATCGGCCTTGACGACGTCCAGGGCCAGCTTCGAATCCAGGCGCGCGAAGGCGTCCAGCGCGCGGTGCACGGCGACCGTGACGTGCCGGGCGATGTTGCGCAGCTCCCGGTAGTTGTTCACCGAGCCCTCCAGGCTCGCCAGGCGGGCGGCGAGGAAGCCGATCTTCTCCGCTTCGTCACCGATTCGCTCCAGATCCGTAATCGTCTTGAGGATCGCGACGACGAGCCGCAAGTCGATCGCCGCCGGCGCCCGCGTCGCCAGAATGCGGCTGCACTCCTCGTCGATCGAGACTTCGAGCTCGTTGACCTTGTAGTCGTCGTGGGCGACTTGCAGGCCCAGCGCGCTGTCGGCCTGCGAAAGCGCCTGCAAGGCGCGGTCGAGCTGCTCCTCGACCAGACCACCCATTTTCAACACCGAGTTGCGAACGTGCTCCAAATCCTCATTGAAGCGGCGGGAGATGTGATGACCAAAATCTTCGACTTCCATAGCGATCACTGCGCGGCTGCTTGCCGCACGCCTCCTCGGGTTGCGATTCGGTCCGGTGGAAAATGACAGCGAAAAACACTGCCCTTGGCAAGCTCGCTCTCGATCTCGAGCTTGGCGCCATGGCGCTGTAATGCGTGCTTGACGATCGCAAGCCCCAGCCCTGTTCCGCCCGAGGCCCTCGATCTGCCCGGTTCGACCCGGAAGAAACGCTCCGTGACCCTCGGGATCAGCTCCTCGGGGATGCCGATACCGGTATCCTTGACCTCGAAGCACACGCCGCCCTTGGTCGCCTTCCAGGCGATGTCGACCTTGCCGTCGTCCGGCGTGAATCGCACGGCGTTGTTGATCAGGTTGAAGAACACCGAATGCAGCTGACTCTCATCGCCGAGCAGCGCGGCATCCGTCTCCAGCGACAAGGCCGGCTTCGGCCCCGCACCCGATTCCGCGAATTCCTTGTGAATCGCCCTCAGCATCGCGCCCACCTCGACGAACTCGTGACCGGCATGGCCCTCCATGGACTCGAGCCGGGACAGCTCCAGCAGATCGCGGACGATGCGCGTCATGCGGTCGACCTGCCGCTGCATCTCGGCCAGCGGCGTGTGCCACACCGACGGAATCGAGCCGTCGTCGAGCATCGCATCCAGATAACCGCCGATCACGGTGAGCGGCGAACGAAGCTCGTGGGACGCGTTGGCGACGAAGTCGCGCCGCGTGCGCTCGAGGCGGAACTCGTGCGTGATATCGCGAAAAATCGCCAGGCGCTGGTTTCTGCTGTAGGGGATGATCTGCACCGCCAAGCGGCCCGCTGTGTCTTTCGGCGACGGGATCGTGATGACATCGTCCTTGGCGGCGTCCAGATAGGCGACGAATTCCGGGTTCCTGATCAAATTATCGATGCGCTGGCCGACGTCGCGGCTCGATTCCAGGCCCAAGAGCCGGTTGGCTGCCGCGTTGAACCACTGAATCTCGTGCTGAACATTGAGTATGATCCCGGCGTCGCGTAACGCTCCCGTGGATTTGTAGACCTCGCGCAGCAGCTGGTGATACTTTTTCTTCCGATAGCGGGCCTTGTCCTTGACGCGCTCGACGCGGGCCAAGAGCTCGGCCCACATGCCCCTGTCGCTGGTGATGAACAGCGGCTTCCTGTCGTCGAGAGCCCGATCCAGGTCGTAGAGGCGGCAGAGCACGATGCCGAGCCAGATCGCCAACGCCGCCGCGAGCCACCAGCTTACGGCGCCGAACCACGCCCCCAGCGCCAGGGCCGCCAGCAGCCAGCCGCTAAGGCCGAGGAGCTGCCGTACCCATCGCTTCGACACGTCTAAGTTCCGCGAGTAGAGAACCGGTAACCGGCCCCTCGAACGGTCTGGATGTGCTTGTCGTAGCCATGCGCCGTCAAGGCCTTACGCAGGCGCCGAATATGCACGTCCACGGTCCGTTCTTCGACGTAGACACTACCACCCCAGATTCGATCCAATATTTGTGTTCGCGAGTATACGCGCTCCGGGTGCTGGATAAAGAAGCTCAGCAGCCGGTACTCCGTCGGCCCCAGGGGGACCTCGGCGTCGCCGACGCTGACGCGGTGACTGGCGGCATCGAGCTTCAACTCGCCGACGTTCATGACCGCGTCTTCGGCCGGAACGGTGCGCCGCAGCAGCGCTTTGACGCGGGCTTGCAACTCCCGGGGCGAGAACGGCTTGGTAATGTAGTCGTCGGCACCACCGTCGAGTCCGGCGACGCGGTCATCCTCCTGACCGCGGGCCGTCACCATGATGATCGGGATCTCCTTGGTGGCCTCGTCGCGTTTGAGCTGCCGGGTGAGCTCGAGCCCGCTGACGTCCGGCAGCATCCAGTCCATCAGGATCACGTCCGGGTAGCCGTCGGCGATCGCGGTTCGTGCCTCCGCGGCGTTGGCCGCACCGAGCACCTCATAGCCCGCCCGGCCGAGGTTGAACACGAGCATGTCGCGGATCGCGCCCTCGTCCTCGACCACCAGTATTTTCCTAGCCGACATAACTACTTAAGCGTGAGTCCTGGCGAAGTGTAGTATTAAGCCTCGGAATTATTGCAATTTCGTTAACGCTGCCACGCGGTCTCGCGACGCAGGTAGACCGGCAGCGCCGTCTCCACGGGCGAGCCGCGGCCCGCCGCGAGATCGGCGGCCGCCAGCAAGCACAGATCCGCCGCCCGAGGCATCTGCTCGGGCAGCCTGAGCGCGGCGGCCTCGGCGACGCGCGCCAGCTCGGCCGCATACGCGCTGAGACCGCTGCCGGCGAGCGCGCCGCCGGCCGGCCCCAGCCAGGCGACCTCGCCGGGATCGCCGAGCCGCTCGCGCCCGAGCGGCGTTACCAGACCGTCGCGAATCTCATACTCGGCCCAAAACACCTCGCCCATGCGCGCGTCGACGCATATCAGGCAGTGCCCGACGCCGTGACTGCGCCAGACGCCCTGGGCCGCGGCGGCGAGGCTCGAGATCGGCAGCAGCGGGATGCCGAGCCCCAGCCCGAAGCCGTGCGCGACCGCCGCGGCAACCCGCAAGCCCGTGAACGATCCGGGGCCCCTGCCGAAAGCCACGGCGTCGAGGTCATCGAGCGTCAACCCGGTCTGCTCGAGGAGCTCCAGCGTCAGCGGCAGCAGCCTCGCGGTCTGCTGGCGCGGCTCGGCGATCGTGCTTTCGGTGAGGCTAGACCCGACCATCAGGGCCACCGAGCCCACCGAGCTCGAGGTTTCCAAGGCGAGCAGCCGGCTCATGCCTCCGCCTCCAGGGCGTCGACTGGCTCGGGACGCAGGCTTGCTGCATAGGCGAGCGCGTCGTCCCGCTCTTCGAGCAGCGGCATCGGCGGCAGGCTATCGAGGAAGGCCCGGCCGTAAGCGCGCGTCTTGAGCCGCGGGTCGCCGAGCACGACGAGACCGCGATCGTCGAAGTCGCGGATCAGACGGCCGACGCCCTGCTTGAGCGCCAGCACCGCCTGCGGCAGCTGGAAACGCCGGAACGGATCCTCGCCCCGCGCGCGAAGCGACTCGAGGCGGGCGGCGATCAGCGGATCCGCCGGCGAGGCGAACGGCAGCTTGTCGATGGCCACGAGCCGCAGCGCCGGACCTTTGACGTCGACGCCCTGCCAGAAGCTGCCGGTGCCGAGCAGCACGCCGTCGCCCGCGGCGCGAAAGCGATCCAGTAGCTCGGTGCGCGGGCCCTGGCCCTGGACGAACAGCGGCCCGGGTTGCGGCCGCGCTGCAAGCCAGCCGCGCGCCTCGTCGAGCGCGCGATGACTCGTAAACAACACGAATGCCCCGCCGCCGCAAGCCGCGACCAGCGGCCAGACGCGGCTCAGAAAGCGCGCCGTGTAGTCGGGCTCACCGGGCTCCGGCAGGCCATCCGGAACATAGAGACGCGCGTGCGCGCGGTAATCGAAAGGGCTCGGCAGCACCGCCGTGCGCGCGTCGTCGATACCGACGCGATCGAGGAAATGGCCGAAGTCCTCGCCCACGGCCAATGTAGCCGAAGTGAAGATCCAGGTCGCACCGTGAGCGCCGATGCGCTCGCCCAGCTCGCGGCCGGCATCGAGCGGTGTCCAGTGCACGGAGACGCTGCGCTCGGTCGTCTCGAACCAGCGCAGACCGCCGTCGGCGGCGGCAAGCGTCTCGAGGCGCTCGCCGAGCTCCCGACAGCGCTCCCAGGCGCGAAAAAGCCCCGGCGCGGCGTCCCGCCCCGCCTCGAGCACAGTCGCAAGCGCCCTCAACGGCTGCCGCCAGGCGTCCATCGCCGACTTGAGGTCGCTGCCTGCGAGCGCCCACGGCGTGCGTCCCGTGCCCGCCGGCGCGGCCGCACGCGCCTCCGCGGCGGCGCGCGCGAGCGCGACCAGCAGCGGTTCGAGTTGCGCCTGGACGCCCGCGGCGCGGGCTTCGGCGCCGACATCGGCCGCCAGCGAGCCGATCTCGCGGCTGCCGACCGCCAGCCCAAAGAACTGTTGCGCGACCTCGGGCAGCTGGTGGGCTTCGTCGACGATGACCGCGTCCGCGCCCCCCAGCAACTCGCCGAACCCCGCATCCTTGAGCGCGAGGTCGGCAAGCAACAGATGATGGTTGACCACGACCACGTCGGCGTCCTGTGCCTTGCGCCGCGCTTTGACGACGAAGCAGTCGTCGTAGCGCTCGCAGCGCATGCCGAGACAGTTGTCGATCGTCGAGCTGATCCAGGGGCGCAGCGGATCGCCGTCGGCAAGGTCGTGGCGCTCGGTGAGATCGCCGCTCGCGCTGATCCGGGCCCAGGCTTTTACCGCCTCGAGAGTCTCGAGCGTCGCCGGGCTCACGAGCTCGCCCTGAAACGCGAGCTCGGCGCGGTGCCAACAGAGATAGTTGCCGCGGCCCTTGAGCAGCGCCACCGCGAGCGGCCGGCCGACGGCGGCGCCGAGGACGGGCAGATCCCGGTGGTAGAGCTGGTCCTGAAGCGTCTTGGTGCCTGTCGAGATCACCGCCCGCTTGCCGGCCAACAATATCGGCGCCAGATAGGCGAAAGTCTTGCCGATGCCGGTGCCGGCCTCGACCGCGAGATGGCGTCCCTCGCCGAGCGCATCCCAAACGAGCTCCGCCATCGCCGCTTGCGCGTCGCGGTGGCTGAATCCATCCAAATGTTGCGCCAGCAGGCCTTCGCGGCCAAACAGTCCCGAGATATCCGGCATCGCGCAACTATAGCGTGAACGCGCGCGGCGGCGACGCTCGAGTTTCTAGCGGGCTAACGCGGGAGTGGCGTGCTCGGGGTCGGCCCTGGTGCGCGTCGGCTCGCATTGAGCTCCGACAGCGTGAGCGTGCGCAATCCGATCCGCCCTAGGAAGCGCCCGGCGAAGTCGCCCGCCGGCAGTGGCGGGCTGAACACGAAGCCCTGCACCAAGTCGCATCCGGCGGAGCTCAGATAGCGGAGCTGCGCCTCGGTCTCGACGCCTTCGGCGACCACCTGCAGGCGCAACGCGTGCCCCATGGCGATGATCGAATCGACGAGCATCGCGTTCGCCGAGCGGCCCGAGACGTCGCGCACGAAGCTGCGGTCTATCTTGAGCGCCTGCACCGGCATCCTTCTCAAGTAGCTCAAGGACGAGAACCCGGTGCCGAAATCGTCGATGGAGAACTGCACGCCCAGCTCGCGGAGCTGCTCCATGATGCGAATCGCCTGGTCGATATCCTCGATCAGCGAGCCTTCGGTGATCTCGAGGTTGAGCCAGCGTCCGGCGAGGCCGGATTCCTCCAAGACGTTGCGCACCAGCTCGTAGAAGCCCGGCAATCTGAGCTGGTGGCTGGATATGTTGACGCTGATCTCGGGGGAGCCGTATCCCGCCTTGTGCCATTCGGCGGTCTGCCGGCAGGCGCGATCGAGGATCCAGGCGCCGATCTCGATGCTCAAGCCGCTCTCCTCGGCTATGGGCATGAACTCCGTCGGCGATACCGCGCCGAGCTTCGTGTTCGTCCAGCGCAGCAGCGCTTCAGCGCCGACCAGCCGCCTGTCCTTCGCCCTGATCTCGGGCTGATAGGCGACCTCGAGCTCGTCGCGCTCCAGGGCCTCCTTGAGCCCGCTCTCGATCTCGAAGCGCCGCGCGGCCACGGTGCTCAGGTCGCGGTTGTAGAATCGATAACCCGAGGTCGCCGCAACGGAGTCGTGATAGAGCGCGGTCCGCGCCCGTTTCAGCAGCGTGGCGGTATCGCCGCCGTCCCCCGGATAGATGGCGGCGCCGATGCGGACCCTGGCGACGAACCGATGCTCGCCAAGGACCACAGGCAGACGAAAGCTCTGCAGCAACGGCGCGATCACGGCGTCGCGGTCCTTTTGCACATCGACGGGGAACGCGGCCGCGATCGTGTCCTCCCTGATCTGCCCCATCGAGCAGGCCGCGCCGGTCGCCTGCTTCACGCGTCCCACAGCTTCGGCGATCAGGCAATCGACACCGGCCTTGCCGAACGCCTTGTGCGCCTGCTCGAATCGATCGAGCCGAACCAGCGCCAGCACCAGCGGCTGCCCCGAGTCCATCGCCAGCCGTTCATCGAGCTGGCTCACGAAAAGCTGGTGGTTGGGAAGCCCGGAGATCGGGTCATGGAACGCATGCTGGGCGATTCGATCTCTGAGCTCGTTGACTACCGCGCGGGTGCGCATCTCGTGCTCGACGAGGCGGGTGAGCTGGAGCAGGTTTCGCCGCTGCTCGTCGAGGAGCTGGCGCGGACCCCGGTCCATGACGCAGACCACGCCGAGAGCCCGCCCCGACGGACCGCGAATGACGCCCGCGGCGTAGAACCGTACCCGCGGCTCGCCGGTCACGCAGGGCAGGCCGTCGAAGCGTGGATCGGCCTGCGCGTCGGAGACGACGAAGAGCTCGTCCTCGAGCAGAGCGTGATTGGCAAAGGAGCTGTGGCGCAGGGCGTCGCGCGCGGGAATCCCGCGCACCGACTTGTAACGAAGTGTTCCCTTATCGACGAGGACGATGGCGGCCATCGACACGTTGAGCATCGACACCAGCAACTCGGTGTAGTAGTCGAACCGCTCGTCCGACGAATCGTCGAGCAAGCGCATCGAGTACAGCTCTTCGAGCCGTTGCTCCTCGTCTTCCAGCGCGACGGGTAATTTGAGCTGCGGGATGATAAGGGTCACGAGAGGCTTCGTTCACTCCTGAATCGCTGCTACATCCTACCGGATCTAGTATTAGTGGGCGCGAACCCCGTCACACAAAGACGCGCGCGGAGCGCGTTTTGGGGCACAATATCGAGGGGTAGGCAGCCCGAATTCACATATTGTGATCCAGGTCTCGCGTTCGCCCCGCTGCAACCCGCGCTCCGCAGGCCGAGCGCCGGCCCTGCCGGTCGCCCTCCTGTTGAGAGGCGCGGCTGCCGCGGCTAAGTTACTGATTATGGGAAAGTCTAATAGTTAACAGTATCGCCGGGCTCGCGGACGAGGTTCCGGCGGTTTTGGTAAGAAATTCCCAGAGTTCAAGAGGTTGTTGACAGCTCGTTTCCAGGCGAAGAGACTTCATCCCCGATGACTACGGGGGTGGAGAACACTTATCATGCGAGCTGATCGGACGGCCTTCTTGACTACTGCTGACGAGTCGACGCGCATGACCGATTCAGGAAGCAAGGATTTCGACATCCGCGGCGTTCGCGACGCCTTTCTCGCCTGCCTGCATTGCGTGCGGCGGCGTTATCCGAACTGGACGCTCACCCAGTGCCTGGTGGCGCTGGAGGCGATCGTCGCGGAGGAGCGCGGCGAGCCGCACACGGTCATTTCCTTGGCCCAGACCTTGAACGCGCCGTATTCGACGATCTCCCGCGTGATCCTGTCGCTGGTGCAAGGCAATGACGGCGTGTTGATGCACCGGCCTCACCCCACCGACCTCCGCAAGAAGCATGTCGTGGCGGACCCCAAGAAGCTGGCGCTGCCGAACGGCCAGGTGCTCAGGGAAACGATGGAGCGCTATTACGGCGATTCGGTCTATCGTCTGAAACGCCGCCCCGATCGCGCCTGATTCGAAATCGGCTCAGCGCTTGGCGCCCTCGGCCGAGAGCAGCTTGCTACCGAAGCTCTCTCGCTGGCTCTGCTCCCATCGCTCGATGACCTCGGGCACCTCTTCGGCCGCCACCGGCCGACTGATGAAGTAACCCTGCGCGGAGTCGCAGCCGATTTCGTCGAGGAACTCGAGCACTTCCTTCGATTCTACGCCCTCGGCGCAAACCGACAGTCTGAGCTTGTGCGCGAGGCCGACGAGCGCATCGACCATGATGCTCGCTTCTTTCGACCGCGGGACCTGCATCACCAGCGACTTGTCGATCTTCATCTCGTTGAAGGGCATCTGAAAAAGCTGCGTCAGCGACGAATAGCCGATACCGAAGTCGTCGATCGCGAGGTTGATGTTCTTCAATCTCAAGCGGGTGAGAATATCGAAGGTCTCGGTATGCTGCTCCAGCATCGCGGTCTCGGTCACCTCCAACGTGACCGCCGCCGGATCGACCTCTTGCTCGCGCAACAGGGACTCCAGGCGGTCCGGAAAGTCGATGTCGATCAGCAGATTCGCGGCGATGTTGATCCGAAGCTGAAGGTCGAGCTTGCTCGCCCGCCACCCCCGTAGCTGCTCGACGCCTCGCTGCATTACGTAGTCGGTCATCGAATGGATCAGGCCGTATTCCTCGCCCATGGAGAGAAACTGGTCCGGAGTCAGCACGCCACGCTCAGGGTGATCCCATCGCAGCAGCGCCTCCACGGCGCCGATGTCCCAGCTGCCGTCTCCGAAACGCCGGGCCGTCGGCTGGTAATAAAGCATCAGTTGGCCGACCTCGATGGCTTTTTGCAGATCCTCCACGGTCAGGGGGCCGGTCTTCGCGCGCGCCGCCCGCAGCCGCTCCAACAGGTCTTCGGGCATGAACGGCTTCTGCAAGACGGAGACGACCCGCAGCCCGGAGCTACGCGCGAACAGCTCGGTCGCACCCAGGGTTCGCTCATCGACCCCGCTCAGCAATACGATTCCTGCCTGGACGCGGCGTTGCGCGAGCGACCGCAGGACCTCGACACCGTCACGCTTGGGCATCTGCAGATCGAGAACGATCACGTCGGGGTCGTTCAGCCGCACGGCCTCGTCGAAGAACTCCGGATCTGTCGTCAGCGTGACGCTGAAGCCCGCTTGCGCGGCAATAGCAGCGACGATATCGAGCAGGTCCTGATCGTCATCGAGGGCGATCAAAGTCGGTTCATGATTGCTCACTGGGCTCTCCATCCAACACTCGACGAACGGTGCTTGCAAGGTCGAACAAGGTAAACGGCTTGCTGATCGTCACTCCCCGATGCGCTGACACCGGAGCCCCGGCGCTGCCGTCGCTGATGCCGATGACGGGGATGGCGGCATTGAGCGCCATGGAAGCCTCGACGGCCGCAGGCGCGGCGTGGTCCAATACGATCAAATCGGGCGACGCGGTCGCCGCCATGTTCTGTAGCTCTCGTGAATCGGAGCTCCAGTGCACCCTGTACCCGAGAATCTCGAGGCTCTCCTTCACCGTCAGCAGCAGCTGTGCGTCGTTGGCGAATACGATCACCGTTTCCGTGCCGGTGGGCAGGGTGGACAGCGGCATGGTCATGTCGATGGTGGTGTCGCCGGCCGCTTTGACGACGCGCGGCAGATACAGCGTGAAGGTCGTTCCCGTTTGCGGGCCGGTCGTGAAGCTCACGGCTCCGGAAGACTCCTCGACGAACCATCGGACCATGCTCAGGCCCAATCCGGTTCCTTGCGTGCCCTTGGTGGAGAAGAACGGCTCGAAGATACGTTGCTGAATGGCTTGGGGGATTCCGGGCCCGTCGTCAGCCACCGAGATGCATATATACGGGCCGGGCTCGAGCCGGAGGGATTGGCCCGTCGCGGCATCGACGACACGATTCCCCGCCCTTATCGAGATCTTGCCCGAGCCCTGGATCGCGTCGCGAGCGTTGATCGCGAGATTCACGATGACGCTTTCGAGCTGCGCCGCGTTCGCCTGGATCGCCGCGATAGCGGGATCGACGTTCGTCTCCAGCGATATCCGCGAGCCCAGAGCACGGGTGAGCAGCGGCTCCAAGTTCGTGATCAGCTTGGACGCATCGATGACGCCCGAGCGGTCATCGTCCTGACGCGCGAACGACAGCAGTTGCCGCGTCAGGTCCGCTCCGCGTTTGGCGGCGTCTCGCGCGCGCTTGGTCTTCTCGAACAGCGCGGGATCGTCACGGACACCTTCGCCGAGCAGATAGAGATTGCCCACCAGCACCGTCAGGAGATTGTTGAAGTCGTGCGCGATTCCGCTGGTCAATCCTCCGACGATCTCCATCCGGGCGCTGCGTTGCATCGCGCTTTGAATCTGCTTGAACTTGGTGACGTCGGTGAAGAGCCCGATCAGGTACTCGCGCCCCCGCCGCTCCCGGATTCGGCGGATCTCGCCTTTGAGGTGGACGTCCTGCCCCGAGGTCGTTCGCGGATGAAACTCGTAATCGAGCACTCTTTCCGACGACAGAGCCTGCTTCCACGGAGCCCAGTCGTTGCGGCTGCGGAGAACCTCGGTTCGAAAGTTCTTCTCATACAGCCCGGCGGCCGGTCCGCCGTGCACGAGCCTCACGAAGGTATCGTTGGCCTTGAGGATGGCGCCGTCCGCCGAGACACAGACGACGGCGAGAATACTGTTGTCGAGCAGCACGGCGTGCGGCAATTCGAGCGAAGCCCGGCCCGCATCAGCACGTTGAATCGATTCGATGAGCGTCATCTGCTCGTTCCCTCGGTCGAGACCGATTCACCCGGATCGGCGCGCTTCCGAAAATCTCGAGGCCCTGCCGCAGACACGTTCCGCCCGCCGCGTCGCCGACCTCTCCTCGGCGCCCCGCAGCCAGCCGCTGGCCGGCATTTCCTCCAGTACCTAGTACAATCTCTCTACCATAAGTCAGACGATTCCGTAAAGAACGGGCCCTCGTCACAGATTTCGGCATACCCGTACTATGCAATTTCGGGGCAGGGACCAACAGGCAGCGGTCGTACAGCCTTCGCCCGTTTCGCTATACTCCCGCATCTCCCATGCCCCCCCACGACCCCAAGAGACCATCTCAAGTATCCGCCATGAATACTCGACTTAGCGCGTTGAACGATTGGGTGACCGAAGTCGCCGGGCTGACTCGGCCCGACGAGGTTCACTGGTGCAGCGGCACCGAGGCCGAATACCGGTCGTTCGTCGAGCAGATGCTCGCCAGCGGCGACCTCATCGAGCTGAATCAGCAGCACTATCCCGGCTGCTATCTGCATCGCTCGGATCCCAACGACGTCGCCCGCGTCGAGCACTTGACCTATGTCTGCTCCGCCACCGAAGAGGACGCGGGCCCGAACAACAACTGGATGGCGCCGGGGCGGGCCAAGAGCATGATGCGGGGGCTCTTCAAGGACTGCATGCGCGGGCGCACGCTCTACGTGATTCCGTATTGCATGGGGCCGTTGGGATCGCCCTACGCGCGCTACGGCGTGGAGATTACCGACAGCACCTATGTTGCCGCCAACATGTACCTCATGACGCGGATCGGCCGGGGCGCGCTCGAGCATATCGAGGCGACCGGCAGCTTCATCAGGGGCCTGCATTCCGTCGGCGAGCTCGATCCAGAGCGCCGCTTCATCATGCATTTCCCCGAGGAGCTCACGATCATGAGCTACGGCTCGGGCTACGGCGGCAACGCCTTGCTCGGCAAGAAATGCCACGCGCTGCGCATCGCCAGCTTCCAGGCGCGCACCGAGGGTTGGCTCGCCGAGCACATGCTGATCGTCGGCGTCGAGAATCCGCGCGGCGAGACGCACTACCTGGCCTGCGCGTTCCCCTCGGCTTGCGGCAAGACCAATCTGGCGATGCTGATACCGCCCGAAAGCTACAAGGGCTGGAAAGTCTGGACCTTGGGCGACGACATCGCTTGGATGCATCTCGATAAAGATGGGCGGCTGCGAGCCATCAATCCGGAAGCAGGCTACTTCGGCGTCGTGCCGGGTACCAATCGCAAGACCAATCGCAACGCCTATGAGACCATCGGGCGAGATACGATCTTCACCAACGTCGCCGTCACCGCGGACAACGATCCGTGGTGGGAAGACAAGGACGGCAGCACGCCCGTCATCGACTGGCGCGGCCGCCCGTATGAGCCAGGCAACGGCCCGGCCGCGCACCCGAACTCGCGTTTCACGGTGACCGCGAAGAACAACCCGAGCTATTCGAGCCTGGCGGAAGCACCGGAGGGGGTGCCGATCTCCGCGCTGGTCTTCGGCGGCCGGCGCCGTGAGCTCGCGCCGTTGGTCTTTCAGGCCCGGAACTGGCCGCACGGCGTTTTGGTCGGTGCGGGCGTGGCTTCGGAAACCACCGCCGCGGCCACGGGAGCCGTCGGCATCGTGCGCCGCGACCCGATGGCGATGAAGCCGTTTTGCGGCTACAACTTCGCCGACTACTGGGCTCATTGGCTGAGCTTCTCGGAACGCTCAAGGAATCTGCCGAAGATCTTTCACGTGAACTGGTTCAGGCGCGACGGCGCCGGACGTTTCCTGTGGCCGGGCTTCGGCGAGAATCTCCGCGTGCTGCGCTGGATCATCGACCGATGCGAGGGCAATGTGGGCGCCGAGGAGCTTCCGATCGGCTATCTGCCAAGGCCGCAGGACATTGATCTTCAGGGGCTCGACGTCTCCGCGGCGACGCTCGAGCAGCTATTGGCCGTCGACAACGATCAATGGCGGGAGGAGATGCGCGCGATCGGCGAATATCTCGAGACCTACGGCGAGCGGCTTCCCGAGGGCCTGCGGGCCGAGCACGCCCGAGTGTCGGCAGCGCTGGGAGCTTGAGTCAGTCCTTGACGCTGAAGTGGACCGCCAGGTCGCTGTCCGCCTGCGCGACCCTGCCTAGGCCGATGACGCCATCGCCCAACAGCGGCGTGCTGTCGCGGCGGACGTAGACTTCCTCGCCCGATCCCGTCTGCACGAAGGTGCCGTTGGTGCTCTCGTCGACGAGGGTGAAGCGATCCTTGCTCGCCTCGACGCGCGCGTGAATGCGCGAGATCAAGTTGCCCTTGACGACGACGTCGTTGTCCTCCGAGCGCCCTAAGGTCGCCGTCTTTCGGCCTTCGCCGACGATGACCTCCTTGCCCTGAAAGCGCAGCATCAAGCGCTTCTTGCGCCGCGACGAGGCGATGCCGACCATCGGCAGCATGCTGGTCGCCTCGTCCGGCTGCCACAGGACTTCGTAGAGGACGACTTCGTCGGCGCGGCCGCGCACGGTGGCGACGTCGATCTCGCGGCAGAGCGCGCGCCACTCGTCGGTCAGGTGACCGACCGTCGCCGCCGTAGTGATGATTTGCTTCGCCTTGGCCTGACTCGTCATCCGGTTGGCCGTGTGCACCGCGGAACCGAAGATATCGCGATCCTCCTGAACGACGTGGCCGTAGTGGCAACCGATGCGGATGGACACGTGGCCGTGGTCGTGGGCCAAGCTGCGATCCAACGAGATGCCCTCTTGCATGTGGCGGGCGGCGTTCATGGCATTGTCCGCCGACGGGAAAGTCGACATGACCTCGTCACCCATGGTCTTGATGACTTTGCCGGATTCCCGCTCGGTCGCGTCACGCATGATCTCGAGGCAGCGCGCAACCATGCCCCTGGCCTTGTCGTCGCCGAGTTGTTCATAGAGCTGCGTGCTGCCGACGACGTCGGCAAACAGAATCGCGAGCTCGACATCCCTACCCATCGGCTGCCATCCTTCGAGTGCTCCGAGGATTATACGCGATAGCTACGCGGCATCAGCAGCAGCGCAGAGGCGGGCGGAGGCGCCCGGACGATCCGGGGTCCGCTTTCTCGGCGCAGCGCTACTTGAGCGCGACCAGGTAGGCTATCCAAGCCGGATCGGGCTCCCCGTGGGCTTCCTCGTAGAACTCCCCGTTGCCCTCGCCGTCCTCGTCCTCGTCTTCCCAATACACCGCCGCTTTGGCAAAGCCCGCCTCTTCGAGCAGCTCGCGAAGCTCCGGCAGTGTCCAGAGCCTCCAGTCGTAGCTGAAAGCTTTCTTGATCCGCGAACCGTCGGGAAACTTGAAGTGAATGTGGCAGATCGCGTTCGCCGTAACCGGCTCGAACTCCGCCTGATCCCAAACGTAGGTGAAGCCGTCGTATTTGGTCTTCTCCTTCTGCGTCTCGTAGACCTCGGAACCGCCGTAGGCGTCGATGAAGAAGATACCGTCGGGTGCGAGCGCCTCGTAGGCGCGGGTGAAATAGGCGCGCAGGGAGTCGCGGGTCTTGAAGATCCAGTAGCTGAAGTTGAACGCTCCGACGATATCGACGGGCCCGGTCTCGGCGGTCATGACGTCGTCTTTCAACAGCCGTAGCCTGGGCCGGGCCGCCTCCGCTAAGCGCGCGACGCGGTTGTTGCGGCCCCATTCGAGCACGTCCGCGTCGATATCCACACCTACGGCATGATGGTCCTCACCGCTGCGAACCCACTGGCAAGCCGCGCTCGCCGTGCCGCAAAAATCCTCGCGAAAGCTCATGGCGTCGCGACCGCGGATCGTCCGGAAGGTCTGCTGCAGAAACTCGATCTCCGTCTCGACGCTCTGCACCGCTTCCTCGTAGAGCTCGTGTATATCCGCCTGCTCCGCCATCGTCGGCTTCTTCTGCTTTGCCACGCTCACTGTCGTCACCGCATCCTTTTCGTTATCGAATGATCAAGACCGCGGGGCATTGTAGCCAGATCGTGTTGCAAAATCCCGGCGAGATGCCGCTCGAGGAACTTGAGGCCGGCGTCGGAATCGGGTAGCTCGCTGAGCAGCCGGCGCCAGCGGCGCGCGCCCGGGCGCGCCGCATACAGCCCCATGAGGTGACGCGTCACGGCCTTGAGGGGCGTTCCGGCAGCGAGCTCGGCCTCGATGTACGGCAACATCGCCTCGAGTATGTCTTCGCGAGTCGGTGTCGAACGTGAATCGCCGCCGCCGAGCTCGACGAGCAGATAAGGATTGTGATAGGCGGCCCGCCCGAGCATGACGCCGTCGACGTGCTCGAGCTGCGCGAGCGTCGTATCGCGGTCGTCGAGCCCGCCGTTGATGACGATCTCGACCGCCGGAAAGTCCTTCTTGAGGCGATACACGCGCTCATAGTCCAGCGCCGGCAGCGTTCGATTCTCACGCGGGCTCAAGCCCTCGAGCCAGGCCTTGCGCGCGTGAACGATGACCGTGCTCGAGCCCGCCGCGACCACGCGCTCGACGAACTCGTAGAGGAACTCGTAGCTGTCGAGCTCGTCGATCCCTATGCGCGTCTTGACGGTCACCGGCACGGCCGCCGCCGTTTTCATCGCCGCGACGCACTCGGCGACGTGCTTAGGTCTAGCCATCAGCGCCGCGCCGAAGCAGCCCGCTTGAACGCGGTCGCTGGGACAGCCGACGTTCAGGTTGATCTCGTCGAAACCGGCGTCGGCCGCCCGCCGCGCGGCGCGCGCGAGCTCCGAGGGATCGCTGCCGCCGAGCTGTGCCGCGAGCGGATGCTCCGCCGGATGGTGCTTGAGCAGCTTCTCCTCGCTGCCGCGCAGCACCGCGGCCGCCGTCAGCATCTCGGTGTAGAGCCACGCGTCGGCCGAGATCAGCCTCAAGAAATAACGGCAATGACGGTCGGTGCGCTCCATCATGGGCGCGACGCAGAGCCGATGCGGCGACGGGCCTTGCATGCGCGCTAGGCGGCCGACTCCGCCGCCGTCTCTTGCACGAGAGAATCCACGACCGCACGCAGCGCCTCCTCCTCGCTCGCGCCCTCGGCGATCGCCCGCTCGCGAACCTTGAGCTGGCGGTGTGCGCTGGTCCCGTGGGCGAGGATGTGCCGGACCCGCTGGACGTCCTTGACGCAACCCAGCGCGGCGGCGTCGTCCGAGATCAGCTCGAGCAACTCCTCCATGAGCTGCGGGAACGGAATGATCCGCCCTCTGCCCAGATCGATGAGACCCTGATCGACGCTGTAGCGCATCGCGCGCCAGCGATTCTCGTTCAGTAACAGGCGCGTGTAGATTCGCCAGCGCTGATTACCGAGGCGCAGCCGCCAAAGCATCCGCAGGATACAGACGACCATCGCCGCCAGGCACAAGGCGTCGTCGATGCTCGTGCAGACGTCCATGATGCGTGTTTCGAGCGTCGGGTAGCGGCCGCTCGGCCTGACGTCCCACCAGATCATCGTCGAATCCGGAATCAGCCCGGCGTTCACCATGATGTCGACGTGCCGCTTATAGTCGGCGAAGCTGTCGAAGCGCTCCGGCATCCCGGTCCGCGGGACCGCATCGAAAACCGTCAGCCTGTAGGACTTGAGCCCCGTGACCCGCCCTTCCCAGAACGGCGAGGAGCAAGATAACGCGAGCAAGTGCGGCAGGAAATAGCTGTACTGGTTCATCAGATCGATGCGCAGATCGTCGTCGTCGATGCCGACGTGGACATGCATACCGCAGATCAATAAGCGCCGGGCCGCGCCTTGCATCTCCTGTGACAGCGCCGCATAGCGCGCCTTTTCCGTATACTTCTGCTGCGACCATCTCGCGAACGGGTGCGTCGAAGCCGCGATCAGCTGCAGCCCGTGCTCGGCGGCGACGGCGACGACGGCTCGCCGCAGCTCTATCAGCGCCGTGCGCGCCTCGGCCACGTCGGCGCAGATGCGGGTGCCGACTTCGATTTGCGAGCGCAACAGCTCCGGGCTGACCTGTTGCCCCTCGCAACGCCGGGCACACTGGTCGAGCAGCGCCGAAGAGGAGCTCGACACCAGGTCACGCGTGTCCGGATCGACGAGCAGGTATTCCTCCTCGATCCCCAAAGTGAACGGCGGCTCCTTCATCGGCGTTCACTCGCCGCGCACGGGGGTGCATCCGAGCGCTCGAACCGCCGGAACAGAGCCGGATCGGCGAGCGCGGTCTGGAGCGCCTCGGCGATGCGCGCGGCCCAGGCGCGCTGGCCGTTGTCGTCGGCGATGAGATCCTGACGAATCTCGATACCGACGTGTGCGAGGCCGAGGGGCTCGGCGTGATGATCGATGGTGAAGTCTGCGGGATGGCGCCCCGAGTACGGCTCGTTGTCACCGACGACGATTCCCGCGTGGCGCCGCAACGATGCGAGCAGCGGCAGCGCCAGACGCGAATCCCTATCCCAGAGCAAGCCGACATGCCAAGACCGGTGCACGCCATAGAGCCTCGGCGTGAAGCTGTGAATGCTCACGAGCGCGGGCACGCTGCCGCCGCCGGATCTCGCGTCTATCATGCGTCGCAGTGTCTCATGGTAGGGCGCGTGTAGCGCCGTTGCCCGCTCCGCCTTCTGCCGGATGTCGAGCCCGAGGTTGCCTGGCACGAGCACGCCGTCGCTGATGGCCGGAAACGCCGTCGGGTCGTCGAGATCCCGGTTGAGATCGACGACGAGACGCGAGTAGTTGCCGAGCACGGCGCAGGCCGCCAGCCGCTCGCTCAAGAGCCGCGTTACGGGCCCGGCGCCGATATCCCAGGCGATGTGCTCATGGAGCCGCCCCGCCGCTAAGCCCAGGCCGTTCAGGGATCGCGGCAGCCGGTTGCTCGAATGATCGCAGGACAGCACGATGGCGCGAGCGCCGTCTGGATTCAGAGCTTCGCAGGCCCGCGGCTCGGCCGCTGACAGCAGATCTCCGGCGGGTTGTCGGGTCGCGGCATCCATCGTTGCGGGTAATTTCTCGGCCGGTCGCGCAGTGTAGCGAAGGCGCCCGCAAATGTCCCAGGAGGTGTGCGGCGCTGCGCAATCCTCAACCGGCTCGGCCGTTGCCGTCGGCTCGACGCTCGAGATACGCGGGCAACTCGGCGACCGGACGCGGGCTGGCGATATAGAAGCCTTGGGCGTAGCCGACGCCGAGCTCGCCGAGATGCTTCATGACCGCCTGGCTCTCGACGCGCTCGGCGATGGTTTCGATCTTGAATGCGCTCGCCATTCTCGCGATCGCCTCGACCACGCTCCTGTCCGCCGCGTCTCGCGCGACGTTGCGGATGAATTGACCGTCGATCTTGAGATAATCCACGGGCAGATTTTTCAAGTACGTCAGTGAAGACAAGCCGCTGCCGAAATCGTCGAGCGCGAAGCGACAGCCGTGCGCGCGCAGCGTCTTCATGCAACGAACGACTTGCGAAAGATTGGCGATGGCCGCCGTCTCGGTGATCTCGAAGCACAAGACACCCACGGGAAGTTTCTTGGCGGCGAGCTGTTGAAGCATGAACTCCAGGAAATGCGCGTCATTGAGGGTCGTGCCCGAGAGATTGACCGTCAAGGTGTAGCGCGATTCGGCGTTGCCGTCGGTGCAGACGTGATGCTTGAGCGCCTGCTGGACGACCCAGCGGTCGAGGCTCGGCATGATGTTGTAGCGCTCCGCGGCCGGGATGAAGGCGCTCGGAGGCACGAATTCCCCCTGCTCGTTACGCATTCGCAACAGCAGCTCGAACCGGGGCGTCGAATCGACATGCTCTCCGATGGGCACGATAGGCTGAAAGAAGAGCTCGAAGCGCCCGTCTTCGCGCGCCTGATTGATGCGGCCGACCCACTGCATCTCGAGATGCAGCTCGGCGGCATCGCCTTCCTGGTACACGTGGATACGGTTGCGCCCCAGGTCTTTCGCGACGTAGCAGGCGACGTCCGCCTGGCTCAGCAGCTCGCTGACGTCCCTGGTGCCCGGCCGAAGCTCGACGACGCCGATGCTCACCCCGACTTGCAGGCTCGAGTCACGCCAGGTGAAGCGATAAGCGGCGATCGCTTCGCGCAGCGCCTCGCCGACGCCCAATGCCTTCTCCAGCGGGCAGTCGGGCAACAAAACGGCGAACTCGTCGCCGCCGAGGCGCGCGAGCACGTCGCTGCCGCGCACCTTGGTTTGCAGCATATTGCCGAGCTGCCGCAACAAGAGATCGCCGGCCGTGTGGCCGCAAGTGTCGTTGACGACCTTGAACTGGTCCAGATCCATATAGAGAACGACGTGCGCCACGGCGTCGTCGCGATGCACGGTGCCGAGCGCCTTTGAGAGCCGCTCCTCGAACTCGCGCCGATTGATGAGCCCCGTCAGCGCGTCGTGGCTCGCCTGGTAGGACAGCTTGCGATGCAGCTGGCGCTCGCGCCTGACGTCGTGAAACACCATCACGGCGCCGAGAATCTCGCCGCGGCTGTCCTGAATCGGCGCCGCTGAATCCTGGATCGCGACCTGGCTGCCGTCGCGGCACTTGAGCGCGACGTTGTCGCCGAGCTCGACGATCCGCCCCTCGCGCAGCGCGCGTAGCACCGGATTCTCCACGGGCTCGCCGGTCTGATCGTCGACCAGGCGAATCACCTCGTCGATCGGCCGGCCTTGAGCGTGTCGCCGCTCCCAGCCCGAGAGCTGCTCGGCCGCCGGATTCAGGGAATCGACGAAGCCGTCCGCGTCCGTAGTGATGACCGCGTCGCCGATGGACTGGAGCGTGACTTGGGCTCGCTCCTTCTCTCTATAGAGCGCGCGCTCGGC
>Ga0214472_10001665_pt1 | contig 24584 bp, 18 predicted proteins | sample RVTome_6_FD_207662 | JGI IMG/M metagenome (GOLD analysis project Ga0214472, IMG submission 207662) | Soil microbial communities from uranium-contaminated site in the Upper Colorado River Basin, Wyoming, United States - RVT140D175 | ecosystem: Environmental > Terrestrial > Soil > Contaminated >...
CGAGGCCGGTTATGAGAATGCCCAGGCCATGGTCGGCAGTCTTTACCATACCGGAGATGGCTTACCCAAGGATTATGGAAAAGCAGTAGAGTGGTACCGCAAGGCCGCCAATCAGGGCAATGCCGTGGCCCAGTATAATCTGGGTTCGATATACCGGGCCGGGAAAGGCGTGCCGAAAAACACGGATGAAGCATTGAAATGGTACCGGCTGGCCGCCGATCAGAATTATGAAGCAGCAAAAACTGAAGTTGAGAGCCTGGAACGCAGCATTGCCGGGGCAACAAAAGAAAAATCTCCTGCCCCGCCCGCACCCACGGTTGAAAAAGAACAACCCGTCATTGCAAAAGAAAACACCGCTGCCCCGGTAGAAAAGAAGATTGAACCGCCTCCTGCCGATAAAGAAACTTCAACTGCACCTGTAGTGCAGGAAATTACCAAAACCGAACCGTCCAGCGCCGCGACAGAAACTGAACCGGCAGATCCGGAAAAAGCCGGTGACGGTCTTTTCGGATCATTGAAAAATTTATTCAAATCCGATAAACCCGAATCAGCCTCACAAACAGGTCATGCGACTGTGCCGGAAAAAGCGGAGCCGGTAAAGGCCACGGCGGCACCCGAACCAACCCCGGTACCTGTGGTGGATGATGTACAGGTTCAGAAAACCAGCCCGGTCATTACCGTCTTGCCGGCACCGGGGGTGACTGCAGCCATACCGGAAACAAAACGGGAGCCCCCCCCTCAGCCACAGATTAAGACCCCGGAACCACCCACGCAAGTAACCACTCAAGAAACAAAGAAACCCCGGTTTACTCCCGGGAATACTGTTACTTCGATAACTGACATCGCGCGTCCGCAGGCAGCAGCAAAGTCATCAATCCCCGCGGAAATAAAAACACAATCAACAACACAGGTTGAAACAAAAAAAGAACCTATTGCCGACCCTGTGCCTGTGCCGGCAGAGCCGGTGACAGAAGTAGTTGTCTCCAAACCGGTGATTAAAGAAGTTACAGAAGAGAAACCAGCTGCAATCAGTTATGCAGAAAATATGGTACCGGCTAGCGAACCATTGACAACTCAGGTAGAAAAAGCGTCTGATGAACAACCCGGACGCCTGAGTTCATATTTCAGAAAATTATTCGGTTCGGAAGAAGAAGAGATCACGACTGCGCTCCCGTCCACTGATACAACCAGTGCGCCACCTGTTACAGTTGAACCGGAACCTGCACCAATACCGACTATGGACTGGGACAAACAACTGATAGATCCTGCTGACCGGTCCTCAACAATTGCGAATGATGAAAGTGCCCGGGCTGAAGAACTGCACGGGATGGAAGAACTGCAAATTGCAAAAGTAGAAATACCGGAACAAACTGCGCCGCTTGAAGCGAAAGCCGAGCAGCAGCTTGAAATCGTCCCCGCCGATTCTATTGATGGCCAGATTTCACGCGCAGTGTCCGGCGACGCGGATGCCCAGTTACAACTTGGTAACAGCTATTACCAGGGCAACACGGTTGAACGTGATCTGTCCCAGGCCTTCCTCTGGTACCGGCGCGCTGCCCTGCAAAACAAGACAGAAGCCCAATATATTCTCGGCAATATGTACCGTATGGGAGAAGGGACTGCACAAGATGATCGGGAAGCCAGAAACTGGTATGAGCGGGCGGCTCGGCAGGGGCATGAAACCGCCCGGCAAAATCTGAAAAAAATGGAACAAGTGTTGGCAGAAAAACCGGCCACCAATGAAGTTGACCCGGTCTCTGAACAAACTATCGCAGTCCCCCCTGAAACAGAAGATGAAAAAGGCGGTATCTTCGGCTTTGTTGGCGGATTGTTCAGCTCTGAGGAGGATGAGGAAACAGCTGCAGCACCTGCCGGTAATTCTCCACCGGCAGGCAGTACACCGGAACCGGCAAAACCCAAACCAGCAGCAATCACCATACCCGGGCAAAATGATTATGAAAGGGGTTTGGCCTATGCCTATGGCGAAGGGGTACCGCAAAATCACAACAATGCCTTTAAATTATTCGAGAGTGCAGCCAGCCAGGGGCATGCCTCAGCTCAATACCAGCTCGCCATGGCCTATGCCAATGGTCAGGGCGTGACAAAAAATACGGCGGCGGCGGTGGAATGGTATGAAAAAGCTGCCCGGCAGGGTCTGACCATCGCCCAGCGCAGTCTGGGCAATGCCTATCTGAACGGCGATGGTGTACCACCAAACAGGCCCCTGGCATTTGCCTGGTACAGCCTCCTGGCTGATCAAGGAAATGTTCTGGATATTCACCGGCGTGATACATTAAAGAAACAACTGACGGAGGCGGAGATCCAGGAGTCAGAAAGTCTCAAAAAACAACTCTCGGCAAGCCTTTCTACCGCAAGCACGACCTTTTAAATTCACCCGGTAATTGGCCTGCACTGTCGTATAAATGTGACAGTTCCCTTCCAGACCGGTACCCTGCTTTTATTTCAATTTACAGCTTCTTGACAGATATATTATTCAAGGTCATGATTTGTATAATTATTTAATTACACCTATAGTATGTGAAAAAGCCGGAAATCAGGCATGGCACTTGCTTGGGATGAAGCTAGTAGCAGTTTATAAAAAAATTGAGGGCCCATATGAACGTCTACGGTTGTTGGTATAAAGATAATTATGGTTATTGCTGCCGCCGGTATAATCATACCTGGATGTTTGTTCCTGAACTGGGACAGCCTGATAACAACATATATAAAAATGTTGCGTTCGAAGACCTTATATTCAAAAACAAATATGCAGAAGAATACGAAAGATATTTCCAGTCGCACCTGGACGGATTATATACAGCTGGGCTGCTGCAAAAAATGCTAGGCAGAAAATACAAGCCGCAGACTATTGGGGGCTTGCTGTTTTGCCCTGTGAGTTTCTAGATTTGTTTTATCATTGTTTCTCCTCCGACTGAAGGATCAGACCGTAACCCTGGAACAAAAGGCTGAATTAATTCAGCCTTTATTTTTTTCTGTATCCGGATCCTGATGAATGATCACGTCTGCATGGGGATAGGCTGCACAGATTTTTTTCTCAACATCCAGTGCGATACCATGTGCCGTTTCAAGATCAAGTTTATGATCCATCTCCAGGTGCAGCTGGATAAAAATATCCCGGCCAGATGCGCGGCTGCGCAAACCATGTACATCCTTTACGTCTGAATGCGCCAGTGCAATCTGCCTGATATTTTCCCTGTCTTCATCCGGCAGTTCCCGGTCCATTAGCTGATCCAGGCATGTCATGGCTATATGCCATGCATTATAAATAATATATACAGCAATCCCCAGGGCAATGACCGGATCAGCCAATATAAAATCAAAATAATAACTCAGGACTATGGCAATGATGACGCTGATGTTAAACCATAAATCTGAGGCATAATGCAGTGAATCCGCGCTGATAGTGATCGAACCGGTTTTCCGGATAACATGACGTTGAAATATAACGAGTACTGTCGTCACAACAATAGATATCAACATGACAGCAATACCCATCATGCCATTTTCCACTTTTACCGGGTTGACCAGCTTGCTTACTGACTCAAACAAAATGAAAATAACCGACCCACAAATAAATGCTGCCTGCGCCAGACCGGCAAGGGATTCAACCTTGCCGTGGCCAAAACGATGTTCCTCGTCAGCCGGAATCAGCGATTGCTTTACGGCAAACATATTGATGAGTGATGCAACTACATCAATCAGTGAATCGATCAGGCTGGTCAATAATGCCACCGAACCGGTGAAGACGAAGGCGACCAACTTTATTAATGTCAGTAATGCGCCTGCAAATACTGATGCATAGGCAGCCCATGTCATTAACCGGCCATGCTTGTATTTGAGCTGTGCTTCGCTGTTCTGTCCTGCAGTCATTCTATAAAAACGGTATGGTTAGCTATCCGGGCGGACATAATCATTAAATCGGGTATTCCGGTCAATTCAGGGTCAAGCTTCTTTCAGATATTTTGGCAGTGTTTTTTAAATGATGCATTATAGGTAAAATTCAATAAAAATGGTGCTTTATCTTTGACCGGGGCGAGTAGTGAATGACTTATCAATATGATCTGTTTGTTATAGGGGCGGGCTCAGGTGGTGTGCGTGCTGCCCGCGTGTCTGCAGCAACCTATGGTGCAAAAGTGGCCATTGCAGAAGATCGTTATTACGGCGGAACCTGCGTGAATGTCGGTTGCGTCCCCAAGAAACTGTTCGTTTATGCCTCGCATTTTGCCGAGGAATTTGCAACGGCCAGAGAATTTGGCTGGACCATAGAAAATACACATTTTGACTGGCACAAGCTCCTCACTAGCAAGAACAGGGAAATTGAACGCCTGAATGGTGTTTACAAACGCATCCTTGAAGGCGCCGGGGTTGTGATTATGGACGGACATGCCACGATAGCTGATGAACACACAATTAATATTAATGGCGAAAAGATCACGGCAGAACGTATCCTGGTCGCTACCGGTGGCTGGCCCAGCGTGCCGGACTTTCCCGGCAAGGAACATGTTATTACTTCCAACGAAGCCTTTTTTCTCGATCACCTTCCGAATAAGATTATTGTGGTCGGTGGCGGGTACATTGCCGTTGAATTTGCCGGAATCTTTCATGGCCTGGGTGTAGATACCACCCTTGTCTATCGCGGACCATTGTTCTTGCGCGGATTTGACCATGATCTCCGTGCAGTACTCGCTGATGAAATGCATAAAAAAGGCATCAATCTCGTTTTTAATACCAATGTTGCAGCGATAGACAAAGTTAAAAATCACTACAAGGTCAGCTTCACGAACGACGAAACAAAAGATGCTGATCTCGTCATGTATGCTACCGGCCGTGCACCTAACACCAAAAATATCGGCCTGGAAAATGTCAAAGTCAAACTGAATAATAGCGGCGCTGTGATCGTCGATGATTATTACCAGACATCAGTGCCCGCTATTTACGCTATCGGCGACGTAACGGATCGTATCAATCTGACGCCGGTCGCACTCGCTGAAGGTATGGTGCTGGCCCGTCATTTGTTTGGTAACCAGAATACAACTGTTGATTATTCGGATATTCCGACTTGTGTATTCAGTCAACCAAATCTGTCTACAGTAGGTCTGACCGAAGAACAGGCCAGAGAGAAATATGGCGAAATAGATATATACAAATCAAAATTCAAACCAATGAAACTGAGCCTCACTGACAGTGACGAACGGACTTTCATGAAGCTCATCGTTGATAAAAAAACTGATCGTGTTGTCGGAGTGCACATGATTGGGTCAGATGCGGGTGAAATTATCCAGGGAATTGGAATTGCACTCAAGGCTGGCGCGACCAAGGCTACATTTGATGCCACTATAGGCATACATCCCACCGCAGCGGAAGAATTTGTCACCATGCGGACTCCTGCAAACTGATGACAAAGTGTCTTCAGCATCGCTGGTTTTTACTTTTGATGAACTGATCCGGAATGGATTGGGAAACACTCTTGTTGTCTTTCAAACTGGCGATATGCACCATGCTGGTCATGTTGCCTATCGGCCTGTTCATGGGCCGCTTTCTCACCTACCGGCATTTTCGTGGCCGCGCATTGATTATCGCCTGTATTGCACTTCCACTGGTATTACCACCCACTGTACTTGGATTTTATCTGTTGAGCGTTTTCAGCGAACAATCATCTTTTGGTCACTGGTATATCCAGATTACAGGACAGCCACTGGCTTTTACTTTTGAAGGCTTGCTGCTGGCCTCTATTATTTTCAATCTGCCATTTGCCGTATTACCCATGCAACGTGCATTTGAAGCAATTGCGGAAGATATACGCGAAGCTGCCTGGTGTTGTGGATTGTCACACTGGGAAACCTTCTGCAAAATCGAACTCCCTCTGGCATGGCCCGGAATTGCCGCTGCGCTGGTCCTGATCTTTGCACATACTCTCGGTGAGTTTGGTGTGGTACTCATGGTCGGGGGCAACATCCCGGGTGAAACACGCACTGCTGCAATTGCCATTTATGATCACATGCAGGCATTAAATGATGATGCGGCTGGGTTCCTTTCTGCCTTGTTGCTTGCCTTTGCCTTTGCTTCGATCATCCTGCTTAACCTGCTCAACCAGCGCTTCACCCGTCATGAACATAAACACATCCCCTAATTACCTGCAAGTTGCGATGGTACAAGCCGGGCCTATCCCGTTGAATGTAAAGTTCAGTTGCCGCCAACATGAACTTATCGTCCTGGTTGGTCCTTCTGGCAGCGGCAAGACGACCATACTCAGATCCATCGCCGGACTATATAAACCACAACATTGCCGGGTCAGTTGTGCTGGTGAAATCTGGAGTGATGATAACCTGAAAATACGCCAACCGGCACAGAAGCGCCGCACCGGCCTGGTCTTTCAACATTACGCCCTGTTTCCGCATCTCAGTGTATTTCGCAATATTGAACTGGCCTGCGGCCAGTTACCCGATAATGAAAAACAGGAATATGTACTTGAAATACTTCATATGGTTAATATGGGCGGGTTGGAACAGCGTTATCCGTCACAACTATCAGGCGGCCAACAACAACGCGTTGCACTAGCGCGTGCCCTGGCGCGACAACCGTCTATTCTGTTACTTGATGAACCTTTCAGTGCCGTAGACCAGGTCACGCGCCGTAAACTCCGGCGTGAACTTGCCCGACTGAGACAAAAACTCAACATCCCGATTATCCTCGTTACACATGACCTTGATGAAGCACGTATGCTGGCAGATCGCATGTATATCCTGCATAACGGCAGCCTGTTACAAGAAGGCACTCCCATGGAAATACTTTCAAAACCGGCAAATGCACTGGTTGCCAGACTGGTTGACCTCGGCAATCTTTTCTGCGGAAAAATCATCCGTCATGACCGGGCAAATAACCTGACCTATCTGGGCTGGGGTTCACTGGAACTTGAATGTAGTCTGCGGGAAGAATTTACACCGGGTACAGATGTTGACTGGATTATTCCGCCAGAAAGTATCATTCTGCACCGGCGTGATCGTCCATCACGAGGGGAACGTGAGAACCCGGTGCATGGAATTATCGAACAATCTATACCGCTGGGTGAGAATACATCCATCGTAATGAAACTCGATAAAGAAACCATGCTGAGTTTCAGCATACCCACCCATACCGCCCGCAGGAATAACCTGCACGATGGCGTGGAAATAAAAGCATCACTTCTCGCTGAAGCGATTCATCTCATGCCGAGAGATAATAAATTGCAGAAGACAAGCTTTCATGATTAAAAACAGGGATACCTGCAATTATACCAATCCCATGAATTTTAATAGTCATCCGAACAAAGTTATGAAAATATATATTTTAATTTTACCTCTTGTTCTTTGCTCATTAATAGTATCTGCAGACTACGAATCAAAAAGTTTGACTATTGTTGCTGCCTCGGATTTGAAATATGCAATGGATGAAATAGTGGATAATTTTAAATTTAATTATCCAGACACAGAAATCAAGGTGATACTGGGATCATCGGGTAATTTTTATCGCCAGATAACAAAAGAGGCACCATTTGATATCTTTTTTTCGGCCGACATATTTTACCCGGAACAACTCCATGCAGCCGGACTGACCATTTCTAATATAAAACTTTATGCTATCGGACGTATAGTCATCTGGAGTTCCAGCGCGGATACCAGAAGCCTGGCAATTGATACACTCAAACTTGATAGCGTGCATCGTATAGCTATCGCAAATCCAAAACATGCTCCCTACGGGAAGAGAGCGCAGGAATTCCTGGAACACGTGAATCTTATGAAAGAATTACAAGGCAAACTGGTTTATGGTGAAAATATTTCTCAGGCTGCCCATTTTGCCTATTCCGGCACAGCGCAGGCAGGAATCATTGCACTTTCCCTGGCGTTATCACAACAGATGCAAGAGAAAGGCTCCTACTGGCTGATCCCGGAAGAGTTTCATAAGCCTCTTGAGCAAGGCTTTGTGCTCCTGAAAAGAGCAAAGAATAAACCTGTCGTTCAGCAATTTTCTGAATACATGGCATCAAAAGAAGCCAGGGATATACTGGACAGATATGGATTTACGCTGCCAGCAAAATAAATTTAGCGGATATTATTTAGCGAATGGTCAAGACATACATCGCTTTTGTTATACATTACCAAACTATATAATGAACCTGGACAATCATCAGTATATCGTGTAACTGTTTGATTAATAATTAAAATAACAGTCTTTCCAGATGGCATCATGCAATACAGATATTTTCCATCAAACAGAGTATGAATGAACAGATCCTCAAATCTGTCATCGAAATCACCCGCCAGCGTGATATGGACTCGCTTGAATTGAGTCTGGTCAGCACACTGGCTGATATTGCCCCGGTAAATGTTATCACCCTGTACAATCCAATTCAGAACAGCCCCGCAGAAAAAGTGGAAGAGGTTGTCCGCCTTTCTATTACAGAAAACAACCAAAGTGGAAAAAATTATAACTGGAGCAGTGAAAAGCAGATAGTCACTGCAAATGATTACGTTCGTCAATGCATCCAGACTGCATCTATTGTCCGTTCAGAAACAGATGATAAATACACATATTTACTCTATCCCGTATTTCTAGATCAAAAGGTCAGCAGGGTATTAAGTCTTGAAAGTTGTGCGATATTGACTCCCTGGCAAACCTTGATTGAAGCGCTCATTACTATCTACAATAATTACCTGACGATTCTCAATGAAAGCGAACGTGACAGATTAACCGGCCTCTTCAACAGACGCACATTTGACCTTAAGCTGGACAGATTACTGGAAGTCCAAAGGGAAAAACAGGCAGCATACAAGGCTGCATTACTAACAACAGAGAAACGGCACCTTGAATCACAGTCAAGTACCTGGCTCGGGATGCTGGATATTGATAATTTCAAGAAAATCAATGACACCTATGGCCACCTGTTCGGCGATGAAGTGTTATTAACTCTGTCGCAAATAATGAAACGTAATTTTCGTAACTCAGATTTGTTATTTCGATTTGGCGGAGAGGAATTTGTGATTATTCTGGAACCTACTTCTGCGGAAATGGCCAAACTTGTTTTTGAACGTTTTTTACATGCAATTGCCGGACATGATTTTCCCCAGGTTGGAAAAACAACTATTAGTATAGGATTCGTCAGGCTCAATGACACAGATTATCCACATACCATACTGGAACGTGCGGACAAGGCGCTCTACTATGCAAAAGAACATGGCAAAAACTGTGTACACAATTACGATGATCTACTGGCTAATGGACTACTGTTTGAAAAGCAGGCGGCCGGATCTACCGAATTATTTTGAAGACCCTGAATTGGATACTCAACCGGAATAAAATTCTATTGATTCTGTTTTCTTGCCCCAGACCCGATACTCAGGGTTTCTGCTGATATATCTCATCAAACAAGTTTTCAAGTTTTTCGTTGGCGCCGCGTAATTGATCGACTACGGCCTTTGCCCAGTCGAAATATTCCCTTTTGCGTTCCAGGCTCCATCTGACCGGCGGACTGGAGATTATGTCCTGCAGATTGCTGATTTTGTCTGCGAGTTTGACCAGCTTCGCTTCGTGACTCAAACTTCCGGCATGTTCGATCTGCAAACGCTTGCGTTCCGGGCTCGGAAGTGATTTGTCATCGGTCACTTCAATGACAATGTCCCTGACAGTCCTGCCAAACAGTTCTTCAATATCGTCCACCGTAGCATCGGTATCTTCCACCGTGTCATGCAGGATGGCGGCCGCAATGACATTGACATCCGAGATACCGGCATGGTTGGTAAGCAGATTGGCCAGTGCAATCGGATGATTTATGTAGGGGGTGTTATTTGCATCCTTGCGGCTTTGACCACGGTGTTTATCTGCTGCAAAATTCATGGCCTGGAGAATTAATGTGAGATGATTTGACATTCAGGTGGTAGCCGATGGCATATGGAATTTGTGGCTAGTCACTTCAGGCAGTTCTTATGCGCGGTACCGCAGAAAGTAATTTCTGCGTATAGGGATGTTGTGGATTATAAAGCACATCATCCACATTGCCCTGCTCGACGATCCTGCCGTCATGCATTACGGCAACATAATGGGCGATATATTCCACTACACTGATATTGTGCGTGATAAACAAATAGGCCAGGCCCAGTTCATCCTGTAATTGTTTCAATAACCGCAAAATCTGCGCCTGCACCGAGACATCCAGTGCACTGGTCGGTTCATCACAAACGATGAGTTTCGGTTCTACTGCCAGTGCTCTGGCAATACAGATACGCTGGCGCTGGCCACCGGAAAATTCATGCGGATAACGATATTTATGTTCAGGCAACAGGCCGACCTGATCCAGCAATCTGTCGACACGTTGCAATCTTTCCACAGTCGAACTGCCGATACCCTGTGCGACCATTCCTTCCATGATGATATCGGCAACCATCATGCGCGGATTCATTGAGGAATACGGATCCTGAAAGATGACCTGAATGTCCGTGCGGTGTTTACGCATGTCATTTTCGGTCAATCGTGTCAGTTCCGTATTTTCAAACAGCACTCGCCCATTGGTGGGTTTAATTAACTGCAGGATGCCCTTGCCCATAGTGGTCTTGCCGGAACCGGATTCACCCACCATGGCCACCGTTTCTCCGCGATGTATCCTGATTGAAACATCATCTACAGCTTTCACATGGTCCACAACACGTTTAAGCAGCCCCTTGCGAATCGGATAGTAAACCTTGAGGTCACTGACAGTTAATAACGGTTCCTTCTCCGGAGTTTTATCAGTAGCTGCACTCTCGCTGTCACGCTTGGCCTTGCCCGGTACCATATCGAATAAATGTTTTGAATATTCGTGCCGGGGAGATGAGAAAAACGCCTGGCGTGTATTCGTTTCCACTATTTTACCTGCATACATGACAGCAATATGATCAGCAATCTCCGAGGCTACGCCAAGATCGTGTGTAATGAACATGATGGCCATGCCGGTATCATCCTGGAGTTTCTGCATCAGCTTCAGGATCTGTGCCTGAATGGTTACATCCAGTGCCGTGGTGGGTTCATCGGCAATCAGTAATGCCGGTTCGCCTGCCAGTGCCATGGCGATCATGATGCGTTGTTTCATCCCACCGGAAAACTGGTGCGGATATTCATCGATGCGCCGTTCCGGTTCCGGGATACCCACCTCATTGAGTAAATCTACGGTACGATCACGCTGTTTCCCGCCTTGCAGGCCCTTGTGCCGTTGCAGTGTCTCGCCGATTTGCTGGCCTGCCGTCAGTACCGGGTTCAGTGAACTTTGCGGTTCCTGGAAAATCATGGCAATTTTACCACCACGTATATCGCGCATGGCATATTCCGGAAGGTCAAACAGGTTCTTGCCCTGCAGGTGTACACTCCCGCCCCTGATGTGTGCGGCGGCCGGTAACAGACGCATGATAGATAATGCAGTGATGGATTTACCGCAACCTGATTCACCGAGCAGCACAAATGTTTCACCCTGATCGATTTTGAAATCTATGCCATCAATGGCACGGATGGCCTTGTCACTTTCACCAAACCAGGTTTGCAGATTTTTAACTTCGAGTAGTGATGTCATAGGATCAGATTTTATTTTCTACAGGAATAAATATCATCAAATTCTTTTCACTTTTCACATTCATCTTTTCACTCTGTTGGTATTTTTCGCGGACGGCGATTTTCATCCAGGGCGACATAGGTCAGTTCGGCCTCGGTGACCTTCACCGTCTGCGGGTTGGAAGGATTACGCTGGGCATAGACTTCAACCTTGACTGTGATGGAAGTCCTGCCCACCTTGATCACATCGGCATAACAACTCACCAAATCACCCACAAAAACCGGTTCATGAAATTCAAATGATTTCGCCCCGACAGTCGCTACCCTGCCTTTTGCGCGTGCCAGTGCCGCTATGGCGCCGGCAATATCAACCTGGGACATAATCCAGCCACCAAAAATACTCCCGCCCGAGTTGGTGTCTTTCGGCATGGCGGCAACGCGAATGGCCAGTTGTTTATCGGGCAATGTTACATTTTTTTTATCATTCATTGTTCAACTCAGCTCAGCTCAGGGTCCTGATCCTGGGATCGAAGGCATCACGCACGGCATCGGCAAACAGGTTGGCTGCCAGGACCAGGCCCAGCATGAACACAAAGGCGGCGCCGAGTGACCACCAGACGACCGGTTCGCGCGCCATTTCCAGCCGGGCACTGTTTATCATATTACCCCAACTCGACATACTGGGATCAACACCGATATTGATATAGGCCAGGACTGCCTCGGCCAGTACCAGGCCACTGAAATCGATAACGATGGAAATCATCACAATATGCATGACGTTGGGCAGGATATGACGCAGCATAATCGTAAAATGACCCACACCGAAGGCATGTGCTGCCTGCACATAATCAATTTCACACAGCTTCATGGTTTCACCGCGCAACAACCTGCACAAGCCGGTCCAGCTCATGATGCCAAGAATCAGGCACAAAAATAACAGGCGCATGTCCGCACGTTGTTCCATACTGGTAAAGCTGTCTGCATGATTGGTCATGTACACATCCAGCATGAGTATGGATGCCGCAATCAGTAATACACCGGGTATGGAATTGAGTGTGGTATAGACATACTGGATGACATCATCAATCCAGCCGCGGAAATAACCGGACATGATGCCCATGGCAATGGCAAACGGCAGCATGACCAGCGTGGTCAGTGTCCCTATCAATAGTCCGGTACGGATACTTTTGAGCGATTGATAAAGCACATCCTGCCCGACCTTGTCGGTGCCCAACACATGATAATAATTGGACAACCAGGCAATGACAGTGCTGATTACCACCAGTATACCCAGCATAATCAGGATCACATGCCAAGGAATTTTATTTTGACATTTTATGACACTTTCCAATGTCACTTTGAAATTTTTCTTCCTGCTTCGTGACAACGTGAAAAGGATGATGATCGAAAAAATTAACCAGATAAACATTCCGATAATTATCCCCGTCAGTGTCTTGAGTATGACGTCTGCCGTGAATTCCTGTTCCGGATCAGCAAGATGGCTGCCACCGTACAACAGGCGCGGATATTCCCTTACTTCTTTGCCATCGGGCAGAGAAATGACTTCCTTTGAAAAAGCATGCGTGGCAAACGGGGACGAGTAGGTTTTTTCTGTTTGTACTTGTAATTTTTCCGTGAATACATCCAGCACACTGAGTATCACGGTTGAATACTTGTTCTCACTTTGCCCAGTATTTTCGAGCCGGGGATGAAAATGGATCGAATCCAGCAGTCCTATTGTAATATAAAATAACAGGACGACCGCCGAGGCCATGGCCAAAGGACGTTCACTGACTTGCCGCCAGGGAACACGCATATGTTCATGACGGGCCGAATAGCCTGCAAATAACGCCACCATGATCAGCAATAAAAATATCAGGGCATCAGTAATGAAAATAACAGGCATGACCATTTCGTTATTCCAGCCGGATTCGTGGATCAGCAATCGTATAGGAGAGGTCCGTCAGGATCAGGCCAATGATGTATAAAACTGAACCGAGATAGACCATGGAACGGACTATGGAAAAATCCTGGCTTTGTATGGCATCAATGGTGTAACTGCCGAGGCCAGGTATGGCAAAAAATGATTCCGTGATGAGACTACCGATAAACAGCATGGGCAATACCACAACTACACCAGTCAATATCGGGATCAGTCCGTTGCGCAGGACGTGGCGAAACAGGACTACTTTCTCTGATAATCCCTTGGCACGTGCTGTGCGTACAAAGTCCTTGTTCATTTCTTCCAGAAAGATCGTGCGATACCAGCGCGTTGATGAACCGATACCGCCAATCAATCCAACCAGTACCGGCAAGGCAACAAATTTAATCGCTTCAAAGCCGATGTCATATCCCGAGACAGGTACCAGGTGCAACAACTTGCTGATAACGAATTGCCCGCCGATGATATAGAACATGCTGGATATGGACATCATGATGACGCAGATCACCACGCCCCAGATATCAATATAGGTCGCCCGGAAAAATGCCAGGATCAAGGCAAAGCTGATATACGTCAACAGGCCCAGCAGCAGACTGGGGACAGTTATGGCAAGACTGGGCCACATGCGCTGACTGATGTCATATCCGATATCACGGCCGTTATCAGACTGGCCGAAATCAAAAACAAACAAGCGGATGGATTTATTAAAGAAAATCGTATCGGTAAACTTGCCGATCCGGGCAGCAGTGGAATTCCAGATGACCGGCTTGTCATAACCCCGCTCACTTTTCCATTTATCTATGGCCTCCAGGGTCACATGTTTCTGGCCGAGGTGCATGCGCGCCATCTCGTCCGGAGTATTCACGACAAAAAACAAGACAAATGTAATGATGTTGACACCGACCAGGATCGGGATGGCATAAATTATCCGGCGTAAGATGTAATTTATCATAGGGCAGCTGAACGTTCCCGGCGCTTATAGCTCAACCAGGCGGGGATGATGCTGATAATCAACAGCACAGACAGTAATAGCACGGGCCACAACACAGGCTGGTTCCATTTTTTGCGCATTTCAAATCTCAAATCCGGATCGATACGTTTGTATTTCAGGGTATTATTGGCCATAAGGTTCGGATTGGCGTTGCTGTACCAGCCGTGATGCAGCGAAAAGGCCACTGGATGGAAACCCCAGATCCAGGGCGCGTCCTTGCGCAATATTTCAACCATCGCATTGAGTTTGTCCTGACGTTCCGGTCCGTTCGGCATGCTTTTCATCTGGTTGAATAACTGATCAAATTCCGGGTTCCGGTAATTTGCTGCATTTTCCCCGTTCCGGGTGGCCTTGGCGTTCGGGCCATAAAGCAAAAACATGAAATTTTCCGGATCAGGATAGTCTGCATTCCAGCCCCACACGAAAATCTGTGCCGTTCCCTTGATCATCTTCTCCTGAAAGCGGTTGTAATCCGTGGCACGGATCACGAGATTAATCCCCAGCTTGGCAAACTGTTTTCGATACCAGTCAAACAACGCCTTGGTGCCAGGACCGGCCGCAGGTGTATCCAGGTACAGTATCAGTGGCCTGCCTGATTTGCGCTCACGTCCATCGGGATATCCCGCCTGCACCATAAGCGCCTGGGCATCTTTTATGGGTCGCCGTACTGTCCTGCCATCCTGCCACTGGTAAACATAAGGATTGACTCCGGCCGCATCTTCAATATGCCCGAATATACCGGGAGGTAATGGGCCCTGTGCAGGCATACCACGGCCATTGGCAAAAATAGAAATATATTCATCATAATCAACCACTATGGAGATGGCCCGGCGTAACAACCTGGCTTGTTCACTGTCACCACCAACAACATCGTCCAGCATGTTAAATCCCATGTAAAAAATTGACGTGGTCACCGCAGTCAGCAGCCGGATATTTTTTGACTGCATTTCTGCCGTGAGCTCGGCACCACCCTGTGCATCAAACTGTACCGCCTGATCGAAACTGTCTGACTGTATCCCGGAAACATCATAATAACCTTGCAGGAACTTGTTCCAGGCCGGAATGGCTTCCACTTCCAGGCTGTATATCGCCTTGTCTATAAATGGCATGGTCTGCCCGGCATCGCGGTGAGGTCCATTGACCACGTTTTCTTCCCCTGCATATGGAAAAATCTCGCCACGAAAATTGGGATTACGATCCATCACCATGCGCCGGTTTGGATTATTTTCGGTCAACATATAGGGGCCGGTGCCTACCGGATACCAGTTCAGCACGATGTTTTTGTCTGTCATGCCGTTTTGTGAATAGAAGTGATCGGCCTCCCATGGCATCGGTGCAAAAAACGGCATGGCCAACCAGTAAATAAACTGCGGATATTTTTCTTTCAATATGATTTCATAAGTATATCGATCAAGTATCTTCACCCCCTCGAGATCATATTCCCGCAGATCGATATAACCTTCCTCCTGTTGTTTATCTGCATGTAGCTTGGACAGTTGTTCAGATAATTCCTGCAAGCCCAGGATATATTTCCCCTGCAGACCGGCGACCGGTGAATGTACCCCCGGGTGGGCAAAACGTTTGATCTGATAAACATAATCCTCTGCCGTCAGTTCACGTGCCCCGGTTTCCGGAAAATCTGCCAACGTGTTGACCCGTGCAATTTCTTCCTTGCTCAAATTATGGTAACGGTAATTACCAGCCTCATCTTTTGCAAAAGCCGGATGTGGCTGAAACAGTATTCCTGGCTGGATATTGATCCGGTAGATGGCCCGGTGTACGGTCCCCGCCGTTGCGTCTGCTGCCAACTGATTGCCGTCTGCATCAAAATATTCAACTTCGGGGAGCCTGGTTGCCGTCAGCATTGTCAGTTCATACGGACGTTTGAAAAAATGATACTGTAATGGTGGTTCGTATATTTGACCCAAAAAAACATATTCATTGGAGCTATAGGCACTGATCGGGTCAAGGTGTTTGGGCCGCTCTTCGAATACATCATAATAAATATTCTTGTGCGACTGATTGTGGGAATAGGGATTGTTCCAAGGTTCATCACTGCAACCGGACAACCAGACGAGTGCGCTTAGTATCCCGTAAAGGGTGACTCTGGTCATTATCGTTATGATGTCACTTTGCGGGGGGCATTTTATGCATGATGAGCATTATAAACGCCAGCATTTTTCTGTACACTAAACACTGGAATTTACCAGGGTTCAATTTTCTAACGTTAAGGATGGGAATTATGGGATTACTTGAAGGAAAACGCGCATTAATCGTCGGTGTGGCCAGCAACCGTTCTATTGCGTGGGGGATTGCCAAGGCCATGCACCGCGAAGGCGCGGAACTGGCATTTACCTACCAGAATGAAAAATTGCGGGAGCGGGTGGAATCTTTTGCTGCAGAGCTGGATTCCGGAATCACCGTACCCTGCGATGTGGCGAGTGATGAGCAGATCCAGGCCGCATTTGATCACCTGGATGATTACTGGGATAGCCTGGATATCCTGGTACATTCCATAGCTTTTGCGCCACGGGAACAGCTTGAAGGCTCGTACCTGGAGAGCGTGACCCGCGAAGGGTTCCTTACAGCCCATGAGATCAGTTCCTACAGTTTCGCCGCGCTGGGTGATGCGGCGCGACCGAAGATGAAAGGACGTAATGGTGCCATGCTGACCATGAGTTATATCGGTGCTGTCCGGGCTATGCCGAATTACAATGTGATGGGCGTGGCCAAGGCCAGTCTGGAAGCCAACGTGCGTTACATGGCCGCCAGTCTCGGGCCGGAAGGCATCAGGGTCAATGCCATTTCCGCCGGCCCCATAAGGACTCTGGCGGCCTCGGGTATCAGTGGTTTGCGTGATTTTCTGGCCCATGTGGAAAAGGCCTCTCCATTGCGGCGCAATGTCACCATCGATGAGGTCGGCAATGTCGCTGCTTTTCTCTGCTCAGACTACGCATCGGCCGTTACCGGTGAAATCACCTATGTGGATTGCGGATATAATGCTATCGGTGCAGCATTCTAGAACTGCATATGAGCCGGGTATTATTCAAGTAACCCGTCGCAAATAAAAACATTTTTATTCTGAACCGTGCATAACAACACACTGCTGAAAGCCATACTGATTGGTGCGGTTGCCGGTATCCTGTGTGGCTGGTTTTTCGGCAAGGCCATGCAATCCATCGAGTGGCTGGGCATACTGTTTCTCGATACCCTCAAAATGACGATCATCCCACTGATCGTTGCGGCGGTGATCAGTGGCGTTGCTTCACTGGGTGACGTTCGCAAACTGGGCAAACTGGGCGGACTGACCGTAACTTACTATGCAGCAACAACAGCGCTTGCTGTTCTGACAGGTTTAATTCTCGTCAATCTCATTCAGCCTGGCACCGGTTACGCTATTCAGCAAACGGTTGTTCCCGGCACGATTGCGGGGAAAGAGTCCATTGGCTTTGTTGATATTATCCAGTCACTCATCAGCCCTAACCTGATCGCCGCAGCCGCTGAAACACAGTTACTGCCGATTATTATCTTTTGCCTGATATTTGGTGCTGCCCTCACCACCACCGGTGAAAAGGGTGAGCCGGTGATGAATTTTTTCCATGGCCTGAATGAAGTCATGATGAAGATAGTGATATGGATCATGTATTTTGCTCCTGTCGGAATCTTCGCCATGATTGCAGCACGGTTGGGGCAAGCTGGCGGCGGTGCGGCATTCTGGAATGAAATTACCCAGGTCGGCTGGTATATCGTCACCGTGGTTCTCGGTTTGACTATCCATTTTTTTGTATTGCTTGGCATACTTTATTTCTTTACCCGCCGTGGATTTGCATACGTCAAAACCATGCTGAGGGCATTGTTAACCGCCTTTGGCACATCCAGTTCTTCCGCCACCCTGCCCCTGACCATTGAATGTGCGATAGAGGCCGGTGTTGACAAACGTGCAGTAAAGTTTGTCCTGCCACTGGGAGCAACCGTGAATATGGACGGGACTGCCCTGTATGAAGCGGTTGCCGTCATGTTCATTGCCCAGGCTTATGCAATTTCGATGAGTTTCAGTGAACAGGTGATTATTTTTATTACGGCAACACTGGCTGCCATCGGTGCAGCGGGTATACCGCAGGCCGGGCTGGTCACCATGGTCATAGTCTTGACGGCAGTCAATCTGCCACTGGAAGGAATCGGTATGTTACTTGCTGTGGACTGGTTTCTGGATCGTCTGCGCACCACGGTAAATATCTGGGGCGACAGTGCCGGTGCGGCAATTCTGGAAAACGTTCTGGAAAAAGAGTAGGCGTAACTCTCAGGGATTAAAAACTGGTATCACTGATCCTGTCTTTAAATATCCTTATTTTTGCTGAAGACTTGATTTCATTATAAAACTGTTTCCAGCTTGCTGTGGACTGCAATGCCTGGAGTTGTTTTTTGGTATTCTCCATTTCTACGTCCTTGATAGTATCCGGATCAGGATCATTCACTGCAAGGACCGTAATAACCGCATAGTCTCCTGTTCCCAACGAGATGCCTCCCAACAACGGTTTACCTTCCTGTGGGCGGCCAAGCCTGAAGGCAGTCCTGATAACAGCCCGGTTCACTGATACATCAGAGTGTGTGAGTGCGGTGGCTTCCTGCCACTCTATCTGTCTGTTTGCACTGATGGCTGTAAATTCTTTTCCCGCTTCCAGATCAGCAATTACTGCCTGGCCGAGTTCATAGGCCTGTCCACTTGCCGTTGTAAATTTAATATCATGAATAATCTCATCCCTGACCTCTTCCAACGGGCGCCTTGATGAGGGGACATGTTCCACAACACGCAGTACTGCCAGTTCAGTATCTGACAGTTCCACTGCTTCGCTGTTAAGCTCTTCTTTCAATACATCATCGGAAAAACTGGCTGCAATGACCTTCGGATTGGCTGTCAGTCCTTCCTTACTCCCCGTTTGGCTGAACAACTGACTTTCCTCTATCGATAATCCTGTTTCCGCCGCAGCGATTTCAAGCGTATCCGGATGTTCATAAGCGGTAGTTGCAAGCCGATCGGCAAGATCAAAAAATTGCTGTTCAGCCTGTTCCCTGCGGTAATCATTTTCTACATCTGCATGTGAATTTTCGAAGGTATTCATGGCACCACCCTTGATATCCCTCAGTTCCAGGATATGGAAACCAAGTTTTGACTCTACGACATCACTGATTTCATCCTTTTGCATTGAATACACTGCTTCATCAACTTCTGGCTCCAGTATGCCTTTGCCCAGGAAACCATATTCACTGATAGTGAAATCAAAGTCCTTGTTTTCTGCGTAATCCCTGGCAATGTCCGCAAATGACTGACCAGCGCGGATCTGCTCCAGTATTTTGTTGGCTTCGGCCCTGATCCTCTCTTTTATTTCATCCGTACTGCCATCCTGCGCTTTCAGTAGTATCTGGGTAACCTGCCGTTGTTCATCTACATCATATTTCGCTTTATTGGCCTCATAGTATGTGCGTAGTGCCTCGTCGTCGATCTGGACATCTGCGGCAAGTTTATCCAGCGAGAGGGAAATGTAGGCAATCCGGACTTCTTCCGGCCTGATATAAAGTTTTGTGTTCTCTTTATAAAATTTTTCTATTTGTTCATCATTTACTTCAATAGCTTCAATAAATTTTGCCGCAGGGATAATTGCATATGTGACGTCCCTTTCCTGTTTGGTGAGGCGTGCCGCATATTCAGTCGCCTGTCTGGAGGCAAATTCACTCTCGACGACAGCACTCTGTAATTGCTCGGACATAATATCCAGGCGCATCTGCTCCTCGTAGGCCGCTGGCGGCATGCCCAACGAGCTGACAGCCCGCTGGTAAAATTCCTTGCTGAATCCTTCCTCTCCCTTGAATACGTCAATATTTTTTATTGTTTCCCTGACCTGATCATCGCTTGCTGCCAGCCCGATTTTCCTCGTAACCTGATTGACCAGTTCACTGTCTATCAGCATATCGAGTGCCTGTTGCTTCAAAAATTCCTCGTCTGCAGGGTCCAATACCTTGTTACCCATCATGGTCTGCATCTGTTGCCGGTAATTGGCGTATGTCCGTTGAAACTGGTTATATTTGATATCAGCGTTATTGACCTGGGCAACACTGGGTTCTGTGCCTCCGGTGAAATAATAATTTATTCCCCAGAAAGCAAAAGGGACAATCAGCAGGGCAACGATTGCTGTTGCAAGCCAGCCGGTGGTTTTATCGCGAATTGTTTGCAGCATTATTTTTTATAGTAAATTTCTGAAATAAAAAGGGCGTGCCTCAACGGCACGCCCATAAATCTCTCAGTTTGGCGGAGTGGACGGGACTCGAACCCGCGACCTCTGCCGTGACAGGGCAGCATTCTAACCAACTGAACTACCACTCCGGGATATTTTTGGTGGGTGCTGAGGGGTTCGAACCCCCGACATTCGCCTTGTAAGGGCGACGCTCTCCCAGCTGAGCTAAGCACCCGCAGGAGATTAATGTGCCCTGCCAAAAGGAGGAAGGGCACAAGCACCCCCAGAAGGCGCGCTAGTTTATGGCATCCTTCAGGGCTTTACCAGCCTTAAATCCCGGAACTTTGGAAGCCTTGATCTTGATTGCTTCGCCGGTCCTTGGGTTACGACCCATTCTTGCAGCCCGTTTGCGGACAGAGAATGTGCCAAAACCCACCAAGGTTATTGTGTCGCCTTTTTTCAGGGCTTTTGTTATTGATTCGATCGCAGAATCCAGTGCACGGGCTGCGGAGGCCTTGGAAAGTTCTGCAGAGTCAGCAATTGCATCGATTAATTCAGCTTTATTCATGTGATTATTCCCCTAATTTGGTTATCCTTAATTAACGATTCGATTAATGAAAAAAATGGAAATCTAAAAAACTAAAACGCGGCAAGGTTAGCCCTGGCGCGAGTTTTATACCAATTGGCCATATCTACGTCAAGCAGGCCATACAATATAATTTTTGATTGTGTTATTGAGATCACATTCAAATCACTTTATTAATGTGGTCTAAGCATATCAGTTTTTTGATCTTTATTTGCTTCTTCCTGTTTTACTACCTCGGTGGGCTGTTTTTTGCTTGCCAGAGTTTCCGGCATCTTTTGCAAGGCAAACTGCAATACTTCATCGATCCAGCGTACCGGACGTATATCCAGATTCTGTTTTATATTCTTCGGTATCTCAATCAATTCACGTTCATTTTCAGAGGGTATCAATACGATTTCTATACCGCCGCGTAAAGCTGCAAGCAGCTTTTCTTTCAACCCGCCGATGGGCAACACTTCACCGCGCAACGTAATCTCACCGGTCATGGCCACATTGGAACGTGCCGGAATGCCGGTCAAAGCTGACACCAGTGCAACACACATGGCAACGCCCGCGCTGGGTCCATCCTTGGGTGTAGCGCCTTCCGGGACGTGAATATGGAAGTCATGGTCCTTGTAAAAGTCAGGACTGATGCCAAGGACCTCACTGCGGCTGCGAACCACAGTCATGGCCGCTTCAATGGATTCCTTCATCACATCACCCAAATGGCCGGTATGTGTTGCTTTACCTTTGCCGGGAACAACTGCAGCTTCTATGGTTAACAAATCACCACCCACTTCCGTCCAGGCCAAACCGGTCACCTGCCCGATACGATCTTCTGATTCGGCCCGGCCAAAGCGATAACGTTTCACGCCCAGCAGTTTTTCCAGCCGTGCCGGGGTGATGGTTATCCGTCCCTTGCCCGGTTTCAACAGGATCTGTTTGACCACTTTACGGCAGATGTTGGCGATCTCTCTTTCCAGATTTCGCACACCGGCTTCACGTGTGTAGTGGCGGATAATCTCGTGTATGGTGGCCTCGGTGATATTGATTTCGTCTGACTTTAATCCATTCTGTTCCATTTGTTTGGGTATCAGATATTTCAAGGCAATATTAACCTTTTCATCTTCCGTATAACCCGACAGCCGGATGACTTCCATACGATCGAGCAAGGGTGCCGGAATATTGAGACTGTTGGCTGTGGTCACAAACATGACTTCTGACAGGTCGTAATCAACCTCCAGATAATGATCATTGAATGAATTGTTCTGTTCAGGATCAAGCACTTCCAGCAATGCGGAGGCAGGGTCACCACGAAAATCCATGGCCATCTTGTCAACTTCATCCAGCAGGAACAGGGGATTCTTTTTCTCTACCTTGGCCATACTTTGAATGATCTTGCCCGGCATGGAACCGATATAGGTCCGGCGGTGACCGCGTATTTCCGCTTCATCACGAATACCACCCAAAGACATACGTACAAACTTGCGGTTTGTGGCCCTGGCGATAGATCGACCCAGTGAAGTCTTGCCGACACCTGGTGGTCCGACCAGACACAGGATCGGGCCTTTTAATTTGCGCACACGATGTTGCACAGCCAGATATTCAAGGATGCGTTCCTTGACTTTCTCCAGCCCATAATGATCTTCATCAAGTATGTTCGCGGCTTTTTCCAGATTGCGGCTCAACTTGCTGCGACTGCTCCAGGGAACATTCACCAGCCAGTCAACATAATTTCTGACCACGGTGGCCTCAGCGGCCATCGGTGACATCAGACGTAGCTTGTTCAATTCAGATTCTGCCTTGGTCTTGGCCTCCTTGGGCATACCGGCTTTTTCGATCTTCTTGGCCAGTTCCTCGATCTCGTTCGGGACATCATCCATGTCACCCAGTTCTTTCTGGATGGCCTTCATCTGCTCATTCAGATAATACTCGCGCTGGCTTTTTTCCATTTGCGATTTGACCCGGCCACGGATGCGTTTTTCGACTTGCAACAAATCGATCTCGGATTCCATCAGGCTGATGACATGTTCCAGTCTTTCGTTGATATTGACCAGTTCCAGTATGCGTTGCTTTTCATCAATCCGGATGGCCATATGGGCCGCAACAGTATCTGCCAGACGGCTGGCATCATCGATACCGGCCAGTGAAGAAATGATCTCGGGGGGTACTTTTTTATTGAGCTTTACATATTGTTCAAACTGGTTAATGGCCGAACGGCACAAGACATCCAGTTCCCGGTCATCCTGATAATTAGACTCCACGAGTTCAGCACTGGCTGAGAAAAAGGTGTCTGTTTCTATAAACCTGTTTACTCTGGCACGTGATGAACCCTCAACCAGTACCTTGATAGTACCGTCAGGCAATTTAAGCAATTGCAAAATATTGGACAGGGTCCCGACAGCATAGATATCGCCCACACCGGGTTCATCGTCAGCCGCACTTTTCTGGGCAACCAGCAATATTTGCTTGTTGCTGTCCATGGCCTTTTCCAATGCCTTGATGGATTTATCCCGGCCTACAAACAGCGGGATAACCATGTGCGGGTATACCACCACATCCCTGAGCGGCAGGGCTGGATATATCATTTCTTCGGTGTTTGCTGGTGTGGGATTGTCTTCTGGCATCAGGATATCACTGCATCAGTTAGTGGGTAATACTAATCATGTTGGGGCAGCAGGCACCGGATTCAAGTCCTGCAAAGCAACTGCTTCGAGGCAAGGCATCTCTCTTTTCAGCTAGTCCGAAAGCCAAAACTTCGCCCACAGATTAAGAATTTATCAATCTGACGCAGCCTTCTGCATGTCCTTGCCTTCATAGATGAAGAGCGGCTTGGAATCACCATTAATTACTGCCTCATCCACAACAATCTTGGAAATATTATCCAGGGATGGCAGATCATACATGGTATCCAGCAAGACACTTTCCAGGATCGAACGCAGGCCACGGGCACCGGTCTTGCGTTCCATGGATTTACGCGCCACTGCATTCAGGGCATCCTCACGAAACTCAATGTGCGTACCTTCCATTTCAAATAATCTGGCATATTGCTTGGTCAGCGCATTTCTGGGTTCTATAAGTATCTTGACCAGTTGTGCCTCGTCCAGCTCATCCAGGGTGGCCACGACCGGCAACCGTCCGACAAATTCCGGGATTAATCCATACTTGATTAAATCTTCCGGTTCTACGGTCTGCAGCAACTGGCTCATGCTCTTTTTGTCCTGGATACTCTTGACCTCGGCAGAAAAACCGATACCACTCTTTTCCGATCGTTCACGGATAATC
>Ga0214472_10001666_pt1 | contig 24558 bp, 26 predicted proteins | sample RVTome_6_FD_207662 | JGI IMG/M metagenome (GOLD analysis project Ga0214472, IMG submission 207662) | Soil microbial communities from uranium-contaminated site in the Upper Colorado River Basin, Wyoming, United States - RVT140D175 | ecosystem: Environmental > Terrestrial > Soil > Contaminated >...
GTTGTGGTTGGATGGGAAAACGAGGTAAAGGTAGAAAGAAATCATCCATGACGAAGCAATCACGATGATGCAGATTAAAAAATTGAATGATATTTTTAAAAACGGGACTTAATCAGAGGTTCCTTAATTCAATAGAATGTGCAACTAAAAACATCACTGGCATTGGCGCATGTATTTCATAACCTTCTCTTGTGCCTAAAACATCATCGGCAGCAAGTGCTGAATCAAAATAATCTCTTGCATATCGGGCTAATCCAATGGGTGTGGTTCGTGCCATATTGCTTATGGAGCCTAACTATATTTTAAGGGACAGTTTGTCCGATATGCATTTATAGGGATCACTGTAGACATGGCGGGAACCTCCTTATTTTCATTCGTCTATCACTGATAGCTGAGTATAGTCATTCGATATTAATTATGTCCACATTGCTGATTTCGATATCTGAGATTTCTGTTGTTAATACCCCCTTAAGACTCGCCGAGGAGATGAAGCGTTATAGGGTCATTTGTGCCGGATGCACAAATGAGCGGACCTGAAGCAGGGGCAGGGAATGTTCCATACATTCCTTCTGCATTTCCTCCGTCCCTGGAGGTCATGCTGAATGTCCGCGACCCGTTATAACGACGTATGGACGAGGGGCGCCGAAGGCCGAGTCGCCGGGGCGTCCTCTTTCTTGGTTACTTCTTGTGGGACGAGCAACAAGAAGTAACCTGCCATCACAACTACATGGATGTAGGAGGTAGAGTAATGCCGGGAGCAATTACCGAGGCGGAACCTGATGTTAAAAAGAAATAGATGTTAATATTTACGTTGTTATTAAAAGCGACCCTGTGTCTGGATACTGGACATTCCCTGTCCAGTAAGGCGAGCGAGATTACTTCTCGGCCACGATATAAACCACCCATCCTGCATCTGCCTCCCCCTGCGTTGCAGGCGTAAACACCCCATTCCCTTCCTTGTCCTTGCCGGTGCCTTCCCAGTAGATGGTGGGCTTGAAACCGGCCTCGGCCAGCATTTCGGTCAGTTCCGGCAGTGTCCATACCCGCCAGTCATAAATAAAGGCATCTTTCAGTTTTGATCCGTCCTTGAATTTGTAATGGATTTTGAACAGGCCATGACCATTGATGGGATTGTATTTGACCTGGTCCCAGATGTAGGTAAATTTGCCATAGTCTCTTTGTTCTTCCATTTCCCGGAAGGCTTCATATCCGCCAAAGGCATCCAGGAAAAAGATGCCGTCTTTCCTGAGTCCTTTATAGACATTGCGAAAATATCTGATCATGGTGGGTCGATCCTTGAAGACCCAGTAGCTGAAATTCATGGCGAGTACTACATCCACCGGATCATTCCGGATCTGCATGACATCTTCATTCTGCAACGAGATACGTTTTTGTTGTGCGTGGGTCAGGCGGGACAGGTTGTTGTCCTTGCCCCAGTCCAGCACGGCCTGATCGTGGTCGACACAAATTGCATGATTGCTGTTCCGGCGCCTTACCCATTCGCAGGACGTATTGGCGGTACCGCAGAAATCTTCCCGCAGGGTCTTTGCGTTTCTCTTGCGCAGGGTGCGGAACGTATCGTCTATAAAATCAATTTCACCTTTGACGTTCTGTACCGAATTTTCATAGAGCTTGTGTATGTCAGCACGGCTGGCCCGGGTAGGTTTTTTCTTGTTCTTTGAAGTCATCATCAGCAAGTTACAGATTTTCCATTTTATGCATTAAAACACAAACGGCCCTTTCAAGTGAATTCAATCAGGAGCGTGTGAATTGAAACAACCAGCTTTTATCCGTCGCAATCCGATAAAAAAACCCCGCATGATGCGGGGTTTTTGTTCGACAAATATTTAACGACTACTTACATCATACCGCCCATGCCTTCCATGTCCGGCATGTGCTGGTGTTTCTCTTCCTTCGGCAGCTCGGCAATCATCGCCTCGGTCGTGATCAACAGACCGGCAACCGATGCAGCGTTCTGCAATGCCAGGCGCGTGACCTTGGTCGGATCCAGAATACCCATCTCGATCATGTCGCCGTATTCACCGGTAGCGGCATTGAAACCATAGTTACCTTTGCCTTCCAGCACCTTGTTGACTACGACTGACGGTTCGCCGCCGGCATTGGCAACGATCTGGCGTAACGGCTCCTGGATGGCACGCTTGGTGATGTTGATGCCGGTAGTTTGTTCGTCATGATCGCTCTTGATTTTATCCAGTGCTGACAGTGTACGTAGCAGGGCAACACCACCGCCCGGTACCACGCCTTCTTCAACAGCGGCACGGGTAGCATGCAGGGCATCTTCCACGCGGGCCTTCTTTTCTTTCATCTCGACTTCGGTTGCGGCACCCACCTTGATGACTGCCACACCGCCGGCCAGTTTGGCCACACGTTCCTGCAGTTTCTCCTTGTCATAGTCGCTGCTGGCATCTTCGATCTGTTTGCGGATCTGGTTGATACGGGACTCGATGTCCTTGGCCTTGCCGGCACCGTCGATGATGGTGGTGTCATCCTTGGTGATTTGTATCTTCTTGGCAGTGCCGAGATCATCAAGACCCACCTTCTCCAGGCTGAGGCCCAGTTCTTCAGAAACCACTGTACCACCTGTCAGGGTGGCAATATCTTCCAGCATGGCCTTGCGGCGATCACCGAAGCCAGGCGCTTTCACTGCGGCCACTTTCACGATACCGCGGATGGTGTTGACCACCAGGGTGGCCAGTGCCTCACCTTCAACATCTTCGGCAATGATCAGGAGTGAACGGCCGGATTTGGCCACGGCTTCCAGTACCGGCAGCATCTCGCGGATATTGGAGATCTTCTTGTCGTGTAGCAGGATGCAGGGGTTTTCCAGTTCCACGCTCATGGATTGCTGGTTATTAATGAAATAGGGTGACAGGTAACCACGATCAAATTGCATACCTTCTACGACATCCAGTTCGTTATCAAGTCCTGAACCTTCTTCAACCGTAATGACCCCTTCCTTGCCGACCTTGGCCATGGCTTCGGCGATAATCTTGCCGATGGCCTCATCGGAGTTGGCGGAAATGGTGCCCACCTGGGCGATGGCCTTGTCATCGGAACAGGGTTTGGAGAGCCTTTTGAGATCTTCCACAATGACCAATACGGCCTTGTCAATCCCGCGTTTGAGATCCATCGGATTCATACCGGCGGCCACTGCCTTCATACCCTCGGTCACGATACACTGGGCCAGAACGGTTGCCGTGGTGGTACCGTCGCCGGCCAGGTCGGAAGTCTGTGAAGCCACTTCCTTGACCATCTGTGCGCCCATGTTTTCAAATTTGTCTTTCAGCTCGATTTCCTTGGCGACTGAAACACCGTCTTTGGTCACTGTCGGGGCACCAAAACTTTTTTCCAGTACAACATTACGGCCCTTCGGACCGAGTGTGACCTTGACCGCATCGGCCAGTGTATTGATGCCTTTCAGCATCCGTTGGCGTGCGTCACCACCAAATCTAATTTCTTTTGCACTCATTGTAGTAATTCCTCTTTAAACGTAATTCATGAATTAAAACTGTGTCATCAGCTTTTTTTATTTACCTGCGATGACGCCCATAATGTCGTCTTCACGCATTACGAGATATTCTTCATCGTTCATTTTCACCTCGGTGCCGGAATACTTGCCGAACAACACAGTGTCTCCGACTTTGAGATCAACTGGCCGTCTCTCGCCGTTATCCAGTATCTTGCCGGGGCCAACGGCGATGACTTTCCCTTTAATTGGTTTTTCTGCGGCCGAGTCCGGGATGACAATGCCACCCGAACTGGTGCGTTCCTCTTCCATGCGCTTGATGATCACGCGATCTTGCAGTGGACGAATCTTCATAGCTTTCCTCTCCTGAAATTCGAATTGTTATAAGTAGAGTGTTATTAGCACTCATAACTAGTGAGTGCTAATTATAGAAACAGAAAGGAAACTGTCAAGCGCTTACTGATTAATGATCGTCCGTGTGGAATTCACCTTCAAGAACAACAGGTTGCGATTCAGGTGGGCGCACATGCCGGACAAAAAACCGGCGTATGAGTAAGGCAGCCAGGCCCTGGCGTACCCGGGGGACCAGGCAGGCAAACCCCAGCAGGTCCGTAAAGAAGCTTGGCGTCAGTAACAATACACCGGCAACCAGCAGGATCAGGCCTTCTACCAATGAACCGGCCGGTAGTTCGCCCTGGTCCATGGACTGCCTGATTTTGGCCAGGGTCATCAGTCCCTGTATGCGCAGCAGGAATGCGCCAATCACCGCCGTCAGCACGACCAGCCCCAGGGTCGGGACGGCGCCGATATACGTACCGATCTGGAGCAATAAATAGATCTCTGTCAGTGGAACAAATATAAACAGCAGGATGAGTAATTTAAGCAAAAGGAATTATTTAGTCCTGATCCAGAAAAGTCGGGTTATATGAAAAGTTTAATTTAATGTATGTCTTGATTAGGGAAATTCAAGCCCAGCGTATAAAATGCACACGGATATATCAAATGACAAAGCCCGGATCAGTGCCCCATGAATGAAGACAGCCAATATCTGCTGGTATTAACCACCTGTCCAGGGTCGATAACCGCCAAACAAATTGCCCAGGACCTGGTTGCCAACGGCTATGCCGCCTGCGTCAACATCTTTCCCGGCATACATTCCTATTTCAAATGGGGCAACAAGGTGGACTTCAAGGATGAGTATCAACTGGTTATCAAAACCACCCGCAAGCGTTATTCCAGTGTTGAAAAGACCATCCTCTCACTGCATCCCTACGAACTTCCGGAGATCATCGCTGTCCCTATCAGCAACGGCCTTGAAGGCTACTTAAACTGGATCGACCAGGTCACCAACTAATCCCGATGACAGTAGCAAGACTTGTCCTTGTCGCTTGCGTTTCTGTGTTTGCGTGTTCGTCTGTGTTTGCAGACGGATCATTCAGTGACAGGCTCGGCAATTTATTCGGCAAGCTTGGCAAGAATACAGAGCAGGAAGAGGAAATCCTCGATCCGGATGTGGCCTTTGTGCTTTCAACTGATGCCACGGACGGAAAGACTGTGGTGTTACGCTGGGAAATAGCGGATGGTTATTATCTCTATCGTGATAATTTCAGGTTTGCAATCAATGAAGCAGGTGTTACACCAGGGACAGCGATATTGCCACCGGGAAAACAGAAGCTCGATCCAGATTTTGGCAATGTTGAGATTTTTTATCATGCTGCGGAAATAAAACTGCCGTTAATACGCCAGGCTGCAGATGAGCAGGAGATAAATCTGTCCGTCACCTACCAGGGATGCAAGGAAGATGTTCTTTGTTATCCGCCGGTCAATAAAATAATCCCGTTATTTTTATCCGCAAGTATTGCCGGCACCGATCAGGGTGCAGCAGAGATGGCTGTGCCTGACAACCCGGGCGTTATTTCACGCCAGGATGCGATCAGCAGAAGCCTGAAAGATGATGGTGTGTTGGCCAGTATGCTGGTGTTCCTTGGCTTCGGCCTGCTGCTCGCCTTTACCCCGTGTATTTTCCCGATGATCCCGATCCTGTCGGGCATTATAGTTGGTCACGGGCACAAGCTGACGTCCTATCGCGCATTCATGTTGTCACTGGTTTATGTGCTGGCCATGGCGCTGACCTATGCCATGCTCGGCATGATCGCTGGATCATTTGCGTTTAATCTTCAGGCCGCTTCACAGAATGTCTGGGTCATCACAATATTCAGTGGCGTGTTTGTTTTACTGGCGTTATCAATGTTTGGTTTCTACGAGTTGCAACTGCCAGGCAGTTGGCAAGCCCGGTTGTCTGAACTGGGAAAAAAGCAGCAGCATGGCAGTCTTATGGGTGCCGCGGTGATGGGCGTGTTGTCTGCCATTATTGTGGGCCCCTGTGTTGCCCCGCCACTGGCCGGGGCCTTGATCTATATCAGCCAGACCGGTGATGCATTGCTGGGTGGTACTGCATTATTTGCGCTGGGACTCGGTATGGGTTTGCCGTTGCTGGTGATAGGCACGTCAGCAGGCAAGTTATTGCCCAGGGCCGGCGCCTGGATGGCGACCATCAAAAAAATATTTGGCGTGATCATGCTGGGAGTTGCAATCTGGTTAATGGAAAGAATATTGCCGGCGCCTGCGGCGTTGTTACTGTGGAGTGCACTGATTATCGTGACAGCCCTGTACATGGGTGCACTGGACACCCTGTTACCCGGAGCAACCTGGCAAAAATTATGGAAAGGGATCGGTATCGTCATGCTGGTCTATGGTTTGATCCTGATCATCAGCGCCGCCGGTGGCGGCCAGGATGTGTTCCGGCCCTTGTCCGGCCTCGCTTATCAATCTGCAAAAGTCAACGAGTTGTCGTTTGAAAAGATTAAAACGGTAGACGATCTGGAGCGCATACTGGTTGATGCCGAATGGAAAAACCAGCCGGTCATGCTGGATTTCTATGCCGACTGGTGTATCACCTGCAAGGAGATGGAAAGATATACTTTTACTGATCCTGTGGTCCATGCCGCTCTGCAGGATGTGAAACTGCTGAAGGCGGACGTCACTGCCAACGATGAACAGGATCAGGCATTAATGAAGCGATACGGGATCATCGGCCCACCGGCGATCCTGTTTTTTGTTCGCGGTGCAGAACTCAAGGGTTATCGCCTGGTTGGTTTTGTCGAGGCCGGGGAATTTGTCGAACATATCAGGCAAGTCAGCGCACAGTGAATGTCAGGGCCCTGTTAACGGGCGTTTTAATCGCCTTTGTAGCCGGAGTAACCGGGTTTCTGATTCAGCAGCAGTTTGACCGGATTTCCCAGCCGCCGGCAGCACTTGTACCGCCCCCGGAAAAGTCACTCATCGGGGAACTGCGTCCTGATTTCAGTTTGCCGGACAAGGATGGCCAGCTGCGGTCCGTGCAGGAATGGGATGGCAAGGTCCTGGTCATCAATTTCTGGGCGACCTGGTGTCCACCCTGCCGTGAAGAGATCCCAGAATTTATCAAACTGCAGAATAAATATGCAGAGCAGGGCCTGCAATTTATCGGTATCGCCCTGAATAAAGCGGAAGAGGTCCAGGACTTTGCTGTTGAGTTCGGGATGAATTATCCGATCCTGGTAGGCGAGCAGACAGTAATCGGTGTCGCAGGGGATTACGGTAACCGGATCGGGGTCTTGCCTTATACTGTCGTAATCGACCGTAACCGGCGTATTGTGTTCATCAAAAAAGGCCCACTGCATTATGCTGAAGCAGATGCTATCATCGCCGCCTTGCTCTGACCGTTTTATTCAATAGCGGGTCTCGAAATTCACTAAAATTCCTGCTAATATGCAGCGAATTGTTGTTAACTTCCTAAAAAATCGGGGTATTCGATGGCTAAATTTCTGGTGCTGCATGGGCCCAATCTCAATCTTTTGGGGCAGCGGGAGCCTGAGGTCTACGGCACCACCACGCTGGACGAAATCAATGCTTCGATACGGACGCGGGCGGAGAGCAATGGTCACCAGGTGTCCTGTTTGCAGAGTAATGCCGAGCACGACCTGGTGAATGCTATCCAGGCGGCCAGCAAGGACAAAACCGATTTTATCATCATCAATCCCGGGGCATTTACCCATACCAGTATCGCCCTGCGTGATGCCTTTCTCAGTGTCAAGGTCCCCTTTATCGAGGTGCACCTGTCGAACGTGTTTGCACGGGAAGAGTTCCGGCGTAAATCCTATTTATCTGATATTGCCGTAGCAGTGATAACCGGCACCGGGGCAATCGGTTATGAGCTCGCTTTACTCGCCGCCGAAAGAAAATTGACCAAACAATAATAATATTACACATAGACTATGGATATTCGAAAAGTAAAAAAACTGATTGAGTTGCTGGAAGAGTCCAAGGTTTCCGAGATTGAAATTCATGAAGGGGAGGAATCGATTCGTATCAGCCGTCACGGCGGGGTGACCCAGACGGTCATGCATACGCCCGGATCAATGGACCATGTGCAGGTGCATCCTGCAATAACATCACCGTCTGCCACACAGCAACCTGCAACAGCAATCGAAACAGGGCACATTGTCAAATCTCCCATGGTCGGTTCCTTTTATGCTTCTACTACCCCGGAAGCGGCACCTTTTGTCGAGGTGGGACAATCTGTGGAAGTCGGTGACGTGATATGTATTATCGAGGCCATGAAGATCATGAACCAGATCGAGGCAGATGCCAGTGGCGTTATCAGCAAGGTATTGGCCCAGAATGGTGACCCGGTAGAATTTGGCCAGCCATTGTTTGTAATTACTTAAATAATCGATTCAGGTTTTTATTATCTGGATGGTTCCGGAAGATTACTCTCATTACTTTTCAAGAATAATTCATGCTGGATAAAATTGTTATAGCGAATCGTGGTGAAATCGCCCTGCGTATCCTGCGCACCTGCCGCGAGATGGGGATCAAAACGGTTGCCGTTTATTCCGAGGCGGACCGGGATCTGAAACATGTGTTTCTTGCCGATGAATCAGTCTGTATCGGTCCGGCAAAATCAAGTGAAAGTTATCTGAATATCCCGGCGGTAATCAGTGCGGCAGAAGTTTCCGATGCGGTCGGCATTCATCCGGGTTACGGGTTTCTTTCCGAGAATGCAGATTTTGCCGAGCGCGTGGAGCAGAGTGGTTTTGTATTTATCGGTCCGCGATCCGAAACGGTACGCCTCATGGGGGACAAGGTGTCAGCCATTACCGCCATGAAACAGGCCGGCATCCCCTGTGTACCGGGTTCGGATGGAGCGCTGGGCGATGATGGCGATGAAAATCTGCGTATGGCGCGGACGATTGGTTATCCGGTCATCATCAAGGCCGTTGGCGGTGGCGGCGGCCGGGGTATGCGCGTGGTCCATAGCGATGCAGCCTTGCGCAGCGCCATTTCCATTACCCGCACAGAGGCCAGGGCGGCCTTTGGTAATGAGGCGGTCTATATGGAGAAGTATCTGGAACATCCGCGCCACATCGAAATACAGGTACTGGCGGACGAACATGGCAATGTTATCCATTTGAATGAACGTGACTGCTCCATGCAACGCCGCCATCAAAAGGTGATCGAGGAAGCACCGGCGCTGGGTATCAGCAGGAAGACCAGAAAAATGATCGGTGATCAATGTGTTGATGCCTGCAAAGCCATCGGCTATCGCGGGGCCGGTACGTTTGAATTTTTATATGAAAACGACCAGTTTTTTTTCATTGAAATGAATACCCGGATCCAGGTGGAACATCCGGTCACGGAAATGATTACCGGTGTGGACATCATTCGCGAACAACTGCTGATCGCCAGTGGTGAACAACTCAGTTACCGGCAGGACGATATCCAGTTAAATGGCCATGCGATTGAATGCCGTCTCAATGCCGAGGACCCCGACACATACATGCCTTCCCCCGGAGTGATTGAACACTATCATCCCCCGGGTGGTTTTGGTGTACGTGTGGACACACACATTTACGGTGGCTACAAGGTGCCGCCTTATTACGATTCCATGATTGGAAAACTGATCGTGCATGGCCATACCCGTGAACTGGCTATCGCCAGGATGTCCATGGCGCTTTCTGAAATAGTGATCGAAGGCATCAAGACCAATATCCCTTTGCATCAGAAAATAATTGATGATGCGGCCTTCAAGGCCGGTGGTACGGATATACATTACCTGGAAAACAAGCTCGGCTTGAAATAAGCCGGACACCAGTCACTGCCCATGGTCTGGTTACAACTTACTTTTGCAAGTAACAGGGAAAGTGCCCGGACATTGTCAGAACTACTGGAGCAGTTCGGTGCAGTTTCCGTCAGTTTGTCTGCGATCAGCAATGAATTGCTGGTTGGCCAGAACAGTTCTGAATCAGAAGCATTGTGGGAACAGACCCGTGTTACTGCTCTCCTGCATGCCGATACCGATCTGGATACCTTGATAGCGGTGGCACGCAATCGTGTCGGTGCAGACCAGATACGGCAGCATCATATTGAGTTAATCGAGGACCGGGACTGGGTGAGTGAATACCAGCAAACCCATGGCTCCCGGATTATTAAAGATCTACTCTGTATCTGCCCCAGCTGGTGTAGACCTCCGGACCATATTCCCAATCACCTGTTGCTGGACCCGGGCCTGGCTTTTGGTACCGGTACGCATGACACCACCAGCCTGTGTCTTGACTGGCTGGTTGACCATGATATCAGTGGCAAGCAGGTGGTTGATTACGGTTGTGGATCGGGGATACTGGCCCTGGCTGCATTAAAACTCGGGGCAGCGCATGCCTGGGCGGTGGATATTGATACTCAGGCGCTGGAGGCGACCCGGATCAATGCGGACAGAAATCAATTGTCTGATCAGATAACCATCATGCATCCGGTTGAGATCGATTTACCGTCAGTTGATGTGGTGCTTGCCAACATCCTGTTGAATCCACTCATGGATCACGCTGCAAAATTTGCCGGATTGGTTACGGCGAACGGCACCGTCGTTGTATCCGGTATTCTGGCAACCCAGGTGGAAGAATGTTTGGCCGTATATCAAAGCTGGTTTAACATGCAGACTCCGGTTTTCAGCCGGGAATGGGCCTTGTTGGAAGGCGCCAGGAAAACATCCTGATCAAGAACGATGACACCCCAGTAATATAAATGTTTACCTCCTGCCCCGGTTGTCACAGACAATACCGTATTCATGCCGGACAACTTACCGCCGCCAGTGGGACGGTACGCTGTGGTTACTGTGGCAAACAATTCAATGCTGTTGAACGGCTGTCTGACAAACCGTTGCGTCTGCATAAACCGGCGCCTGAAAAAGATATCCAGCAGGCAGAAACCAGTGCTGAACCGACTGAAGTTGAGACTGCAGATGAATTTAACCTGGAAGAACCGCAATTCGATATCCCGGAGATCCTGCGTGAAGACGAGGCCGTACCGCCCGGCAAAAAGACCAGAGTATTATGGTCACTGGGAATATTAATATTGCTGGCCGTTGTTGCAATACAGATTGCCTGGTTTAACCGGGATGACCTGCTGGAGCGATATCCGGATCTCAGGCCATGGGCAGAAAAGATATGCAAGAAACTGCAGTGTGAAATAATACGGTCATACAAGACCTCTGAAATAAAACTGCTGAATCGTGATGTACGCCTGCACCCGCATTATTCTGATACGTTGCTGGTCAATGCCACCATGGCCAATTATTCAGCCAAAACACAACCTTATCCCAGCATCCAGTTTTCACTGTTTGATACCAATGGCAAGATGATTGCATCACGGCAGTTCATACCGGCAGAATATCTGGATAACAGCATCATCATGAATAAAGGCATGATCCCCAATCAACCGGTGCATTTTGTCCTGGAAGTGACTGGCCCGACCGAGGGTGCAGTCAGTTTCGAGTTCAGATTTCTTTAAACATCGTGATGCAAAACTTTGTTTTACATCGTGCAGTTGATCAACGGTAAAAAATAAAAAATTATTTTTAATAACTCAACTTTCATAGTACCTCAAATATAGTTATCATGTTCCCCCCCACTTCAAACCGCCCGGTAATACAAGAAGCGGTGTGTGCATGAAAATTGGATCAATAACACTAAAGAATAATCTGATACTTGCGCCCATGGCGGGCGTGACAGACAAACCCTTCAGGCAATTGTGCAGGGAACTGGGTGCGGGTCTGGCTGTATCGGAAATGATCACATCCAACATAACCTTGTGGAACAGCAGAAAATCAAGACATCGTCTTGACCATCGGGGTGAGGACTCACCACGCGCGATACAGATAGCCGGCGCAGATCCTGAAATGATGGCACTGGCAGCCAGGCTTAACGTGGATAATGGTGCCGAGATTATCGATATAAATATGGGTTGTCCGGCCAAGAAGGTGTGTAATGTGATGGCGGGCTCAGCGCTTTTGCAAAATGAACAACTGGTCGCACGAATTCTGGAAAGTGTGGTCAAGGCAGTGGCTGTCCCGGTGACACTTAAAATCCGCACCGGCAGTGATAAACAACACCGTAATGCTTTAACTATTGCCAGGATTGCTGAACAATCCGGTATCCGGATGCTCAGTGTCCATGGCCGCACCCGTGCCTGTGCCTTTACCGGTCAGGCAGAATACGAAACCGTTGCGGCAATAAAGGCTGCAGTCAATATTCCGGTGGCCGCCAATGGTGACATAAATTCGCCGCAGCAGGCTGCAAACGTACTGAAACAGACCGGTGTAGATGGCATCATGATAGGCCGCGCCGCCCAGGGTAATCCCTGGATCTTTCGCCAGGTAAATCATTTTCTTGCCACCGGTGAATTGCAGTCAGCACCGGCGGATGAAGAAATTTGTGCCACGCTAATCAGGCATCTGGAAAACCTGTATGACTTTTATGGCGAACACACGGGTGTGCGTATAGCACGGAAACACATTGGCTGGTATTGTAAACAGCAGCAGGGGGCCAGCATATTCCGGGCCCGGGTTAACCAGGTTGAATCGGCGCGTGAACAGCTGGTGGCTGTCCGGAATTATTTCGCTGCACGGGAAAGAATAACCATACAAGAACAGGCCGCATGAGTTTACAAAAGGCAGAACAGCTACATCCCCTACCGGAACCGGTTCAGCACGGTAACGGGAATTGCCTCAGCAAGAATGTGCGTATAGCTGTAGAAAGTTATTTCGCTGATTTGGATGGCTATGAGGCGAGTAATCTTTATAATCTTTTTATAGAACAGGTGGAAAAACCCATATTTGAAGTGGTGATGCAGGTGACCCGCGGTAATATTACCAAGGCCTCGGAGATTCTTGGATTAAACAGGGGAACTCTGCGTAACAGGCTCAAGAAATATGGCCTCGATTAACATCCTGCTGGCCAGATGAAGAAGGTAAAGCGGGCGCTGATCAGCGTTTCCGATAAAACCGGTGTTGTCGACTTCTGCCAGGAACTACACCAGCTCGGTATCGCCCTCCTCTCCACCGGCGGCAGTGCAAAACTCCTCGCAGAAAATAATATCCCCGTCATTGAAGTCACCGATTACATCGGTTTCCCGGAGATCATGGGCGGACGCGTAAAAACATTACACCCGAAAATCCATGGGGCTTTGCTCGGACGGCGGGGCCAGGATGATGACGTAATGAATCAACATGGCATTGAACCGATCGATCTGGTTGTTGTGAATCTCTATCCGTTTGAAGCCACAGTCAGCAAACCGGGATGCAAACTGGCCGAAGCTATAGAGAATATAGATATCGGCGGACCCGCGATGTTGCGTTCTGCAGCAAAGAACCATGCCTGGGTTGGAGTGGTTGTGGATACCGTTGATTATGCGAAGGTGCTGGATGAACTCAGGACCAACCAGTGCGCTTTGAGTGACAAGACACGCTTTCATCTGGCACAGAAGGTGTTTGCACATACGGCCAATTACGATGCCAATGTCTCCAATTATCTCGGTGCGATGAATGCTGAAGGACAGCATCGGGATTATCCGCTGACCTACACCACTCAATTCATCAAGCAACAGAAGCTGCGTTACGGAGAGAACCCGCACCAGACTGCGGCATTCTATGTTCAACCTGGTTCGCCCACAGGCACACTGGCGAGCGCAAAACAGTTACAGGGCAAGGAGCTTTCTTACAATAATATTTCTGATACTGATGCTGCATTCGAGTGTGTATTGTCCTACCAGGAACCGGCCTGTGTGATCGTCAAACATGCCAATCCCTGTGGTGTGGCACTCGATAAAAATATTCTTGAAGCCTATGAACATGCCTATGCTACTGATCCAACGTCCGCTTTTGGCGGTATCATTGCGTTCAATCAAACACTGGATGCAGGAACTGCAAAGGCGATTATTGATCGCCAGTTTGTGGAAGTAATCATCGCCCCTGAAATTGATGTTGCCGCACTGAATATCCTGGGCAGTAAATCCAATATCCGTGTACTGGCCGCAGGACAAAGACAGCAGGTTATCCGGCAACTCAACCTGAAACGTGTCAGCGGCGGCCTGCTGGTGCAGGACAACGATCAGGGCAAGGTGTCAGTTTCTGATCTCAAGACCGTCACCAGGCGTGTACCTACGGCAGGAGAATTACGGGATTTATTATTTGCCTGGCCGGTAGTGAAATACGTGAAATCAAATGCCATTGTCTATGCGAAGGACCAGCGTACCATCGGCATCGGTGCCGGACAGATGAGCCGGGTCTACAGTGCCCGTATCGCGCTCATCAAGGCCCAGGATGCAGGGCTTGAGGTCAAGGGTTCCGTCATGGCCTCAGATGCCTTCTTTCCGTTCCGCGATGGTATTGATTCTGCTGCGGCAGCCGGGGTGACGGCCGTCATTCAACCCGGTGGTTCCATGAAAGATGATGAAGTCATTGACGCCGCGAATGAACACAATATGGCCATGGTTTTTACTTCAATGAGACACTTCTTGCACTAGATTTTTAAAATATGGAATAGGGTAGATAGTAGATGGAATATGGGTTCAGAGTTGAATTTTTTACCCAGATACCACCTGCCAAATTCGAAATAAAAAATGAAAATTCTCATCGTTGGTGGCGGCGGACGGGAACATGCCCTGGCCTGGAAGGCGGCCCAATCAAATAATATAAGCCAGGTCTACGTCGCGCCGGGCAATGCCGGTACGGCGAGTGAAAAAAAAGTCACCAACGTTGCCATCCCCGCAGAAGATATTCCCACACTGGCCGGTTTCGCAAAAAGAGAAAAAATTGATTTGACGATAATCGGGCCGGAGTTGCCGCTGGTCGCGGGCATTGTGGACGCATTCCAGGAAAACGGATTGCGTTGTTTCGGCCCATGCAAAAATGCCGCAATCCTGGAAGGCTCAAAATCATTTACCAAGGCATTTCTCAAACGCCACAAAATTCCATCGGCCGCTTATGAAGTTTTTACGGAAGTCCAGCCGGCCATAGATTATATCCGTACCACAGAGTGCCCGGTTGTCATCAAAGCCGATGGGCTGGCCGCAGGCAAGGGCGTGATCATTGCGCAATCGGAGCAGGAAGCGATTGCGGCTGTCAACGATATGCTGGCCGGAAACAAATTTGGTGATGCCGGTCATCAGGTCGTGATAGAAGAATTCCTGCGCGGCGAAGAAGCCAGTTTTATAGTGATGAGTGACGGTGAAAATATTTTACCTTTGGCAAGTTCACAAGACCACAAGGCACGTGATGATGGTGATCAGGGGCCGAATACCGGTGGCATGGGGGCCTATTCACCGGCACCTGTAGTCACTCAGGAAATTCACGATCGCATCATGCATGAAGTGATAATTCCGACCGTACAAGGCATGGCGGCCGAGGGCAGGAGATACACCGGTTTTCTTTATGCCGGTGTAATGATTGCAACAGATGGCACGCCGAATGTGCTGGAGTTCAATTGCCGTTTTGGTGATCCGGAAACCCAGCCGATCTTGTTGCGGTTGAACAGTGATCTGGTAGAACTCTGTAACGCGGCGATTGACGGGACACTGGGATCAAAACAGGCCATCTGGGATGAACGCGCAGCACTGGGTGTGGTGCTGGCTGCACGAGGTTACCCGGAGAGTGCCAGCAAGGGTGATGTGATCTCGGGACTGGACAGTGTATTCCCGGAACACGTCAAGGTATTTCACGCGGGTGCCCGTCTGGAAAACAATCATATTGTCACCGCCGGTGGCCGCGTGTTATGCGTTACGGCATTGGGTAAAAATGTCACTGCGGCGCAAAAAGCGGCCTATACTGCAATCAGGAAGATTAACTGGGACGGCATGTTTTACCGCAAGGACATTGGCTACCGTGCCATAAAACGGGAAAGCAAGACGTCTTGACCGCTGTATCTGATAGTAAATCGCTGTATTAAGGCATATACTGCACGCCCTTTTTATAGTAACCACGCGGGGAATTGCCGGAGTCTATCCTGCCGTATTACGTTTTTCCAAGGTAACCACCATGTCAACCGATTCATCTACTCTTCCTGCATTTAATGAACTGGGCCTTGCGGCGCCGGTTTTGCAGGCGTTGAATGTTGTCGGCTACGAAACACCGTCACCCATCCAGGCCCAGGTCATTCCGCATATACTTGCAGGCAGGGATGTTGTCGGCCAGGCCCAGACCGGCACCGGTAAAACCGCAGCATTTGCATTGCCGCTGTTATCACGAATCAATCTCAACAAGTTATCGCCGCAGGTACTGGTACTTACACCCACCCGTGAACTCGCGATCCAGGTCGCCGAAGCTTTTCAGCGTTATGCCTCACACATGAAAGGTTTCCATGTATTACCAATCTATGGTGGACAGGAATACGGCGTGCAACTTCGGCAGTTAAAACGCGGAGTGCATGTCGTGGTGGGTACCCCGGGCCGGGTCATGGACCACATGCGCCGTGGCACCCTGAAGCTCGATGGCTTGATTTGCCTGGTACTGGACGAAGGTGACGAAATGTTGCGTATGGGATTTATTGATGATGTGGAGTGGATACTTGAACAATCCCCGTCACAACACCAGGTGGCATTGTTTTCCGCCACCATGCCCGATCCCATACGCAAAATCTCGAAGAAATACCTGACTGATCCGGAACAGATCACGATCAAGACCCGCACGTCTACCGTGGAGAAGACCCGGCAAAGTTACCTGCTGGTCCACGGTAATCAGAAACTGGAGGCGCTGACCCGGATACTTGAAGCAACCACATTTAACGGCATACTGATCTTTGTGCGGACCAAGATCGAAACCGTCGATCTCGCAGAAAAACTGGAAGCCCGTGGTTATGCCTGTGCTGCCCTGAACGGTGACATTACCCAGAAGATGCGGGAACTGACAGTCAATAAATTTAAATCCGGAAAACTGGATATTCTTGTAGCGACCGACGTGGCTGCACGTGGTCTCGATGTGGAACGCATCAGCCATGTGATCAATTACGATATCCCGAATGACACCGAAGCCTATGTGCACCGGATCGGCCGTACCGGGCGGGCCGGGCGCACCGGTGAAGCCATCCTGTTTGTTACGCCACGTGAACGGCACATGCTGCAGTCCATAGAAAGGGCCACCCGGCAACGCATCGAGCCCGTCAATCTGCCGACTACCGAATCGATAAACAACGAACGCATTACACGTTTCAAGCAGCGTATTTCAGATACGCTGGCGAACGAAGATCTGGGTTTGTTCAATTCGATACTCGAACAATTCCAGCAGGAAACAAACCTGCCATCGCTGGATATTGCCGCCGCTCTGGCAAAACTGTTGCAGGGAGATGTGCCATTGCTGGTGGATAAGAATATTCGTGTGGAGTCCCCTGAAATAAAAAAAGGCAGATCGGAGAAACTGCATGACCGGGAAAAACGCTTTTCGAAAGGTGGCAAGATTGATCTAAAACACAAACACAAGGCAAAAACAGAGAAGCAATATTCAGATAACAGAATGATGCCCGAACCGGATGAAGATATGGAACGTTTCCGGCTTGAAGTCGGCAGCAAACATGAGGTCAAGGCAGGCAATATCGTTGGCGCCATCGCCAATGAAGCCGGCCTGGACAGCAGTTATATCAGGAAAGTCACTATTTATGACACATACAGCACGGTGGATTTACCATCGGGTATGCCGAAAGATGTTTTCCGCGATCTGAAAAAAACCTGGGTTGCCAGCCGCCAGTTGAATATCACCAGGTTAAATGAGGAACCCGGGCAAAAGGACTGGAAAAAAGAAAGAAAGCACAAGAACAAAGGCAAACCGGAACACAGGCATAAAAAAGGCGGGGCTGGCAAGCCAGGTAAACATTAACAGTTTGATGTTTTTTGTTTTATATCTTCCAGCCTAGAAAATTTTTCAATAACGTCAATCCCGCCTTCTGGCTTTTCTCCGGGTGAAACTGCGTGGCAAAAATGTTATCGCGCGCGCTGGCCGAGGTGAATCTGGCGGCGTAGTCTGTGGTCGCCGCAATATCAGATTCATTCGCTGGATCGACATAGTAGCTGTGTACAAAATAAAAGCGGGCGCCATCATCTATGTCTTTCCATAAGACATGCGGTCTGCATTGATTGACCTGGTTCCAGCCCATGTGGGGGATCTTGCAGATATTTCCCTGGTCATCCTTGATATTGTTTTTAAAACGAATGACACGGCCAGGGATAATCCCCAGACATTTGGTCCCGCCGTCTTCGTCACTCATCTCCATCAGTGATTGCAGGCCAAGACAGATACCAAGAAAGGGTTTGGCCCTGATACATTCCGCAATCAGTGCATCCAGACCTTTCTCTTTCAGGTGTTGCATGCATTGCCCGATGGCGCCCTGGCCGGGAAACACTACGCGATCAGCAGAGCGGATCAGTTTTGCCTGATCGCTGACAACAATATGATGCTGTTTATCAGCAACATATTCCAGTGCCTTGGCGACCGAGCGCAGATTGCTGGTGCCATAATCGATGACAACGACAGTGGACATGATGGTTATTTAAATCCTGAGTATAAACAGGCTGTCATTTTGAGTTTTGCGAGAAATCCGCCGTTAGGCGCCCCGAAGGTAGTGAGGGATATTGCAAGTATCTATCCCCATGGTCGAGACAAGAATTTCTCCCTTTGGCCGAAATGACAAATCTGGTTTAATTAACGGTTGTTATAATCAAAGCTTGCCCTTTGTGGAAGGCAGTATGCCATCCATGCGCGGATCCTGTTCCACGGCCATGCGCAGGGCGCGGCCGAACGCCTTGAAAATAGTCTCGGCAATGTGGTGGGCATTACGGCCACGGATGTTATCAATATGCATGGTTATCATGCTGTGATTTACAAAACCCTGGAAGAATTCAAAAATCAGATCCACATCGAAATCGCCTATCCGTGCCCGTGGATATTTGGCGTTATAATCCAGTCCTGGACGGCCTGAACAGTCCAGAACTACACGTGACAAAGCTTCATCCAGTGGCACATACGCGTGGCCATAACGGCGTATGCCTTTTTTATCCGACAGTGCCTGGGTAAATGCCTGGCCCAGGGTAATCCCCACATCTTCAACTGTATGGTGGGCATCGATCTCAAGATCACCCTTGGCCTTGATGGTAATATCAAACATACCGTGACGGGCGACCTGATCCAGCATGTGTTCCAGAAATGGAATTTTTATGTCGAGTTCAGCCTTGCCCTGGCCATCCAGATCAAGATTGACTGAAATCTGTGTTTCCTTGGTACCGCGATTGACTTTGGCTTTGCGCTTGCTCATGGCTTAATTCCGGAAAAGTGAATAGGATACCTGCTTGAATGAATTCTTGCTATTAGTACCCGGTTGAAAATAATGAGTATAGACCTGATTAAAGATTACCTGTTGCAACTTCAGGAACGCATTACTGTCGCCCTGTTGGCGGCGGATAAAGATCTGGTGTTGATTGAGGATGAATGGCAACGCCCGGAAGGCGGTGGTGGCCGCAGCCGGGTCATGAGTAACGGACGGGTCTTTGAACAGGCGGGCATCAACTTTTCGCATGTTCATGGCGCCGGATTGCCACCCTCAGCAACGGCACAAAGACCGGAACTTGCGGGCAGATCATTTCAGGCCCTGGGTGATTCACTGGTGATCCATCCGCTGAATCCCTACGTGCCAACCACGCATATGAATGTACGTTTTTTCGTTGCCGAGAAAAAAGGCGCGGAACCGGTCTGGTGGTTTGGCGGCGGTTTTGATCTCACGCCTTATTACGGATTCAGGGAGGATGCGCATTTCTGGCATCAGACTACACAGGACGCCTGCAAGGAATTCGGCGTGGATGTTTATCCGAAATTCAAAAAATGGTGTGATGAATATTTCTACATCAAGCACCGGCAGGAGCCACGCGGCATCGGCGGCCTGTTTTTTGATGATCTTAACGAATGGGGTTATGAAAAATGTTTCGCCTTCATGCAGAGCGTTGGCGATCATTTCCTTAAAGCCTACCTGCCCATCGTCGAACGCAGGAAGGACATGCCCTATGGAGAACGTGAACGTAATTTCCAGTTATACAGGCGTGGCCGTTATGTGGAATTCAACCTGGTTTACGATCGTGGCACCTTGTTTGGCTTGCAGTCCGGTGGCCGTACCGAATCAATCCTGATGTCATTACCGCCACTGGTGAGATGGCAATATAACTGGCAGCCGGAGGCAGGAACGCCAGAGGCGGAATTGTATGAGGTGTATCTCAAACCGAGAGATTGGCTTAAGGAACCGTGAAGCGAAAACACGAGATACGAGAGACGCTTCACGAGATACACTTTTGGTTACGACCGTAACCAAAAAGTAACCGGCCCGTCGTTGGTTAAAGTCACCTGCATATCTGCGCCAAACATACCGGATTCGACTGCGTGATATTTTTTCTTTGCCAGCGCGAGCAGGTATTCGAATAAATCCTTGCCTATTTCCGGTGGTGCAGCCGGACTGAAACTCGGGCGCATGCCTTTGCGAGTATCGGCAGGGAGGGTAAATTGCGGGACCAGCAGGAGTCCGCCTTTGATATCAGCAAGACTTAAATTCATCTTGCCTTCCGGATCCGGGAATACGCGGTAGCCTAACAGTCTTTCCAGTAACCTTTCGGCCTGGGTGGCTGAATCCTGTTTTTCAATGCCGATGAGAACAAGCAAGCCATTGTCGATACAACCAATGATCTTCTGATCCACTGCGACCGAGGCGTTGGATACTCGTTGCAGCAAACCAATCATTGGTGTTAATAGGGCGTTATATGATCTTCATATAATCAAGGATGATAACGGCAAATACAGCTACCGGCGTGGTCAAAACCAGCCATTCCATATTGCGCCTTGCCAGCCAGCCAGTGAAATGCAGAATCAGCACAATAATTGCCAGTGCATAGACGATGTAAAAAACCATAAACTACTCCCAGAGTTATTTTTGCACAGTGCGACTATCAGTTATCAATCATAATTAAGCAAGTTACACGCCGGTTAAGTCTACCTGTATTGCAAATTTTATAACGCATTGATGTGGCACAGATTTTCTTATAATTCCACGATTGAATCAATCAGTTATTGCAAAATTTGCACGCCGGTACCGTCTGCGACCAGCAACACATCGGCAGGACGCTGGGCAAACAGGCCATTGCTGACAACACCGGCAATGTTATTAATACTAGCTTCCAGTCCGGCTGGTTGCAAAATAGACAAGTTATAAACATCAATGATGATATTCCCATTGTCTGTCGTAAAACCCTCCCGAAGTACCGGCCGGCCGCCCAGTTTGGCCAGTTGCCGCCCCACATAACTTTGCGCCATCGGGATCACCTCAACCGGCAGGGGGAATTTTCCGAGCACATCTACCAGTTTGGTATCATCAATAATACAGATGAATTTCTTACTGGCGGCAGCGGCTATTTTTTCCCGGGTCAGTGCCCCACCACCACCCTTGATTAACTGCAGATGGCGGGTGGCCTCATCGGCACCATCAACATACACCGGGATTTCAGTGACACTGTTCAGGGGAACAACGGGGATATGAAATTCACGTAGCAGTTTTTCGGATGCTGCGGAACTGGAAACAGCGCCCTCGATTTTATGTTTAATCCTGGCCAGCTGTTCAATAAAATAATTTACGGTGCTACCGGTGCCGACACCGATATAGCCATCCTCGACTATATATTGCAGGGCCGCTTCGGCTACTTTGTGCTTTTTCTCGTCTTGGGTCACTGCCTGTTCCGTTAATCAGGAATGTCTCATCATCACTTAAATGTTATCTTATACGGATGCTGGAAGAATACAAAAAATTAATTGCCGAGGCTTCGCGCCGGGTCTATGAAGTTGCTGTAATAACGCCACTGGACTATGCGCGTGAATTGTCACGCCGTTATGACAATAACATCTGGCTGAAACGGGAAGACCAGCAACCCGTTTTTTCCTATAAATTACGTGGCGCTTTCAATCTAATGGCCACATTATCAAGTGACGCCCGCTCGCAAGGTGTAATTGCTGCATCTGCCGGCAACCATGCCCAGGGTGTGGCTTTGTCCGCACAAAAACTGGGCATACATGCAATTATTGTCATGCCCAAGACCACGCCCGAGATCAAGATCAATTCGGTCAAGCGCCTGGGCGCAGAAGTGCTCCTGCATGGCAATACCTATGACGAAGCCAAGGACCATGCCGTGATGCTGGCAGAGAAAAAGGACATGACCCTGATACCGCCATTTGATCACCCCGTCGTCATCGCCGGACAAGCCACTGTGGGCGTGGAAATACTGGAACAGCATCCCGAGCCCATCGATATCATTTTTGTGCCGGTCGGTGGCGGGGGGCTGGTTGCCGGCATTGCGGCCTATGTCAAGGCCCACCGTCCGGAAATACGGATAATCGGTGTTGAACCCGAAGAAGCGCCGTGTATGAAACGTGCCTTCGAGGCAGGCGAATGTGTCGTGCTGGACCATATCGGTATCTTTGCCGATGGTGCGGCTGTACGTCAGGCCGGTGAAGAAACTTTCCGCGTGGCGCGTGAGTATGTTGAAGAAATATTACTGGTCAGCAATGATGAAATCTGTGCTGCGGTAAAGGACATCTTTGAAGACACGCGTTCAATACCGGAACCTGCGGGCGCGCTGGCATTGGCTGGATTGAAGCAATTTGTCAACCGCGAAAAAATCAGGGGCAAGGAACTGGTAGCTGTCTTCAGTGGTGCCAATGTGAATTTTGATCGCCTGCGGCACATCGCGGAACTCTCGGCGCTCGGCGAACATCGCGAAGCCTTGATCGGTACAACCATCCCGGAACGTCCGGGCAGTTTCCGTATCTTTTGCCATGATCTCGGTCCGCGCCTCATCACGGAATTCAATTACCGTTATGCAGACAGCAAACAGGCCCATGTTTTTGCCGGGGTCCAGTTGCGTAATGGCATAGAAGAAAAAAACGCATTGATTTTGCAACTCAAAAGCAAGGGTTACGAAGTGCTGGACCTCAGCAGTGACGAGGTCGCAAAAATGCACGTGCGTTACATGGTTGGCGGGCATGCACCCCAGGCGAAAAATGAACGTCTATACCGGTTTGAATTCCCGGAACGCTCCGGGGCCCTGTTGCATTTTCTGTCACAAATGGGTGAGCGCTGGAACATCAGCCTGTTTCATTACCGTAACCATGGTGCTGCCTACGGCCGTGTCTTGATGGGGATCCAGGTCAAGGATGAAGAACGTCCGGAGTTTCAGGAATTTCTGGACGGGCTGGAGATGCAATACTGGGAAGAGACAAATAATCCGGCCTATGAAATGTTTTTGAGTTAAAGAGTCCCTTTGTAAAGTTGTAGGGCAGGTCTATGACCTGCCTTCATTATTCCGGCACCCTAGCGGGTATAAACTCCAGCCGGGGATCCCCTTCCCCCTTGAGGGGGGAAGGTTGGGATGGGGGTGGAATGTTGTGTTACTGGATGCCGGGTCAAGCCCAGCATGACGATAGACGGCCTAATGCAAAGACTCCTTAAATGAAAATATGGGTCGATGCAGATGCCTGCCCCAGGGTAATCAAGGATATATTATTCAGGGCAGCGGAACGCACCCGGACTGAGCTGATACTCGTTGCCAACCAGAATTTGTCAACACCGCCATCAAAATATATCAGGACAATGCAAGTACCTCATGGTTTCGATGTGGCAGATAACGAGATCGTCAAACAAATTGATGCGGGTGATCTGGTAATAACTGCCGATATTCCACTGGCCGCGGAAGTCATTGCAAAAGGTGGGCACGCATTGAATCCTCGTGGTGAGTTGTATACTACAGATACAATCAAGGCACGCTTGAGCATGCGGGATTTTATGGATACCTTGCGTTCCAGTGGTGTCCAGACCGGTGGCCCGTCAGCGCTGAGCCAAAGTGACAGGCTCGCATTTGCCAATAGTCTGGATAAGTTTTTGGTGAAATATGGGAATAATCAGTGACAGATTGCGATACGTTATTAAGCTGATTTAATTTTTAACAAATACTTTCGCCTTTTACGGCGACCTCACTGCTCCTTCGCATCCATGCGATCGCAGTATAAGTACATCCATGTACAAAACTTTTCTTTGTACGAACGAAAGAAAAGTACCCAAAAGAAAGTCGCCCCCGATGACTTGTCCCTTCGGGATTCCCTCGTCATCAGGTTGTTTTTGGCGGCACGCGCCTATTCGGCATCCCTGCCTCAGAGGCGCTCATCTGGCCATCCGGGCCAGATGACCTGATAACAGCCTGTCTCCTCGGCAAGTCATAGGGGGAAGCAAAAATACACTCACAGCAATAGCAACAATTCTACTTACTTGATTTGATAGAGCTGTCCTTCTAATCTTATTAGAAGTATGAAAGAGAGTGCTAAATACGCAAAAATAGTCGAATGGTCCGATGAAGATCAATGCTACGTTGGTAGTGCCCCCGGTCTTATTTATGGTGGCTGTCATGGCGATGATGAAAAACAGGTATTTGATGAACTCTGCCATATTGTAGAAGAAGCGATAGAACTATATCGCAAAGACGGTAAGACATTACCTCCTCCAACCTCCAGCCGTGATTATGATCCTCCCCCATAAAAGTAGACAGTCAGTTAAGCACGTTTTTGTTTGTCATCAAATACCATCGGTATCTGATAGCCAATGGCGGAATGCCGCCGTTGCCGATTGTAATAGACC
>Ga0214472_10001667_pt1 | contig 24543 bp, 20 predicted proteins | sample RVTome_6_FD_207662 | JGI IMG/M metagenome (GOLD analysis project Ga0214472, IMG submission 207662) | Soil microbial communities from uranium-contaminated site in the Upper Colorado River Basin, Wyoming, United States - RVT140D175 | ecosystem: Environmental > Terrestrial > Soil > Contaminated >...
TCGTCAACGACATCCCGACCTACCGGATCGACCACATGCCCTACGGCGGGGTCAAGGATTCGGGCCTCGGCCGGGAGGGCCTCCGCTGGGCCATCGAGGACATGACCGAGCTCCGGATCATGGTCCTCGCCCAGCCGGGGTAGGGCGGGGGGGCGCGAGCACCGTCAGTCGGCCAGCCGGGCCCGCTCGCCGACGGCCCGGAAGCCGCGGTGCGTGGCCAGCGCCCGGGCCGGTGCCGGGGCGTGCTGCAGTCGACCCTCGCTCACGAGCCGCTCGAGGAGCGCGTCGAAGGCGACACGCAGCGCGTCCGGCGCCGCGACGATGCGATCCAGCGCGCCCGGCGCCGCATCCGCGAGGCCGTGCGGCTCCAACGGCGCGATGAGGACGTCGACCCATTCCGGGAGCTCGGACACGGGGCGCAACTCTACACGCGCCCGGAACGAGCCACGCCGCACCGTCCGCTTTACCCGCTGGTACGCCCGGAACCAATCGCTCGCCAGCCGGCCGTCCGGGTAGACGCAGACGATGACGAGCGGCTCGTCGCCCCGATTCCGGCCGCTCATCCCGAGCCCTCCGGAGCGAGACGCCCGGATGCCGGTCCACGCTCAAGCGCGGCGAGCACGACCCGCTCGAGGAGGACCTCGACCAGCTCGAGCTTGTAGGCGTTGTCGCGCATCGGGCGCGCCGCGGCACGGACCGCGGCGATCGCCGCGGGCAAGGCCGACCGGACGTCCCGGCCGGCGAGGGCCACTTCCGCGACCGTCGCCCTGTAGGGGACCGGCGCCACGCTCCCGAGGACGATCCGTCCGTCCCGCCAGGCGCCGTCGACCACCGTCATCGCCACCGCGACCGAGGCGAGAGCGAAGTCCCAGGTCTGAAGGCCCTTCTCGTTGAGCTTCTCCCAGGCCTGGCGGGTGTCGGGGGCGGGCCTCGGGATCGTGACGTCCAAGAGCAGTTCATCGGGCAGGAGCACCGTCTCGCCGAGGAGGTTCTCCTCGGGGCCCACGAAGTACTCGTCGAAGGTCACCATCCGCTCGCCTCGCCTGGATGCGACCCGCGCCCGCGCCCCGAGGGCCACGAGCGTCGTCGCGAGGTCGGACGGATGGACGATGAAGCACAGGTGCCCGTCCAGGATCGCGTTGTAGCGGTTGTCGCCCTTCACCGCGAAGCAGATGTCGCCGCCCTTCTTCATGCAGTCGAAGTCCTTGCTCCGGAAGAACCAGCAGCGCGGCCGCTGGTGGAGGTTCCCGCCGAGCGTGCCGATCGCCCGGATCTCCGGCGACGCGACCTGGCCGGCGGACTCGGCGAGGATCGGCCACGAGCGCCGCAGATCGGCCGACTCGGCGATCTCGACGAGGGTGGTCGCGGCGCCGATCACCGCTCCCTCCGGGCCAACCCGGATGCCGCGCAGGTCCGGCACTCTCGTCACGTCGACCAGGTGTGTCGGGTAGGGCATCCCGGCCCCGATCAGCTGGTCGCGCATGACCCCCGCGACCAGGTCCGTGCCCCCGCCCACTGGCCGCGCGAAGGGGCTGTGCGCAGCAAGGATGTTCACGGCCTCGGCCGTGGTCGTCGGCTCCTCGAGCCTGAACGCCCTCACGGCTCGCCCCCGAGCGCCGCGAGGACGCGGGACCGCGACAGCGGCAGGTCCGAGAGCCAGACGCCCACCGCGTTGTGGAACGCGTTCGCCAGGACCGGGCCGACCGGCGGCGTCGAGGCCTGCCCGATGGCGACGGCGCCGTAGGGGCCGAAGTCCTGCGGGATCTCCACGAAGTCGAGCTCGATCGGTGGAACCTCGAGCATCGCCAGGGGCTTGTAGTCGAGGATGTTCGTGTTCAGCGGCAGGCCCGTCTGCTGGTCCACGAGCAGCTCCTCGTAGAGGGCCCCGCCGAGCCCCATGGCGATCCCGCCCTCGACCTGCTGCTCGAGCATCAGCCGATTCAGGACCCGGCCGACATCGTGCACGGCGACGTAGCGGAGGACCGTGATCCCACCGGTCCGAGTGTCAACCTCGATCTCGGCCGCGTGTGCCCCGACGGCCACGGATTCGACGGTCAGGACCCGCCGGCGATCGCTCGCTGCCGTGAGGGGCTCCTCCAGGCCGGCGAGGACGTCACGCACCGAGATCCGACCATCGTCCCGACCCGCGATCGTGACCCAGCCGTCACGCACGTCGAGCTCAGACGGGTCGACGGCGACCCCGCGGTCCTCGCGCAGTCGCGCGGCCGCGCGCGCGCAAAGCTGCTCCTTGAGCAACTCGGACGCCTCGACCACGGCCCAGCCGGCGACGTTCGTCTGGAGCGACGAGTTGCTCGGGCCGGTGTTGGTGTTGACCGCGGTGTCGACGCCGGGCGCGATCCGGACCTCGTCGAGGGGGATGCCGGTCGTCTGGGCGGCCAGCATGGCCATGAGCGTCCGCTGACCGGCCCCGACCTCGGTGCTCCCGGACAGGACCTCGAGCGTGCCGTCCGGGTGGAGCCGGACCTGGCCGGTCGAGGGCGGGGGGAGCGCGCCGCCGGCGGTGCCGCCCTGCTTGCCGCCGCCGCGGTCGATCGTCGACACGGTTGCCATGCCGTGGAAGACGCCGGGCCGCACCTCGCGCGCTCCGGCCGGATGCCATCGCTCCTTCCAGCCGATCATCTCGGCGGCCCGGAGCAGCGATGCGCGCTGCCCGCCGGGACGACCGAACGGCAGGCCCGGTCGCTCCCCGGTCAGCTCGTCGAAGAGCGCACCTCGCTCGTTCAGGTTCCGCAGCCGGAACTCGAGTGGATCGAGGCCCGTGGCATGGGCCGCCTTCTCCATCGTCGTCTCGAGGGCGAACAGCCCGAAGTGCCGGCCGACGCCGCGCATCGGTCCGGCCCGGAAGTTGTTCGTCCAGACCTCCATGCCCTCGTACCGCTGGTGCGGGTAGTCGTAGAGGATCTGGAAGACGTACCAGCCGCCGAGCACGCCGACGCCGGTCAGACCGCGCGCGGCGGCCGAGCTCGGCGGGAGCCCCGCGTTCGTGCCGCCGTCGAACAGGACGTCGACGGCCAGCCCCTGGAGGCGTCCGTCCCGGCCGACGCCGAGCTTCACCTGGGTCCTCGTGCGTCCGCGGTGGGCAGACGTGAGGAAGCTCTCCTCGCGGCCGAGCATGCTCCGAACCGGCCGCCCGACGATCTTCGCCATCACGGCGGGAAGCGCCAGCTCCTCGACGATCTGATCGGCGGAGCCGTACGACGAGCCCATGAAGCCGGTCTGGATCACCCGGACCTGCTCCTCCGGAAGCCGGAGCCACTTCGCCAGCTCGCGCCGCACGTCGAAGGTCCGGTGGGTCGTCTGCCAGGTGACGAGCGTGTCGCCCTCCCAGGCATAGAGGCCGGTCCGGAGCTCGAGCGGGACGTGCTGCTCGTACGGCGTGGTCGTGACGTTCTCGACGACGATCTCGGCCTCCGCCAACGCGCGGTCGGGCTCGCCGATGATCACCGGGTTCATCACGTTCCGGATGGTTCCCGGGAGCGGGTTGTCCCACTGCTTCTGCGCGCTCGCCGCGGCGAGGAAATCGAGGGCCGGCTCCAGCACCTCGTACTCGACCTCGATGAGGGCCATTGCGTCGTCGGCGATGTGCTCGGACTCCGCGGCGACGACGGCCACCGGCATCCCGACCTGGACGAGCTCCTCGTTGAGCAGGTAGCGCGGCGGCGGGCCCTCGATCGAGACCTCGCGGAACTCGTCGGGCACGTTGAAGCGGGTCAGGACGTGGACGACCCCGGGCAATGCCTCGGCTCGGCTCGCGTCGACGCGGAGGATCCGGGCGCGCGGATACGGCGAGCGCATCGAGCGAACGAAGACCATGCCCGGGAGCGCCATGAGGCTCACGTAGGGCCCGTCCTCGGTGACCTGGCTCATGCCGTGGATCCGCGGGACGCGCCTGCCGAGCACCTCCGAGGCATGCGGCATCAGCGACGCAGGAGCCGGCGCCGGCGGCGCGCCCGCCGCCCGCCCGGCGAGCTCGGCGACCGCCCGCCTGACCGCCCGGACGATCCGGGCCTGCTCCCCGCAACGGCAGAGGATCCCGGAGAGGGCCCCCATGATCTCCTCGTCAGAGGGATCGGGCTGGCGCTCCAGGAGGGCGACGGACGTCATCAGGAAGCCCTTCGTGCAGATCCCGCACTGGAAGGCGCCTTCCTCCCAGAAGGCCCGCTGCAGGGGGTGGAGCCCAGCGATCCCGTCGCCGTCGCGGAGCCCCGCCACGGTCCGGACGCGCCGGCCGTCGAGGCGGGCCGTGAGCACGGCGCAACTGTTGACGGCGCGGTCATCGACGATGACGTTGCAGACGCCGCACTGGGCACGATCACAGCCGATGTTCGCGCCCATCAGCCGGAGCCGGTAGACCATCGTCTCCCAGAGGCTCTCGCGCGCCTCCACCGCGAGTTCGTACTCGATCCCGTCGATGGTGAGGGTGACCCGATGCATCGCCGGGCTCGACCCGGCGTCGCGACCGGCGTCGCGAGCGCGATCGTCCAAGCTTGCTCCGTTCGTCGGCACGGTCGGGCCCACGGGCGTTCCTCCCGGACGACGTGGCCGCCGCTCCGGCGTGGCCAGGCTCGTCCTCCAGTGCCGTATCAGTATCGCATCCGTGGATACGTTGGGGCCGCCGAAGATTGACAGCAACAAAAATTGTTCCCACAATCAGTCCTGCTCGGCTGATTGCAACCGGTGTGGCCGGCCCACTTGGCGCCCCTCTGGGAGGACAGCACATGCGCGTGGTCGACGCCATTGCCACGTGGTTCGGCAAGGTCGGCGTCCAACACTACTTCGGCTACGCCGGCGGGGCCGTCTGGCCGTTCCTTGACGCTCTCGTGGACCACCCCGAGATGGACGGAATCCAGGCGAAGATTGAGTCCAACGCCGTCCACATGGCGGACGTCTACTGGCGGACGACCGGTCGGATCGCGCCGGTCATCGTGACGAAGGGCCCCGGCCTCCTCAACACCGTCGGGGCCATGGCGTCGGCGATGCACGACACGTCGGCCGTCCTCCTCCTCGCCGGCGCAGGATCCACCCACTTCTACGGGCGGGCCGGGATGCAGGAGATCTACTACCGCGGCCACGAAGACGCCGTGAACATCCTCCGCCCGATCACGAAGGGCGTCTGGATCTGCCAAAGGCCGGACACCGTGATCGACACGCTGAACCAGGCCTACAAGCTGGCCGTCACCGGCAGGCCAGGCCCGGTCTTCGTCCAGCTCCCGTACGACGTCCAACTCGCCGAGATCGAGGGGGAGGTCGAGGGTCCAGCGGCGCGGGCGGTGAGCTCCCGCATGCGCGCCGACTCCGAGAGCGTCGCCCGCGCGGCCGATCTCATCCGTGCCGCCGAGCACCCGGTCATTCTCGCCGGCGGCGGCGTCCGGCTGTCAGGTGGCGCACCGGCGGCCCTCCAGGCGCTCGTCGAGCGCCACGACCTGCCGTTCGTGACGACGCTGACCGCCAAGGGCGTCGTGTCCGAGGATCACCCCAACTCGGTCATGGTCGTGGGCCGGTCAGGGACGCTCGCGGCAGCGCAGGCGACCCGCGCGGCCGACGTCGTCGTCGCGATCGGGGCCCGCTTCTCCGACAACCACACCAGCAACTGGCGCGACGGGAAGATCTACGAGGTCCCCCGGACGAAGATCATCCAGGTCGACCTCGATCCCACCGAGATCTCGCGTAACTACCCGGTCGCGGTCGGGATGCTGTCCGATGCCCGGGTCTTCATCGAGGACCTCTCTGCCGCCCTAGACGGCGGTGCCCGATCGGACCGCAGTGCCTGGCTGGCCGAGGTCCGCGGCTACAAGGCCGCCTGGCGCGAGGAGATCGCGCCGCTCATCCACGCGGAGACCGACCCGATCCACCCGGCCCGGCTCGTCCATGATCTTGGCGAGGCGCTCGCGGCGTCAGGGGGTCGTGTCTTCATCGACGTCGGCGACGTGATCCAGTATGCCGAGGCGTACATGACGGTCCGCGGCCACGGCGTCTGGAACATCAATCCCGGCATGGCCGAGATGAGCTGGGCATCGTCGGGGGTCCTCGGTGCCGTGGCCGCCGACAGGTCCCGGCCGGCGATCGCCCTGACCGGCGACGGCGCGTTCAACATGGTCTCGAACTCTCTTGCCACCGCCGTCGAGTACGACCTGCCGGCGATCTGGGTGATCCTCAACAACCACGAGCTCGGGATCGAGCGGAAGGGCGCCAACGCGGCCTACCAGCGCGTCCACCCCTGGGTCACCTTCGTCCGCCGCGACACCGGCGAGCCCTACAACCCGGACTACGTGAAGCTCGCGGACGCCAACGGTGCCATGGGCGAGGTCGTCGAGCGGGCGGCCGACTTCACCCCGGCGCTCGAGCGCGCGCTCGCGAGCCGGCGCCCGTACGTGATCGATGTCCGGTCGGACCTGTCCGTCCCAAGCTACTTCACGAAGGGCATCGACCGGGCCTACCCCGGCAAGTGGGGGGAGTCGTACCCGGGATACGGCTCGCTCCGGATCGCGCGCTGAGGGTCATCCGATGAATCCGGGCGGTGCCATGCTGACGTTCGCACGGGCCCGGGTTCCTCAGGGGTCTGCCCCCGCGGAAGGAGGTACGGGATGGCCGACCAGGACGTGATCTCCGAGCTTCGGCGCGGATACGACGAGCTGACCCAGTCGCAGAAGCGGATCGCCGAGGCGATCGTCGAGGACCCTGAGTTCGTCGCCTTCGCGACCGTCGACAAGATGGCCGCCCGGCTCGGAGTCAGCCCGTCCACGGTCGTCCGGTTCGCCTACCGGCTGGGCCTCAACGGCTACCAGGACCTGCAGGCTCGAGTGCGGACGCTCGTTCGCTCGCAGATGCGCTTGAATGCGGCAACGGGTGACGGCGACAAGGACTTGACCACCCATCTCGGCGACGGCGTCTTCGCGAGGTCACTCGCCCATGATCTCGAGAACGTCCGCCGGACGATCCTCAATCTCCAGCTCGCCGACCTCGAGCGGGCGGTGCAGATCATCCACAACGCCCGGCGGGTGTACGTCCTGGGCGGGGCAACGTCCCACGCGATCGCGTTCTACGCGTCCATCGCGCTTGACCGGATGCGCGGAGACACGATCCTCCTGGATCGCGAGGCACTCGCCGCCTCGTCGATGAAGTCGATGACAAGAGAGGACGCGTTCCTCGTGTTCACGTTCGCCCCGTACGCGTCCAGCACGCTGCGGATCACGAACACGGCAAAGCGCCTCGGCGCCTCGATCGTGGCCATCAGCGATACGCCCGTTTCACCGGTCGGGCAGCGGGTCGACGTCGTGCTGCCTGCGCTCGCCTCGGGTCTGAGCACGCAGAACTCACTCGTGGCCCCAATGGCGGTCACGACCGCGCTCCTCAACGGGGTGATCGCGGCCTCACCCGATGCCATGGAACGCTACGGCGAGATCGTCTCGATGATGAACGAGTGGGACGTCTACGTCCTGAAGGGCGACGATGGCAGCTGACCGCGCGGCCGCCCCGGCGGCGACCCGGGAGCGTCCCCTCGCCAGCACGCGGGTGCTCGACCTCAGCGGGCCGTTCGGCGCCTACGCCGGGCGCCTGCTCTCCGACCTCGGGGCAGACGTCATCCGCATCGTCCCGCCGACCGGCGACCCGCTGGCTGACGATCCGCCGGTCGTCGCAACGAGCACGGGGCCCGCCAGCGCCTTCCAGTGGTTCGTCAACCTCGGCAAGCAGGTCGTCGAGCTCGACCTGGCGCGTCCCGGCGAGCGCGAGCTGTGCGAGCAGCTGTTCGCTTCGGCCGACGTGCTCCTCGAGACCTGGGGGCCGGACCCCGTCGAGGTGGGCGGCTGGGAGCGCGCCGACGTCGAGGCGCGCTTCCCCGGTCTGGTGATGGTGTCGATCACCCCATTCGGCCTCGACGGGCCCCGCGGCCGGGACGCCGGGACGGACCTCGTCACCCTCGCCTCCGGGGGGCTGCTTGCGTTGGGCGGGTACCCGGACACCTCGCCGATCGCCCCGACCGGCGGCCAGGCGATGCTGGCCGCCTCGATCTTCGGGGCGGTCGCCGCCATCTTCGGCCTCATCGCACGCCAGGCCGACGGCCGGGGCCGGCGCCTCGACGTCTCCGCCGAGGAAGCCGTAGCCTCGGCGCTCGAGGACGCGATCCCGCAGTACGACCTGACCGGCCGCGTCCGCCGCCGCGCCGGCGACGTCCCGCGCGAGGCGGGGACCGGCATCTTCCGATGCGCCGACGGCTACGTCAGCATGGTCGCCGGCCGGCTCGGCACTGCCAAGGCGTGGCGATCGCTCGTCGGGTGGCTCGTCGAGGAGCGCGCTCCGGGCGCCGAAGTGCTGCTCGGCGACGACTGGCAGAGCTTCCCGTTCCGGCAGCGGCCCGAGGCGGTCGCCCAGTTCGCGCAGGTGTTCGGTCCGTTCGCTTCCGGCCGGACGAAGGCGCAGCTGTACGAGGAGGCCCAGCGGCGGAGCATCGCCCTGGCGCCGGTCAACGAGATCCCCGACGTGCTCGACAATCCGCAGCTCGCCGCCCGCGACTTCTTCGTTCCGATCCACGTGCCGGAGCTGGGGCGGGCAATCCAATTCCCCGGCAGGCCGTATCGCCTGTCCGACGACCCGCCTTTCCGTCCCAGGGTGTCGGCCGGGCCGGGGCCGGCGGCCGCGGCGCTCCTCCCCGAGTCCGCTCCGCTCCGCCCGGCCGATGTCCCCGCGCTCAGCCGTCCAACGACGGGCTGATCCGTGGCAGGTCCGTTCACCGGGATCCGAGTCCTGGACTACTGCTGGGTGGGCGCGGGTGCCCTCGTCACGAAGATGCTGGCGGACCACGGCGCGGACGTCATCAAGGTCGAGTCCCGTACCCGACCCGATAACCTCCGCCTAGCGCCGCCGTACCGGCCTGGGACCGAGGGCCTGGAGGGCTCCGGGTACTTCGCCTCCCGGAACTCGAGCAAGCGCTCCTTTGCCCTGAATATGGCCCACCCGGCGGCGCCGGACATCGCCCGGCGGCTGGCGGTTGCCGCCTCGGTCGTCACGAGCAACTTCCGCCCGGGCGTCATGGAGCGCTGGGGCCTGGGCTACCGGGACCTCGTCGCCGTCGACCCCTCGATCATCTACCTGTCGATGCCGATGCAGGGTGACGACGGGCCGCACCGGACGTACGTCGGGTTCGGATCAACGATTGCCGCCCTCTCCGGCCTGGTTGCGAGCGCGGGCCTACCCGGTCGGACTCCGCTCGGCACGGGCACACACTATCCCGACCATGTGCCCAGTCCCGGCCACGCGCTCGTCGCCCTCCTCGCGGCGCTGTACGACCGCAGTCGGACCGGCCGGGGCCGGGCGATCGAGGTTTCCCAGTTTGAGTCCACTGTGAACGTCCTTGGCCCGGCCGTCGTCGCCTACGAGGCCAGCGGCGAGGTCGAACCCCGGCGGGGAAACCGAGCGCCCGACATGAGCCCGCACGCGGTCCTCCCGGCGGCAGGTGACGATTCCTGGTGCGCGGTCGTGGCCCGTGACGACCACGACTGGTGCACCCTCTGCGATGTTCTGGGCCTGCCGGGCCTGCCGGAGGACCCCCGGTTCGCGACGCTCGCCGAGCGCAAGCGGAACGAGAACGAGCTGGAGCGCCTGTTGGCCACGGCGACGGTAACCCGTTCGGCGGCGGAGCTGGCGCGAGCCCTGCAGGAACGCGGCGTTCCGGCCGCCGAGGTCCGCACCTCGGGCCAGCTCATCGACGACGAGCACCTCGTGGCCCGGGGCTTCTGGCGACGCTTCGACCATCCGGTAATGGGCTCGATCGTGGTGAATCGTATCCCCTTCATCTCGAACCTTGACGACCCTGGTCCGCTCGCAGCGGCCCCGCTCCTGGGCGAGCACACGCGCGAGATCGCGCAGTCGCTGCTCGACATGTCCGAGGCGGAGTACGCGGACCACGTGGCGCGCGAGGTCTTCGTCTGATGCCGGACTCGCTGCTCCTGACGCAGGACGGGGCGGTGGCGACGGTCGTCCTCAATCGGCCCGCGCGCCGCAACGCCATCGATCTGGCGATGCGCGATCGCCTGCGCGAGATCCTCGCGGGCCTCGATGCCGACCCCGCCGTCCGCGTCGTCGTGCTGACCGGATCCGGGACTGCCTTCTGCGCCGGGGTCGACCTCACCGAGACAGCCTCGGGTCCGGATGCTGGCGCGAAACCGGTCGCCGAGCCCCTGTGGAGCTTCCGAAAGCCGCTGATCGCGGCCGTAAACGGTCCGGCCGTCGGCGGCGGCCTCGAGCTCGCCCTAGCCTGCGACATCCGGATCGCCGCGGCCAGCGCGCGGTTCGGCTTGCCCGAGGTCCGGATCGGGAGCCTGCCCGGCAGTGGCGGGACCCAACGGCTGCCACGGATCGTCGGCCCCGGCCTGGCTGCCTGGATGATCCTCACCGGCGAGCTCGTCGACGCCGCCAAGGCGCTTCGGAGCGGCCTCGTCACCGAGGTGGTCCCGGACGAGGCGCTGGCGACGGCCGTCGCGGATCTCGCCCACCGGGTCGCGTTCAACGCGCCCCTCTCGCTCGTCGCCGCCAAGGAGGCGCTCCGGGGAGCCGAGGAGCTGGGTTTCTCGGCGGGACAGGCGCTCGAGCGCCGGCTCTGGTCGCGGCTCGCGGCGACCGAGGACAGGGCGGAAGGTCGGGCCGCGTTCCGCGAGCGGCGCGAGCCGAGGTTCACGGGGCGATGACTGCGCGCGGCTCGCTGCCTGGGGATCGCTTTGCCGTCGCGAGGGAGGTCCTCGCAGAGCTTCCCTGCCCGGTGGTGGTCATCGGTGCCGGCGCCGGCACCGAGCGGTCCTGCGCGACCGGCACGGCGATGTACGTGTCGTTCTCGCCACCGGCCCTGGCAATCGCCGTCCACCCGGGATCGCGGACCTGCAGGCTCATCGAATCGAGCGGCGAGTTCAGCATCTCGCTCCTGGCCGAGGACCAAGCCGAAGTCGCCGACGCCGCCGGCCGGTCCGCTCCGGGCGACGACAAGTTCGCCACCGTCGGGCTCCAGGTCATCGAGTCGGATGGTGCTGCACCACCGGCCGTCGACGGGGTCCCGCTTGCGGCGTGGTGTCGCGTGACGCACCGACACCCGGTCGGCGACCACATCGTGTTCATCGGCGAGATCGTCGACCATCGCCGGGCGCCGGATCCGGCTCCCCCTCTCCTCCGCCAGCGCCGCCGGTATGTCCGGCGCGGCGACTGGCTGTCCGATGAGCACCCGGACGGGTATCCGACATGAAGCCGGCGCGCCTTATCCGATCCCGCCGCGCCAACCCCCTCGCGTCTCGTGGCGACCGCCTCGCGCGCCGCCACCGACGCTGAAAGGAGCCTGCCCGTGGACTACCTCGACCTCCGAGACTGGCTGGCGAAGGCCCGTGCCCTCGGCGAGGTGCGCGACGTCGCCGGCGCCTCGTGGCAGGAGGAGATCGGGCACGTGACCGAGATGCTCCACCACACGGACGACGCACCGGTGGTGGTCTTCGACGACATCCCCGAGTATCCCCACGGCTACCGGATCCTGGTGAACGCGATCGCGACGCGCCGGCGGCTGGCCCTGACGCTCGGGCTTCCGCTCGACATCGGCCGGCGCCCGCTCATGGACGAGTTCCTGAAGGCGACCGAGGGGGACCGGGCGATCCCGCCGGCCATCCAGGACGACGGCCCGGTCTTCGAGAACCGGTACACGGGCGAAGACGTCCATCTCCTGAAATTCCCGACGCCGTGGTGGCACCCGCTCGACGGCGGCCGGTACATCGGAACGGGCGTCTCGGTCGTCATCAAGGACCCGGATTCGGACTGGGTCAACGTGGGCACCTACCGGGTGATGATCCAGGACGACAGGCGGGTCGGGATCTACATCGCACCCGGCAAGCACGGCAAGCAGTTCCAGGACGCCTACTTCAAGCGCGGCGAGCCCTGTCCGATCGCGATCGTGTGCGGGATGGACCCCCTTCTCTTCCTTGCCTCCACGCTTGAGGTCCCGCAGGGGGTCTCCGAGTACGACTGGGTCGGGGGGATCCGGGGCGCGCCGTACCCGGTGGTCAAGGCGCCGATCACCGGGCTGCCGATCCCGGCGACCGCCGAGATCGTCCTCGAGGGCTACCTCCACCAGGATCAGGTCATGCCCGAGGGCCCGTTCGGCGAGTGGCACGGCTACTACGCGACGGGACGCAAGGATGAGCCGGTCATGGAGGTGGCGGGGCTCTACCACCGGAACGATCCGATCATCCTTGGCGTCCCGCCCAACAAGCCGCCCTGGGAGCCGATGCGCTACCGCGAGTACCTCCGGTCGGCGCTCCTCCTCCGGAACATGCGGGCCGCCGGCGTCCCGGGCGTCATCGACGCGTGGTGCTACGCATTCGGTGGGAACCGGCTGTTCTCCGTCGTCTCCATCCAGCCACGCTACGCCGGGCACGCCCGCCAGGCGATGCATATCGCAGCGATGTGCCACGCCGGTGCCTACATGGGCCGGATCGTCGTCGTCGTCGAGGACGACATCGACGTCACGGATCTCCAGGAGGTCATGTGGGCGGTCGTGACCCGGGGCGACCCGGATCGCTCGATCGACATCATCCACCGGGCCTGGTCCGGGCCCATCGATCCGGCCATCCACCCCGACCACAAGGGCCACAACTCGCGCCTCCTGTTCGACGCCACGCGACCCTGGGAATGGCGGGACAAGTTCCCGCCGGCGATTGGGCCGGATCCCGAAACGAAGCGCCGGACCCGTGAGACCTGGGGCTGGATCCTCAGCGGCGACAAGCCCGGGGCCCGGCCCGGTGCCGGGCCGGCGGAAGGGGATGGATGAACGAGCTCGAGCTGACGCTCGCGATCCACGACTACGACCACACCCGCGACCTCGTCACGGGCAAGGTCCCGGTCCAGGGTGTCCGACTCCGGACGATCGAGTTCACGCCGCCCGAGATCAACGGCCGGTTCGCCCGATACCGGGAGTGGGAGGTCTCCGAGTACGGGCTCGGTAAATACGTTGCGCAGCGGGCCGCCGGGGACGACACGATCACTGCCATCCCGGTCTTCCCGGCCCGCGCCTTCCGCCAGTCGTGCATCTACGTGGGGGCCGACAGCGACCTGCACGAACTCGAGGAGCTCGCCGGGCGGCGCGTCGGGATCCCCGAATGGGCCCAGACCGCGGTTGTGTGGGTCCGGGGGCTCCTCGTTCACCACCACGGTGTGGACCTGGCCTCGATCGACTGGCACCAGGCCGGGGTGAGAGAGCCCGGGCGGGCCGAGAAGGTCGCGATCGCGCTCCCGGCCGGGGTGGGCCTGACGCCGCACCCCGATCGGACCCTTGAGGACCTGCTCCTGACAGGCGAGCTCGACGCGATCGTCACCGCCCAGCCGCCGGACGCGTTCGTGGCCGGGGACCCTCGGATCCGCCGCCTGCTCGCCGATCCGCGCGCCTCGGAGGAGGCGTACTACCGGGCCACGGGGATCTTCCCGATCATGCACGCGATCGCCATCCGCCGGGATGTCTACGACGCTCACCCTTGGATTGCAGCGAACCTCATGACGGCGTTCGAGGAAGCCAAACGCCGAAGCTACGGCCGCCTATTCGACGGCATGGCCCCGCGCTTCCCGATGCCCTGGATTGCCGACGCGGCCGAACGAGCTTGGGCGATATTCGGCGACGACATCTACCCGTACGGGATCGACGCCAATCGGGCGACGCTCGAGGCGCTTGTGCAGTACGCCGCCGAACAGGGAGTCGCGCAGCGGCGCCTCGCCGTCGAGGACCTGTTCGCGCCCACATCTCGCGAGTCCCTGCGTCTGTGACAACGAGGAAGAGGGGCGAAAGCATCCGAGAAATGCGGGCCAACAGGTTGACGGCAACAATTGTTGCTGGCAGACTCGGCCCACGCACGGAATTTTCCGTCCGCGTTGTCGCCGCCGCACCCATCGGCCCGAGCCGTGCGGCATCGAGGAGGAGTGACTCGTGAAGATGGCCCGTGTCGGTGCCCTGATGGGTTCCGCGCTCCTGATCGCTGCGTGCGGGTCGGCGGCCTCGCCGAGCCCGACTGCGGCGCCACCGACAGATCCTCCCGCATCGGACGCCCCGTCCGTCGCGCCGACCGAGATTCCGGGCCCCGGCGCTCCGGAGAAGACGACCCTCAAGATCGTCCAGGGCTCGGACCCGGACTTCACGCAGGTCGGCCTGACAAAGGCCTTCGAGTATCTGGAAGCGAAAGGCATCACGGTCGAGTTCGCCAGCGTCGTCGACACGGACACGGCCACCCGTTCCGTCATCGCCGGGCAGCAGGACATCGTCGTCAACTCGCTCTACTTCGGTATCAATGCCAACAAGGCGGAGATCCCGCTGCGCACGTTCATGGTGGACATCCAGGCGGTCGATTACCTGCTCATGAGCATCCCCACCGTGGGCGACGTCAAGGAGCTCGAGGGTGGGACGGTCGGCATCAACAAGCCCGGCGACCTCGGGGCGACGATCGCCGACCAGTGCCTGAAGTTCTCGGACGTCGACGTCACCAAGGTCGAATTCGTCCAGGTGGGCGGGACCAGCGCGCGGATGTCGGCCGTGCTTGCCGGTCAGATCATGGCCGCCCCGGCGCACGCCGCGGAAGCGTTGAACGCCCAGAAGGTGGGAGCCCTCAACATTCTCGTCGACTGCGGCAACGCGATCGGGACCTTCCTGCAGACCGGAGCCAGCTCGACCGAGGAGTGGCTGGCCGCGAACCCGAACCTCGCGCAGCACTTCACCGACGCCTATATCGACGCGCTCCGCTGGTCCGCCGAGAACAAGGACGAGTACATCGCGCTCTCGAAGATCGTCGTCCCCGACCTCGATGACGAGATCCGCGATTCGACGTACGACCTCCTTGTCCAGCAGAACATCTTCGCGGTCAACGGCGGCCTGACGCCGGAGAGCATCAAGAAGCTCGTCGATATCGGACTCGACTCCGAGTCGATCGAAGAGCCGGTGCCCGACACGTGGTACACCATGCAGTTCATCGAGAGCTACCTCGCCAGGAACGGCGAGCGGTAAAGCCCGGGAGTCGCTCAAGGCACGGTGGCTGGGCGTCTCGCCCGGCCACCGTTCGCATCTGAACGGAATAGGGAGCCTGCGCCGTGCTCGAGATGCTGGATGTCAACAAGGCGTTTCCCACCTCGGGCGGGAAGGTCCTCGATGGGTTCAACCTCACGGTCGACGAAGGCGAGTTCGTCAGCCTCATCGGCCCGTCGGGCTGCGGCAAGACGACCGCCCTCCGAATCGTGGCTGGGCTGCTCCCTCCTTCCAGCGGCCTCGTCTTCGTCAACGGCAAGGCGAGCCTGAGCCCGTCGCGCGAGAAGGCGATCGTCTTCCAGCACTTCAACCTGTTTCCCTGGCGGAATGCACTCGACAACGTCGCCTACGGCCTGGAGATGCAGGGCGTCAAGAAGGCGGATCGGCTGCGGATCGCCCGCGAGTACCTTGACCTCATGGGGCTGTCCGCCTCCGAGAAGCAGTTTCCAGCTCAGCTGTCGGGCGGAATGCGCCAGCGGATCGGGATCGCCCGGGCGCTGGCGATCGCCCCGAAGGTGCTGCTCATGGACGAGCCCTTCGGCGCCCTCGACGCGCTGACCCGCGAGTACCTGCAGGGCGAGCTCGCCCGAATCTGCGAGGAGCGCCGGCTCACGACGCTGTTCGTCACCCATTCCATCGATGAGGCGATATATCTGAGCGACCGGGTCGTCGTCATGGGCGTCCAGCCCGGTCGGGTCATCGCCGAGTTCAAGATCTCGTTGCCCAAGCCCCGCGGCGCCTACAACTTCCGCGCGGAGCCGGCATACGCAACGGTCCGTGAGGAGATCTGGCAGCTTCTCGAGACGCAGATCGTGCGGGCGGAGAAGGTCGCCTCGTGAGGGTGGCGGTCAGGCCCGTGCCGGGCGAGGCCGGGATCGCAGGGCTGGCGGGCTGGAGAGCCGCTCTGAAGCATCGACTGTTCACGCGCCGCAATGCCCTGCGGTTGCTCTCGCTCGCGGTCGTGGGGTCGGTCTGGGAGGCCTGGGGTCGGGGAAATCCGTTCTTCGCCTCCTATCCCACGGCGATCATGGAGGCGTCAGCCCGGATCTTCTTCCCGGAGGTCCTGCCCGCCTTTGTCACCACCGTCACGGCGCTCTTCGTTGGGATTGCCATCGCGACCCCGATCGGGCTGGCCGTCGGATTCGCCATGGGCAGGATCCGACTGGCCGACGTGGCGCTGACCCCGTACGTCAACGCGATCTACGCGACCCCGCGGATCGCACTCATCCCGATCCTCGTGCTGTGGCTCGGGATCGACTTCAACCTCCGGATCACGATTGTCGCCCTCGGGGCCGTCTTCCCGATCATCGTCAACACGTATGCGGGCGCGAAGCACGTCGATCCGGAGCTGCTCGACATCGGCCGGGCATTCATGGCCAGTCCCCGCCAGGCGCTCTGGTCGATCGTCCTCCCATCTTCGCTCCCGTACTTCTTCGCGGGCTTCCGGATCGGGCTCGGACGCGGCGTCAGCGGCGTCATCGTCGCCGAGATGACGGCCGCCCTGACCGGGATCGGGCGGATCCTCATCTCGCACGCCAAGTACCTGCAGACCGCCGAGCTGTTCGTGGGCATCGTCCTCCTCGGGTTGTTCAGCCTCGTCCTGATGGACGCTGTTACCCGGGTCCAGCGCCGGATGACGCCGTGGGCGAACTGGGAGCAGGCCCGATGACCGCGAGCGCCCGCATCGCGGGGACCCCCCCCGTGGGCGGTCTTCCGGGCGCCGGCCGCAGACCCGGCTTCCTGTACCGCCGCTCGGGCATGTTCATCACCCGGGCCATGACGCTGGGGGTCATCCTCGCAGTCTGGGAGTGGTACGCATCGGGCGTCAGCATCGCTCTCCTCGCGCCCCCGTCCAAGGTCGCCGCCTCGTTTTACAGGCTGGTCATCGTCGAGCAGGACCTCATCGTGGCGCTCGCCGGCAGCGTCTGGACGATGTTCGTCGGGCTTGGACTGGCCATCGTCGTTGGGATCACGCTCGGGATGCTAATGGGGCGCTCGCGGACGCTGGAGGCGGTCCTGGATCCATACGTGCTCTTCCTCTATGTCCTCCCGAGCGTCGCCTTCGTGCCGGTGCTCGTCGTTATGCTGGGAATCGACGTACAGCTGCGTCTCGCGCTCGTATTCCTGTCGGCGGTGTTCCCGCTCCTGATCAACACGATCGCAGGGGTCAAGCACGTCGACGCCGAGCTCGTGGACAGCGGCCGTGGCTTCTGCGCCTCCGAGGCCCAGATCATCCGGACCATCATCCTGCCGGCCTCCCTGCCGTTCATCTTCGCCGGCATCCGGATCGGCTTTTCTGCGGCCTGGGTCGGTGTCATCGTGGCCGAGATGACGGCCCTCATCACGGGAGTCGGCGGACTCCTCCTCGAGTCCGCCAGCCGGTTCCGGACGGCGGACGTGTTCGTCGCAATCTTCGGGATCATGGTCGTCGCGGTGACGATCCAATGGTTCACGTCACGGCTGGAAGGCTGGCTGACCCCATGGAGCCGCGCGGCCCTCGACACCCCGTGAGGCATTGCAGCGGGCTGCGCGCGAGGCCCCATCCATGGATCAACGGACCATCACACGCAGGAGCGCCCGGATGCTCGACCTGAGGGACTTCATCGCGACCGCCGAGGCCGAGCTGCCCGACCGCGTCGTCCATATCGACCGCTCGGTCAACCCCGCCGAGTTCGAGGTCACCGCCATCCTCCAGCAGCTCGAGGACGTGGGTCGCAACCCGATGGCGATCTTCCACCGGCCGCTCAACCTGTTCGGCGAGGTCTCGAGGTTCCCGCTGATCACGAACATCTACGCGGAACGCGAGCGCTGTGCCCTGGCCCTCGGGATGCCGACGTCGGAGGCGAAGTTCCCGCTCAGCCTGGAGTACGGTCGGCGCGAGAAGGAGCGCATCTCGCCGACGGTGGTCTCCGCGGCCGAGGCGCCGGTCAAGGAGGTCATCCAGCTCGGCGACGAGGCGGACCTGCGCCAGTTCCCGATCGTCCGCCACCACCACATGGACCCGGCCCCGTACATCGACATGACGCCGATCATGCGCGACCCCGATTCAGGGGCCTATAACGGCGCCTACCTGCGGATGATGTACAAGGGCCCGCAGAAGCTCGGCCTCCACATGTCGCCGCGGCACAACTGGCAGATCACCCGGAAGCACGAGGAACGGGGCCTCCCGACGCCGGTGGCGATCGTCGTCAGCCACCATCCGGCGTTCTTCCTGGGCACGCTCAACGTGGCCCCCTTTGGCGACGATGACTACGAGGTCATCGGGGCGGTCGCCGGCCAGTCGCTCCGCCTCGTGCCGTCCGAGACCTGGGGCGAGGACTTCATGGTCCCGGCCGACGCGGACATCGTCATCGAAGGCGAGATCCCGCCGAACGTCCGCGAGGTCGAGGGCCCGTTCGGCGAGTTCCCCGGGACGTACGGGCCGCAGCGCCTTCGCTGGGTCATCGAGGTCAAGGCGATCACCCACCGTCGCAACGCGATCTACCAGGACGTCTTCGTCGGCCATGCCGACGACTGGATCCAGGGCGGACTCCCGAAGGAGGCCCGCATCTACAACCGGATCAAGGGGGTCGTGCCGTCGGTCACGGCAGTCCACCTGCCGACATCGGGCGTCTGCCGGCTCCACTGCAACGTGTCGATCGACAAGAAGGTGGACGGCGAATCGAAGCAGGCCGCCTTCATCGTCCTGGGTGAGGTCGACATGATCAAGCACGTCTTCGTCGTGGATGCCGACGTCGACGTCTTCGACGATCGGCAGGTCCTCTGGGCGGTTGCGACCCGGGTCCAGGGCGACCAGGACATCGACATCATCAAGAACGCCAAGGGCAACACGCTGGACCCGTCGCAGACGGATCCGATCATGACGACGAAGATGATCATCGACGCCACGAAGCCGGTGCAGCGGCCGTTCTCGGAGCGGATCCTCGTCCCGCAGGAGGCGAAGGACCGGGTCCCGATTGCCGACTACGTGCGACCCGTGGGGGCACCGGCGCCGCTCGACGTCGCCGAGCCCGCGACCGCCTCTGGGCCCCTGCCCGCAGCCGGGGCGCCCGACGAGCCGGCGCAGCCCTGACCATGGCCCAGATCTTCTACGTGCACTGCCCGACCTGCGGTGGCAAGTTCCCGTGCCACCCGGAGTTGTGGCAGGTGGACTACGAGCTCCTCTGCCCGTTCTGCGGAGACAGCTTTCCACAGGAGGCGAGCCCGCTCATCATCACCGCTACCGGCGAGCGCCGGCCAGGGCGTGACGCCGGCCGGCCACGTCCGCCGTCCGGGGCCGCCGGTCCCGCCCGCACACCGGCCAGGGCCCCTGCGGGCGACGAGGATCCGTCCTCCAGCGCCGAGTCGATGTAGGCCGGAGGGTCGCGCCGGCAGCGCCGGCCGGGGCAGGGTTTCGAAGCCTCAGGCATTCGGGCCGGCGTCCCAGCCCACGGTGCTCGGGGCGAAAAGGGCCTCGATCTCGATGGGCGCCGGGATGAGCCCTTGTTCGTGCGAGTGGCGGGCGAGCTGCTCAAGCACGGGTCGATTGGCCCGCAGGCCGTAGGGGAACGGATCCGGCCCGAAGTAGGCACGGACCTGGGAGAAGAATTCCCAGCGGAACACAAGGCTGAGCGGGACCGCCTCGAGCGGGTCGCGCTCAGCCGTCGCCTTGGCTTCCAGGAAGGCCTTGTACAGGTTGAGGGCTACCCAGGGTTGGCGGCGCAGGAGCTCGCCGCGAATGACGTACGTGTGGTTGATCGGGATGAACCCGTGGGCGTCGAAGAAACGTCGGCCCTCGGCGATCCCGTCGCCGAACGCGGGCACGATCCGGCTCCAGTCGCCCGATCCCTGGAAACGCTGCGAGCGCTCGATGACGTTGTCGGCGCCGACCGTCCGGTTCGGCCGGACGAAGGCTGCGTCGAGCTTGCCGTCGAGGAGCATCGAGGCGAGGCTCTCGTTCGGCGGGATGCGCTCGAGCGAGATCCCTGGCGGGGGCTCGAAGCCGGTCGCACCGCCGTGGCTCAAGTCCTCGCCACGCTCCATGAACCAGCGGATGGACGCCGGCGCCACTCCGAAGTCGTGTTCGAGGACGGCGCGGAGCCAGAGGGCAGCCGTCTGCTGGTACTCGGGGACGCCGATCCGCTTCCCGGTGAGCGCCGCCGGCCGGTCGATCCCCGCGTCGGCTCGCGCGTCGAGCTCGATGTGGAAGAACCGGCGGGACGGGAAGGCGGGGATCGCAACTAGGTCGCTGCCCCGGCTCTTCGCGATGAGGAACGAGGAGAGCGACATCTCCGAGATGTCGAAGTCCCCGAAGCGAAGCTGGCGCCAGAAGGTCTCGCCGGGGTGCGCGATCGTCGGGACCAGATCGATGCCGTCCGGGCGAACGGTGCCGTCGACGAGGGGCCGGACCCGCTCGTTGATCCGGGTGGCGAACGAGAGCTTCAGGCGAGCCACAGGTCCTCCGCGTGCTTGAGAAGGGATGATCGCATCAGGCGCGCAGCAGCTCGAGGAGCGGCGAGATCGAGGTCGCTCGCTCGAGGGACGCCACTGATTCGGCAATCGCGGCCACTCGGTGCCCGAGCCCGACCCCGGCGGCGGCACGCTCGAGCTTCGCCCGGATCAGGTCGTCGCCGAGCGGCGCCCGGGGGTCCCCGGGCGGGACGTCGACCCGACTGATGTGCTCTCGGCCGGCCCGATCCGTGAGCGTTATGCGAGCCCCGGTTTCGGGCAGGGCCGGGTCCTCCGTTACGGCGACGCGCTCCGCGGCGAAGTACCCGACGAGCGGGTCGGCGAGGCGATCCGGAGCCGTCTGGGTGACCCAGCAATCGCCGTCGTTGAGCACCACCGCCACGATCCAGCGGGCCGACTGAAGGGCCGCCAGCTGGCTGTCCCATCCGCCCGCACCGTTGAGGGCATGGGCACGTGGCGGCAGGTCCACGCGGGCAGACGCGATCGCTTCGTGACCGGGCTCGACGCCCTGCGCCTCGGCACCCGCGCGTGCGGCGAGCGTCGCGGCGATGACCGGCTGGAGGGAGCTCGCGGCCGACCATCGCCGCAGGGCGATCGACTCGAACGCGAATCGATGTCCCAGGCCGTCGACGAGGCGGTCGGGCTCGCCACCGCCCGCGTACGCCGCCAGGAGGCCGCCCCGCGGTGCCGTCAGCGCGTCCTCCGCGCCATCGAATCCGGCCGCTGCGAGTGAGCCGGCGAAGAGGCCGGACACAGCGCCCCGCGCCTGGTGCATCTTCACGCCCGACGTGCCCAGGGCGGCGAAGGTACCCGCCGCCTGGCTCGCCGCGTGGCCCATCGCGTGTCGAATCCCGGTCACACCGAGCCCGTGCAGGCGGGCGACAGACGCTGCGGCGCCGATCACCCCCGAGATGCCGGGGTTGTGCCAGCCGCGCGCCCGGTAGGCTGGGACGTCCAGGGCCTCGGCGACCCGGACGGTAATTTCCAACCCGACGACCAGGGCCGCCAGCACCTCGCGACCAGTGGCGTCCACCGCCTCCGCCGCAGCGAGGACGGCCGGGACCACCTCGGGCGTCACGTGGGTCAGGGTCGAACGGTGGACGTCGCAGATCGTCGCCGCGGTCACGTTGAATCCGTTGAGCAGGGCGGCGCCGGCGGGGGCCAGCCGGTCCCCCGCGATGACACTCGACTGCCCGGCTCCGAAGAGCGCGCAAGCGAGACGTTCCATCGCGGGCCGCTCGGCCGTCGAGTGGCCGGCCAGGGCGCTTGCGAACGCGTCGAGGAGCAGCCGCTTCGCCGCGGCCGCGCTGGCGGGCCGCAGGTCCTCGAACCGAAGTTCGACCGCGAACCGCCCAAGCTCTGCCTCGGGCGACGTCACATCGAGTACTGCTCGCGGACGGCGTCGTCGCGCTCACGGTGCGCAGCCTGGTACGGCCGGATGACGTCCGTGTCGAACCGCTCCGCGGCGGCCGTCACCTCGGCCGGCGTGACCGCCTCGAGCACGACGATCAGCTCGTCGACACCTAGGTCGTCGAACGCGAGCAGCTCGTTAACCATGTCGCGCGGCGACCCCACCAGGCTGTAGACACGGCCGCGCGGCGCCTCGAACTTGACCCGGGTACGGATCGACAGCGTCGGGCGCGGCCGCCCGGCCGCGCTTGCCTGCTCCACAAGGGCGGGCCAGCGGTCGCGAAGGTCGTCCGGACCCGTCTGGCTGGCGTGGTAACCATCGGTCAGCGTCGCAGCGCGTGTCACTGCCCGATCGGACCGTCCTCCGGACCAGATCGGGAGCCGTGAGCCCTGCGCGGGGAGCGGCTGGAACGAGAAAGCCTCCAGTCGGTGGAAGCGTCCCTCGAACGGGTCTGTCCGTCCCGACCACAGGTGTCGCCACAGGGCGATCGTCTCGTCGAGGTACGCGCCCCTGACGCGCATCCGATCCGCCTTTCCCAGATTGCCCCATTCCGGCGCGTCGCTCTCGTCCCCGACCCCGACGCCGACGACTAGCTGGCCGCCACTGAGGACGTCGATCGTTGCCAGCTCTTTGGCCAGGAGGGGGGCGTCACGCATCGCGGGCACCACCACGCTCGTCCCGATCCGGAGGGCCGGATGACGGCCGGCGACCCATGCCAGGGTCGTCAGCGCCTCGAGGATCCAGCCGTACTCCTGCGCCTCGTCGCCGGGCGGGACCAGCAGGTGGTCAGTCGTCCAGATGCTCGACCAGCCCAGGCGTGCGGCAACCTCCGCCCCGGCGTCGAGGCTGTCCGGCCCGGCGCCCAGACCCTTGCTTGGCAGGACCAGCCCGAATCTCACTCGATCACCGCGCGTTCCGGCATCGGGGCCATGATGACAGCGTCAATCCGGCACGCGATCTCGCCGTCGCGCCGCCCATGCTTCCCAGTACGGTTCGACGATGTCGCGCTGGACGCGCTCCGCATACGTGGCGATGGCAACCGCATCGACCGGATCGAGGACGAAGATCACCTCGTCGGCACCCGCTTCCTCGTACTCGAGCAGGCCTGCCACCATCGCCTCCGGGCGACCGCACAGGCTGAGAATCTCATCGGGCTCCTCCTCGATGCGCATCCGGACACGCATCGCCAGGTGCGGGCGCGGACGCCTGTTGGCGGCTGCCCGCTCCACGATCGACGGCCAGACCGCGCGGAACTGGTCCGGGCTCCAGCGGGCGCCGTAGTACCCGTCCGTCGTGACGCCGACGCGCGCGAGGGCCCGGTTGCTCCGACCGCCGGTCAGGATCGGGATACCGGCGGCGCGCGGCGGGAGTGGCCGGAACGTGAAGTCCCTCAACTGGTGGAACTGGCCGACGAACGGGTCGGTCCGGCCCGACCAGAGATGCCGGAAGAGCGCGATGGCTTCGTCGAGGTAGCGACCGCGGACGTGGAGGCGGTCCCCCTTCCCGAGGTTTTCGTACTCGCTCCGGTCCTCGATGTCCCCCACGCCGACACCGACCACGAGGCGGCCGCCGCTCAGCGTGTCGAGCGTCGCCAGCTCCTTGGCCAGCTGCGGCGCATCGCGCATCGGCGGCACGAGAACGCCGAGTCCGAGCCTCACTCGCTCGTGTCGCGCCCCGACGTACGTGAGGGCGAGGATGGCCTCGAGGATCCACTCGTGCTCGTCGATGTTGTGCTGCAGGAACCACGGACCGCCTGCTCCCTCGCCGGTCCGGCCGATGATGAGATGGTCGGCCACCCAGACGCTCGTCCAGCCGAACCGATTGGCGACCTCGGCCGAGGCATCCATCCCCTCCGCGCTCGCCCCCTCGCGGTTGTTCTGGATGGCGATCCCGAAGTCCACGCTCGCGTCCTCGCTGATTGGGCCGTCCGCGGGACGGCGGCAGTCCTGGCCGGACCGGCTTGTTGCCAGTTAGGATTTCATTCTTTCGGCTGCCACGCAACAGTTGTTGCAGGCGTGTCGATGGAGCGAGCCAATGCTAACCGGGCCCGAGGATCGCCCCGAGCTGGCCGAGGATCCTCGCCGTGGCCCCCCAGACCTGGGTCCCGGGAATGGGGTAGGCGCCGTAGCGGATCCGGAAGTCGAGGACGTCGGCTTCGACTATCTCGATCGGGGCGTCCGGGAGGAAGGCCGAGAGCGGCGCCCACACGATCTCGCTGACCTCCGCCTCCGAAGCGGTGACCCGGGGCCGCCGCTCGGCGATGGCGACGACGGGTGTCACGCGGTAGTCCGAGACCGGGATCCAGAACGTCTCGAGCTCGCCGGCGATCCGCACGCCTGCCGCGACGGGATCGAGCCCGACCTCTTCCCCGGCCTCGCGCAGCGCCGTCTCCGTCGCGTCGGCATCATCGGGCTCGGCACGGCCGCCCGGGAAGGCGATCTGTCCGCCGTGATGGCCGCCCCGGTCGACGCGCCGGATGAGCAGGACGTCGGCCGCGGCGTCGGGGTCGCCGGCACTCGCCGGGGCGATCAGGACGAGGACGGCCGCCGGACGCGCCGATTCGGGACCGGACAGTATCGCCGGGCCGCGGCGCTCGCCGGTGTCGAGCCGGACCGGCATCAGCGCGGCCGGCGGC
>Ga0214472_10001668_pt1 | contig 24532 bp, 20 predicted proteins | sample RVTome_6_FD_207662 | JGI IMG/M metagenome (GOLD analysis project Ga0214472, IMG submission 207662) | Soil microbial communities from uranium-contaminated site in the Upper Colorado River Basin, Wyoming, United States - RVT140D175 | ecosystem: Environmental > Terrestrial > Soil > Contaminated >...
CTGCGTCCTCGCGCGCGGTGCCGCCGTCAGGCGAGGGCGCTCGCGGCGAGCAGGCGACCACGGAGAGCGCGAGTGCGAGAGCCAGGAAGCGCAGTGTGAGCGAGCGCGGCATGATGATCGTGGCCGAGGGGCTCGAGAAAACGTACACGAGCGGTGGTAGACCACTACCCGTGCTCCGCGAAATCGATCTCGAGGTGCCCCCGGAGTCGTTCCTGGCCATCGTCGGACCTTCGGGGAGCGGCAAGACGACGCTCCTGGGTCTCCTGGCGGGGCTCGACGAGCCGAGCGCCGGTCTGGTGATGTTGGACGGCGAGGACATCTTCGCTCTTACCGAGGACGGCCGCGCCGAGTTTCGGGCCGGCAACGTCGGCTTCGTCTTCCAGACCTTCCACCTCCTGCCCACGCTGACCGCGCTCGAGAACGTTTTGGTGCCGCTCGAGCTCAGGGGCGACTACGACGGCGCCCGCGAGCGCGCAGCGGCGCTGCTCGGCCGAGTGGGACTCGGGGAGCGGCTCGACCACTATCCCGCGCAGCTCTCCGGCGGCGAGCAGCAGCGGGTCGCCCTCGCGCGTGCGTTCGCGAACCGGCCAAAGATCCTGTTCGCCGACGAGCCTACCGGCAACCTCGACCAGGAGACCGGGCGCGGCATCGTCGAGATGATGGAGGAGCTCAACCGCGACGCGCGCACCACGCTCGTCCTCGTCACGCACGACCTTGCGCTCGCCGAGCGCGCGCACAGGGTCGTGAGCCTCGCGGGAGGGCGCATCGCCGGCGACCGGGCGGGCACGCGCGTGGGCGAGTCGATGGGGGCCGGGCGGTGAGCAGCGGCGTCCGCCTCCGCTTCGCGGTCCGGCTGGCGCTGCGTGAGCTGCGCCACGGGCTCGGGCGCATCGGCATCTACATGGCGTCGATCACGCTCGGCGTGGCGGCGCTCGTGTCCATCCATTCCTTCCGCGACGACGTGGCGCGCTCGGTCCGTGAGGAGGCCGACGTGCTCATGGGCGCGAATGCGCGCCTCGACGACGACGCTCCCTTTCCGCCGAACGTCGTGGCCGTCCTCGACTCGCTCGCGGGCGAGGGCGTCGGCGTCGCGCGCGTCACCACGGCCACCACGATGGTCTTCGCGCCGTCGTCGAACCTCGTGCGCCTCATGCAAGTGCGCGGCATCGAGGAGGGATATCCGTACTACGGCGATGTGAGCACGAGCCCGGCCGGGCGGTGGGGCGCGCATCTGGAGCCAGGACGGGTGCTCGTGGATCCAGCGGTGCTCGTCCAGCTCTCAGTCGACGTGGGGGACACGCTCGTGGTCGGGCGGCTTCGGCTCGAGATCTCGGCAACGGTAGACGACTTGCCGACCGATCTCGCGTATCAGACTGCGATCGGGCCTCGCATCCACATCTCGCAGGCGACGCTCGAGGCGTCCGAGCTGCTCGGCGTGGGGAGCCTCGCGCGCTACGAGACCTTCCTCCGGCTGCCGGATCTCGGCGAGCGCCGCGAGGTGCGCGAGCGTTACGACTCGGTCTTCGACGCGGCCGGTGTGGACTACGACCTCGCCGAGGAGCAGGCGCGGAGCCTGTCGAACGGGGTGCGCTTCCTGGGGCGTTTCCTGGGGCTCGTGGGCCTCGGCGCGCTCTTGCTCGGCGGCGTCGGGGTCGCGAGCGCGATCCATGTCTACATCCGCGAGAAGCGCGCGAGCATCGCGGTGCTTCGCTGCATCGGAGCGGGGCAGGCGACCGCGTTCGTGGCGTACCTCATCCAGGCGGCGCTCCTCGGCCTCTCGGGCGCGGTGGGTGGCGTCGTGCTCGGCCTGCTCGCGCAGGCGCTCATGCCCACACTCCTGGCCGGCGTGCTCCCGGTCGACGTGACGACGCAGTTCTCGCTCACCGCCGGCGCAGCCGGGCTCGGCATCGGCGTGTGGGTCGCGGTGATCTTCGCGCTCATCCCGCTCCTGGGCGCGCGCGACGTGCCACCGCTCGCGGCGCTCCGGCAGGACTTCGAGGGGAAGGGACGGCTCTGGGACCCGGCCCGGCTCGTGGCGTACGCGCTCCTCGTCGGCAGCGTGCTGCTGCTTTGCGTGATCGAGGCGCCCGAGGCGGAGGTCGGGCTCGGGTTCGCCGGCGCGCTCGCCGTGGCGACTGCGCTCGTCGCGGGCGTGGGATGGCTGCTCACGCGGGCCGCGCGGCGCTGGTTCCCGTCGAGGGCGTCGTACCCGGTGCGGCAGGGCGTCTCCAACCTCTTCCGCCCCCAGAACCAGACGATCGCCGTCACGCTCGCGCTCGGCATGGGCGCGTTCATCATCGGGACGATCGTCGAGGTCGAGGGAAGCATCCGAGACGACCTCACGCTCTCGTTCGGCGAGGGCCAGCCCAACGTGCTCCTCTTCGACATCCAGCGGGATCAGGTCGATGGCGTGCTCGCGCTCGTTCCCGCCGCGGCGCGCCCCTCCGCCGACGTCGTGCCGCTGGTGACCTCGACCGTCGCAGCCATCAACGGCCAAACGCCCGAGGAGCTGCGCGCGAACCCCGTGCGCGAGGCTCGTCCCGCGGGGTGGGCGCTCAGGCGCGAGTACCGCAACACGTATCGGAGCGGGGTGGGTCGGGCCGAGGAGCTCGTCGCGGGCCGCTGGTGGGACGGCACGCCCGGCACGGAGGACGGCACGAGCGTCGAGTGGGGCGACCTGCCGCGCGTCTCGCTCGAGGAAGACGTTGCGCAGAGCCTGCGCGTGCGGCTCGGTGACACGATCACCTGGGACGTCGCCGGTGTCGAGATCCCGACCGTCGTGACGAGCTTTCGCCGCGTCGAATGGGACCAGCTCGAGCCCAACTTCTACGCCGTCCTCGAGCCCGGCGTGCTGGAGGAGGCGCCTCAGATGCTCGTGATGGTCGCGCGGCTCCCCGACGCGACGCAGCGGGCCGCGCTCCAGCGCGACCTCGTGGGCGCGTTCCCCAACGTCTCCGCGCTCGACTTCTCGCGCGTGCAGGAGGCGATCGACACCGTGCTCGCGCGCGTGCGCCAGGCCGTCGGGTTCCTCGGCGCGTTCAGCGCGCTCGCGGGCGTGATCGTGCTGCTCGGCGCGCTCGCCACGTCGCGCATGCAGCGCCTCAGGGAAGGCGCGTTGCTCAAGACGCTCGGCGCGCGCAGGAAGCAGGTGCTCACCGTGCTCCTCGCCGAGTACGTCGCGCTCGGCACGGTGGCGACCGCGAGCGGGCTGGTGCTCGCTGTGGGCGCGGCCGCGATCGTCCTGCCCGTGGTCTTCCAGATGGAGTACTCGATGCGGCTCGGGCCGCTCGCCGCGATCTGGCTCGCGGTCGTGGGGCTGACCGTGCTCGTGGGACTGCTGGGCTCGCGTGATCTGCTGAATCGGGCGCCGCTGCCGGTGCTGCGCGAGGCTCCGGAGTAGGACCGCCGAGGTCAAGCGCCAGGCCGCCGGAAAGAGCGCGCTGGGTCGGCGGGCGCGGCTGCGGCCGGCGCGGCCGGCGGCGGGCCCACATCGTCTGCGACCGCCGGCGCCGCCGGTGTGCGAGCCACCCACAGGTCGACCACGGAGCGTCATCGCCCGAGCTTCCGCCCAGCGAGCCCCTACGACCCCGCCGCCCCCGAGAGGTCCAGGTGCCGGTAAAGGAAGTCGGCGATGCGGTCCTCGAGCGACATCCCGTCGACGATCCGCCCAAGCTCGGGGCGGACCTGGTGGCCTCCGCCTTCGATCGGATAGAACTCGTACGCGAGCCCGACATCGACCGCCCGTGCCACGATCGCCTCCGACTGGCTGAACGCGACGGTCGGGTCGGCGGTCCCGTGCAGCAGGATCACCGGCGGGTCGCCGGCCCCGATGATCGACTCCTGTCCGTAGAGGCCGCCCGCCATGGAGACGACGGCCTGCGCTTCGGCGCCATCCTCCCCGGGGTCGCGATACGCCAGCCCGAGGGACGTAATCGCTCCGGCCGAGAAGCCCCCGACGGCTATGCGACCGGGGTCCACGCCGTACGTGGCTGCATTCGCGCGCAGCCACTCCACCGCGCGCGACGCGTCGACACGCGCGGCCGCCGCCGCCACGGACGCGGGATCATTGGGATCGCGCGCCAGGTGCTCGGTCGGCGGGTCGTCCTGTGGCTGCCGGTAGTCCATGGAGATCGTCACGTAGCCGCGGCGTGCGTACCCCTCCGCGAGGTGGACGGCGGTGGGCGAGACGCGGGTACCGTTGTCGAAGCTCTCGTGCACCACCACGAAGCCGGGCCGGAGCGCCGGTACGCGCTCGTCCGTTGGGAAGTAGACATCGAGCAGGAGGTCCTTCTCCCCCGGGCTCGGGCTCCGGACGGTTCCGGTCGCGAAGAAGATGCCTCGCGTGACTTCGAACTCGAACGCGCCATCCAGGAAGAGCCGAGGCTCGGGCTCAATCGGCGGGTTGCCGCACCCCGCGAGCAGGACGAGCGTCGCGAGGGCCGGATCCAGGAACGAGGATCGCATCATCAGCCTCCGAACTCCAAAGCCCGTCTGAGCGTGAGACCCAAGGTAGGACGCGGGTTTGGGGGGAGCAACGATTTCGAGAGCGAGAGCGATGGAGGGCGGCCGCGCAAGTGGACGAGCCCCCGGCGGAGTGAGGACGAGGTCTTTTCGTAGCCGGCCTGCGGTGGAGCGCGCGCGGGAGCGAGGGGCGAGGGCCTGTGGGGAAGCTCCAGCTGTAGGAGGATGGTGCGGACGGTGGGAGGGTCGGTGATAAACGAGATGACCCGCATCTCCCCTCCGCAGGCCGGGCACACGGGCGGGAGCACCTCGTAGATCCGCCCGAGGAGCCGGGGCCAGGACATGCGCGCGGAGACGCTCGGGCTACGGCCCGCGCCCGCCTTGTCCACCGGGAGAATGCGGCGAGCGTCCGGCCGAGCCGCCACGCCATGTGCTCGACGAAGCGTGTCTTGCCACACCCCGTGGGTCGCTTCAGCATGACCGCCAGCTCGCGCCGGTGACACATCTCGAAGACCTCGACTTCGTTGCCCGCGGGCAGGTAGTAGCCACGCGATCGACTTCCGCGTGGAGTAGGGGCGGCGCGGAGAGGCCGTCAGTGCCCGATGCGCCTCATCGCCGGCCCGCCTAGCCGGATCACCTCCGCGCCCGCTGGCGTCTGGACCACCAGACTCGACTCCGGGCCGGCCACCAGGACAACGACCGCCGAGTCCGCCGCGTCGGTGAGCACGAGCCGCTGGGTGACGACCTGCTCTTGCGTCTGACGGGCGAACCCGGCACCGGCGAGCCAGAGCCAGGCGGAGGCGAGGAAGAAGGCGAGCAGGCGGGTACGGCGCAGGGCGCTCTCGAGCGAAGCGACTCGTGCGTCGAGTGACCGGGTGGAGCTCATGGCGGGAGCCTCTCGTGGGAGTGATCCATACCCATCGGATCCCGGAAGTCCCCCGCAGCGATGTCTCGGGAGGTGCGGTCGCTATTCCCCCTCCAGCACCTCAGCCGAAAACCGTAGCGCCGTCTGATGGTGACACCCCTCGCACGCCACGGGATGCGGCAGCCTCAGCCGCCCCGCCTTCACCGCGAGCGGCTCACCGCACTTTGGGCATACGCCCCGAACGCGCTCGAGCGTGAACCGCTCGCTCCACCGCCGCCGCGCGAGGATAACGCCTGTCGCGAGCGCGCCGATCGCCCATGGCGCGTGGGGCGGCACGACGGCCACGAAGGGCGCGACGACGACGAAGACCGCGAGCGTGCGCGCCGTACCACCGGCCCGCCACCCCACCGTGCGTCGCCGCACGCTCAGCTCGACGGGTGTGGCGGGAAAGCCGAACACGACTGCCTCGGCCTCGATGGTGAATCGCCCCCCTTCGTCTGCGGCGCCCACACGGCCAGTGCTTCGGGCCTGTGTGTCCGCAGCCTCCCCGCTCACCTCCCGCCCCCCGAGAACCTCCGCAGCCGCGCCCCGGCCTCCTCGAGCGTCTCGAGCTTCTTGCAGAACGCGAAGCGCACGAGGGAGCGACCCCGCTCGGGCACGCTGAAGAAGCTCGACCCGGGGACGGGCGCGACGCCCGCCTCTCGCGCGAGCCGCTTGGAGAACGTCGTGTCGTCCTCATGCGAGAGCTCGCTGAAGTCGGAGAGGATGTAGTACGCGCCTTCGGGTGCGTGGCAGCGGAAGCCGGCGTCCTGGAGCGCGCCGAGCAGAGTGCGCCCACGGTCCTCGTACTCGGTCACCAGCGACGCGTAGTAGTCGGGGCCGAGCGCCTCGATGCCGACCGCGCAGGCCTCCTGGAGCGGCGCGGGCGCGCCCACGGTGAGGAAGTCATGCACCTTCCGGATCGCGTCGGTGAGGTCGGCGGGCGCGACGATCGTGCCCACGCGCCAACCCGTCACACTGAACGTCTTCGAGAGGCCACTCACGGTGACCGTGCGCTCGGCCATCCCGGGGAAGGTCGCCAGCGGGATGTGCTCCCCCCTGTAGTAGATGTGCTCGTAGATCTCGTCGGTGAGCGCGAGCAGGTCGTGCTGGGTGCAGAGGTCCGCGACCGCCTGGAGCTCCTCGCGATCGAAGACGCGACCCATCGGGTTGTTGGGCGAGTTGAGCACGATCGCGCGCGTGCGCGCCGTGACGAGTGCGGCGAGGCGGGCCCGCTCGAGGCGGTACGCCGGGGCCTCGAGGGTGAGGAAGACGGGCTTCGCCTCCGAGAGGATCGCGTCGGGGCCGTAATTCTCGTAGAACGGCTCGAGGACGATCACCTCGTCGCCCGGATCGATGAGCGCGAGCATCACGGCCGCCATCGCCTCGGTGGCGCCGCACGTGACCGTGATCTCGCGCTCGGGGTCGACGTCCATCCCGTAGAGGCGCGCGTACTTCCCCGCGAGAGCGTGGCGGAGGCTCGGCGCGCCCCACGTGATCGCGTACTGGTTCACGTCGCGGCGGATCGCGTCGACCGCGGCTTCCTTGAGGAGCTCCGGCGTCGGGAAGTCCGGGAAGCCCTGCGCCAGGTTCACGGCGCCGTGCACTTTGGCCACGCGCGTCATCTCGCGAATGACGGACTCGGTGAACGTGCGGGTCCGGCGTGCGGTGCGATCCACCATCTGGGCCATCGATTCCTCGGCTGCTGCGCGTGCGGTGGGCCCGCGTCGGTCCGCGGGCGCCGGAAGATGATCTCCCGTGCTGGGGTCTCCGGCAACGGGTGGGCGGTACGCAGGGAACGGCGTCCGCCGCGCCGGCCCTTGAGGTTCGCCCGCACCCGCGGGTAGCATTGGTCCGTCGGTTCCCGTCCCGTTCGCCGAGCGAGCCCACCCCGCATGCCATCCACTCACCGACCCGGAGCGCGCGTGCGGGTCGCCCGCTCGGGCGTAGGGGTGATGGGGATGACGCTCGCGGCCCTGGCCGCCCCGGCCGGGCCTGCTGCGGCGCAGGAGGCCCCGATCATCGTCGAGGGGCACGGCGGCCTCGCCATCCCCGTCGGCACCTTCTCGAACGGGACGCGGCCGGGGGAGGGCACCTCAGCGGCGCCGAGCTTCGGCGTGGACTTCGCCCTGGCCGGGGGCGGCCGCTGGACGCCCTACTTCGGGTTCAGCCAGCACCGCTTCGGGTGCGAGGAGGCAGGGTGCGCATCGGGTGGGCAGTACGTCGCGACCGGCTTTCGCGCCGGGATCCGGCTCATCCCGTTTCCGCGGCGGAGCGTGCTCCCGTGGCTCGGGATGGGCGCGCTCACGACGCACGTCGAGGCCGGGGATCTCGGCGCCGCGAACGCGGGACTCTCGGATCTCGGCATCGGCGGCGAGGTGGGCCTCGGCGTCCACATCGGCGGTGGGAGCACGATCGCGCTCGCGCCCGCCCTTCGGCTGGCCGCCGTGAACGCGCGGCTCCCCGACGATGCGTTCCTCCGGATGCGCTACCTCGTCGCGGACGTCGCCGTCGTGCTCTCGTTCTGATGGAGAAGCCGATCTCGTGCTGAGGAAAGCCCTCCTCTGGGCCTCGACAAACCCCTGGATGGCGAAGCGACTCCCGCGCTTCAGGTTCGTGCGGCGGGCGACGCGCCGCTTCATGCCGGGGGAGGAGCTGGACGACGCCCTCGGCGCTACCGAGTCGCTCACGAAGGACGACCTCTCCGCGACGCTGACCCTGCTCGGCGAGAACCACGATTCTATCGAGGAGGCCGACGAGGTCGTCGAGCACTATCTCGAAGTGCTCCGGCAGGTCGAAGCGCGCGGCCTCGACGCCGAGATCTCGGTGAAGCCCACGCAGCTCGGGCTCGACTTCGGGGCCGACACGGCACGCGATCGTCTCGAGCGGCTCGTCGCCGCGACGAACTCGCTCGTCTGGGTCGACATGGAGGCATCCAAGTATGTCGACGACACGCTCGCCATCTTCCGTGACGTCCACGCGAAGCACGGCAACGTCGGCCTCTGCGTCCAGGCCTATCTACACCGCACCGAAGCCGACCTCGAGAAGCTGCTGCCGCTCGATCCCGCGCTCCGCATCGTGAAGGGCGCCTACAACGAGCCCGAGAGCGTCGCGATGCCACGCAAGGCCGATGTCGACCGGAGCTTCGTGCGACTCACCTCGCGGCTTCTCCGGGCCCGCGTCGGAGGCGGGAAGGGTCGGCCCGTGATCGCCACGCACGATCCCAAGATGATCAACGAGGCCACCCGTCTCGCGCACGAGCATGGCCTCGACAAGCAGAGGTACGAGTTCGGGATGCTCTACGGCATCTCGCAGGCGGAGCAGCGCCGGCTCGTGCGCACGGGCCACCGCGTGCGCGTGCTCATCAGCTACGGGCCGGCTTGGTTCCCCTGGTACATGCGGCGGCTCGCCGAGCGGCCGGCCAACCTGTGGTTCGTCGCGAAGCAGATGGTGGGGTAGAGGGGCGTTGAGCACCTCGTGCCCCTCCTTCTGCCGCTTCTGGCCCAGCTCCAGATGGCGCGCCCCGGAGATGTGCTCGTCAGCGGTGTGTAGGCGCTCGCCGCGCCCATGATGGACGCCGATCCCCGCCGCTGGCGCATCCTGGCGCTCATCTCCGGCGCCATGCTCCTTTCCCTGTCCGCGTGGATGACGGCGACCGCGGTGGGGCCCGAGCTTCAGGCGCGCTGGGGGCTCACCGACGGCCAGGTCGGACTGCTCACGACGACGGTGCAGCTCGGCTTCGTGGCGGGCACGGCGCTCGGGGCCATGCTCAACCTCGCCGACGTCCTCCGCTCGCGGACGTACTTCGCCAGTTCAGCCGTCCTCGCGGCGGCGGCCAACGCGCTTCTGCTCGTCGTGCCCGGCTACCGCAGCGCGCTCCTGGTTCGCTTCCTCACAGGGGCCTTCCTGGCGGGAGTCTATCCGCCAGGGATGAAGATGGTATCGACGTGGTTCCGTTCGGCCCGCGGCTTCGCAATCGGGACGGTGGTGGGCGCGCTCACGGTGGGGAAGGCGATGCCCTATCTGCTCAAGGCGATCGGTGGCGCGGCGTCGTGGGCGGTGGTCGGTGGGGCGTCGATCGGCGGGCTGATCGCGGGCGGCCTGGTCGCCGCCGGGTATCGCGACGGGCCGTTCTCCTTCCCGTCGCGGCCGTTCGAGTGGAGCCGGGTCGGTCGCATCCTAGGCCACCGCGAGACGATGCTCGCGACGGGCGGCTACCTCGGGCACATGTGGGAGCTCTATGCCATGTGGACCTGGGCCCCTGCGTTCCTCGCGGTGGCGGCGGCAGGGCAGGTGGACTCGGCCGTCGTCGATCTCGTCGCCTTCGGCGCGATCGCCGCCGGCGGGCTCGGGTGCGTCTGGGGCGGCGCTGCGGCCGATCGCGTGGGGCGCCACGGCGTCGTCAACCTCTCGATGGCGGTGAGCGGTGCGTGCTGCATCCTCGCGGGCTTCACGCTGGGCGCGCCATTCTACCTCGTGGCGCTGCTCACTTGGGTGTGGGGTTTCTTCGTGGTCGCCGACTCGGCGCAGTTCAGCGCGATGATCACCGAGGTCGCGCCCCCGGACAGCGTCGGGACGGCGCTCATGCTCCAGACCTCGATGGGCTTCCTGCTCACGATGGTCACCATCCAGGCCGTCCCCGTCATGGTCGACGCCGTCGAGTGGCGGTGGGCGTTCGCCTTCCTCGCGCTCGGGCCGGCGACGGGCATCTGGAGCATTCGTCGCCTGCGAGCGGTACAAGGGATAGATTCGAAGGCGCGCGTGGCCTGACGGCCCGCGCCGGACCTGCACGAGAGGCAAGACGAGAGGCCATGATGAGAGCACGTGCCCTGATCCTCGCCGCGGGACTGCTGACCGCCCTCGGAGCCACGGCCGCTGCCGAGGCCGAGGCCGCATTCCACTTCGCGCTGAGCCGCTCCGCGCCGGCCGCCGACGCGGCCGTGCCGTCCCCTAGCGAGGTCCGCCTCTGGTTCACCCAGGTGGCTCAACCTGGCTCGGTGGCCATCCGCCTGGTCAACCCGGCCGGCGGGGCCGTCCCCACCGGTGAGCCGACGCCGAACGAAGACGACGGGCGGGTCTACCACGTGAGTCTGAGCCAGGCGCTCCCCGCCGGGGCCTACACGGTCTCGTGGCGCGGGATCGGCGACGACGGCCACGTGGTGCGCGCAGACTTCAGGTTCACGGTGAACGCCGAGTAGGGAAGCTCCTGCACTAGAGTCGCTTACGCGTGGCAGCCGTCACCGGACCTTTGATCGGATGGCTGCTCTTCGCGGCGCTGGTCACCGGCCTCGGCGGCCTGGCCGGGCGCTTCCTCGTCGTCCCCCGTGTGGTGGATGTGCCCGACGACGTCGCCGAGTGGCTGAAGCGTGCCAGCGCGCGGCAGGCGGCCCTGGGCGGCCTCCTCCTGCCCGTCGCGCTCGGACTGGTGTTCTACCGGCAGCTCTCCGAGTTCCGTGACCCGTTCGTCCCCTGGACGGAGGACGCCGAGCTCCTCCTGACCGTGACCCCGTGGGGCACGACGTGGATGTGGGGGGCGGGGGCGTCGGTCGTGGCGGCCGTCGGGCTCGCGGTCGGCGCCGTGGGCGCAAGGAGTGGATGGCTGTTGGGCGGCGCTGCCGTCCTCGCCCTCGCCGCGTTCCCGGCGTTCACGGGGCACGCGAGCGCGAGCGGACCGCTCCGCCCCCTCACGCTGACGGCGGACACGCTCCACGTGCTGGCCGCCGGCGGCTGGGTCGGCACGCTGGTCTTCGTCCTCCAGGCCGAGCGCGGATGGCGGCGGCGGAGCGGGGCGGCCGCGCACAGCCTGCTCCCGCTCCTCGTGCCGCGCTTCTCGCCGGTGGCGATCACGTGCGTGGCGACGCTCGTCGTCACGGGACTCACGGCCTCTTGGGTGCATCTCCCGAGCGTGGGGGCGCTCGTGTCGTCGAACTACGGACGGGTGCTCTCCCTCAAGCTGATCCTCGTGGCCGGCGCCGCCGGCCTAGGGTTCGTGAACTGGAAGGAGCTGACGCCGCGGCTGGAGGAGCCCGCGGGGCAGGACTCGCTCCGGGGTTCGGCCACCGTCGAGCTGCTCGTGGCGCACGTGGTGCTGCTGGTGACGGCGATCTTGGTGGTGACGCCGCCGCCGGAGGGGTAGCTTGGGAGGCATGCAGTACTTCGACAGCTCGCTCGAGGATCAGTCCTTCACGGAGATCGGTGCTCGACTCCTTTCCGAGGTCGACGAGGCCGAGCCGCGTCTGCGCTCGGTCGGCGACGAGCAAGCAGGCGCTCCACGTCCGGATGGGAAGTGGTCGCCCAAGCAGATCCTCGGGCATCTCATCGACTCCGCCGCGAACAACCATCAGCGCTTCATCCGAGGTCAGGCCGTCGACGTCCTGCGCCTGCCAAGTTATGCGCAGGAGCAGTGGGTCGCGTCGCAGCGCTACGATGAGCGTCGCTGGGAGGGTCTCATCGATCTATGGTGCGCCTACAACCGACACCTGGCCCACGTGATCGCCCGCATCTCCGAATCGAGGCGTGACACGCCCTGTGAGATCGGTGATGACGCGCCCGTGACCCTGAGCTACATCGCCCTGGACTACGTCGGTCACATCCAACACCACTTCAGGCAACTCTTCGGCGGGTCCTGAATCGGCCCGATCCCGGGCCCCCCGGTGTACGGCAGCCCGTCCCCTCAGAGCCGCACGATCTCAGGCTTCATCCCGTAGAGGATCTTCAGGACCTCGGCCTGCTCGAGCTCGGCGACGTTCTCCGCCGCGAGCGCGGCCAGGATGTCGTCCAGTACCGCGACGAACTCCTGCTCGGTGATGTTCATTCCGGCGTGCGCCTTCGGGAGCGGCCGGCCCTGGTAGGTCGCGACCCCGCTGAGCCCGGTGCAGAAGAACTCGATCGCGTGGTTCGTCATCTCCTCGCGCGTCTGCCGGGCGTGCTCGAAGCGCGTCTTGACGAGTGGGTTCGCCAGGTGGTTGGCCATGACCCGATGAACCACCCTGCTGAGTCCGTCGCGACCGCCCAGGCGATCGAACAGCGTTGCTTGCTCCATGGTGCGTCTCCTGTAGTGGGTGCTCCACAGGAGTGTGGGGTGGGAGGCGTTCCTGAAACGTTCCCGCGGGGGAGCGTGGCTTGGTGGCCGGCGCCGGCCCGCTCAGTCGGCGGTGGCCTCGGCTAGCTCGAGGCACCGCTTCCGGTCCAGGGGGTGGCCCGCCGTGGCGAAGCCCTCCGCGGCCGCGGCGAACCGCGTCGCCGACGCCCGCCGATCGCCCGCGGCCAGCGCGATGTGGGCGCGGACCTCCTCGAGGGCGGCGTACCATGCCGGAAGGCGCATCACGACGTTCGCGAGCCACTCGACGGACTTTTCGTACTCGGCGGCGCGGTCGAGGTCGCCGGCCCTCGCGGACGCGATCGCCGCGGGCACGGCGAACGTGATCCGACAGCCTGGGCACGTCTCGAGCGGGCCCCGCACGGCCTCCTCGCCCTCCTCGACGGCGGCGAGCGCGTGGCCGCACTCGGTGGCCAACGCGATGCGCGTGCCGTAGATGCGATCGAGCAGATGGAAGCCGACATCGGACTCACGCGCCAGATCGAGCGCCTCATCGATGAGCGCCGCGGCTTCGGCGTGCCGTCCGCGGTGGAGTGCGAGCTCGGACAGCCGCTGGAGCGCGAATGCTTCCCCGGTCGCGCCGCCGAACGCGCGGTGGAGTCGCCGGCCCTCGGCGAGGTGGACCGCCGCGTCGTTGAGCTGCCCGGACAGGAGCTCGGCCTCGCCGCGGAGCGTGACGCCGAACGCGTGCCCACGGGCGGCGCCGAGACGCCTCGCCTCGGCGGCCAAGCCGTCCGCGAACGCGATGACGTCCGGGTAAGGGCGAGATCCGTAGAGGAAGCGCTGCATCACGCACAGCTGCCCGTCGAACACGCGCACGGCGAGGTAGGGAAGGTCCTTCGTGTCGCAGAGGTCGGCGATCACGGAGTCGCGAAGCTCGCCGCGCGCGTGTGCGGCCGCGGCCTGCGCCCAGGAGGCGACGACGATCGCGGCCGCGTCTCCCGTCTCGAGCGCGAGGCGTCGGCTCTCGGCAGCCTTCGCGGTTCCCAGCGCCGGATCTCCGTAGCCGAGGGCCGCCGCGCCGCTGTAGGTCAACGCCTCGCAGAGCCTGCCCTGAACCGACGTCGGCCGCACGCCTTCGAGGGCCCGGAGCGCGCCCGGAGGATCCCCCTGCTTGATCTGGGCGAGGGCACGCATCGCGCGCAGATCGTGCGCGTCGCACTCGCTCGCGGTCTCGATCGCGGAATCGTAGGCGGCAAGCGCGGCGCGGTCCCCGAGCATGTCCAGGGACTCCGCCCTGATGCGTAGCGCCTCGTGGTGAGCGGGATCGCGCGCGAGGAGCGGAGTCACATGCACGAGCGCATCGGCGAACGCTCCGAGCTCCGTCGCCTGACGGGCGGCGGCGAGGAGCCACGGCACGGCCTCGTCGGGCCGCTCGGCGGCGAGCCAATGGCGTGCGATCACGGCGGGTGCGGCACCGAGGTCGGCGAGCCGCCGAGCGGCCTCGCAGTGGACGACGAGCCGCCGGTGCGGCGGGATGCGGTCGACCAGGACCTGGCGGACCAGATGATGGCGGAAGCGATACCGGCCGTCGGCGACGACCAGGACGCCGACGCCCAGCGCGCGGTCGAGCATCTCGTACGCTGCCTCCTCAGTGTCGCCCGTCAGCGCGACGACGACCGTGCTGTCGAGGTCGCCCCCAATGAGCGCGATGCGCTCCAGCCCCACCACGACGTCCGCCTCGAGGTCGACGAGCCGCGCCGTGATCGCCGCCGCGACGGTCGGTGGCAGCAGCTCGGGCTTCTCGGGATCCATGCTCCGAACGATCTCGACCGTCGCGAACGGGTTGCCCTCGCCGAGGTCGACGATCCGACGAAGTAGCTCCGGCCCGAGCGCGCGGCCGGCGACCTGAACGACGAGGCTCTCGGCCTCCGGCGGCTCGAGCGGGCCGAGGTCGATGGTCGAGACGCGGTCCGAGCGACTCAGGCGCACCATGCCCCGTTCGAGCGCGTCGCTCCCGGCTTCGCGTCGGTACGCGAGCACGACGAGAACGGGAGGTCCCGACAGGGCGAGGTGCAGGACGACCTCGACGGTCGCCTCCGGGGCGAGGTCGGCGTCGTCGACGATGAGCATGACGGGCCCTCCCGCTCCGGCACCGAGCAACAGCCGCCTGATCGCGCCGACGACCTGGTGACGCGTCGGGGGACCGTGCAGCGCCGGTGCCGGTGACGCGGCCGGCGTCATCGACGCGATCACCGCGCGTGATCCCTCGGCGAGAGCGTCCACCAGATCCGGGTCGGTCCTGAGCAGGTCTTCTACGACGGCCACGAGGGGGGCGTACGGCTGCTCGACGCGTGCGACGTCGACGCGCTCGACGCGCCAGCCACCCTCCCGCGCGCGGCGGGCCAGTTCGCGACACAGAGTGGACTTGCCGATGCCGGCGGGCCCGCGGATCGAGACGCAGCCGATGCGACCCTCCCGACCGGCCCGCATCACGTCGGTGATCCGTGCCAGCTCGACGTGGCGCCCCACGAACCCGGGTACGGCCGTCTCGAGCCCGGCGATGCACTTGTCGTAGAGGCGCTGCGTCTCCTCGTTGGGCGAGAGGCCGAGCTCGCGCCGCAGCGCCGACTCGAGCCTCCCGTACCAGCGGATCGCGGTCGGGCGCGCTCCGCGATCGAGCGCTTCGCGCATGAGCGCCCGGTACGCGCGCTCATCCGTCGGCTCTTGCTCGACAACCTTCGACCACTGGCCGCTCGTGCGCAGCACATCGAGATACGTGGTGCGGAGCCTCTGCCTCGGTAGCTCGGTCCACTCCTCGTAGAGCGTCCCCGGCAGCAGCTCGCCTCCGAACGACGCGGCCACCCGTGCGCACCTCTCGGTGTCACCCTCCGCGAGAGCCTCGGCCGCGCACTCCTCGAACTGCTCGCAGTCGGTCTCGACGCACCTCCCCGGGAACAGGCTCACCTGTCCGCCCTTGAGGACGATCGACTCGGGGTCGCCCAGCGCCCGCCGCGCGTGGTGTGCGGCCTTGCGCAGGTTCGCCCCCCCTGCTTTCGCATCGAGGTGAGGCCACAGCGCATCGATGACCCGGTCACGGACGAGCCGTCGGCCCGGAGTCAGGGCGAGCAGCTGCACGAGCTCGAGCGACCGACGACCCGCCCACGCGTCGGCGGACACCTCGCGTCCCGCGATGGCGACGCGGAAGTCGCCGAGCAGTCGGATCTCGATATCGGAGGTCGGGTCGGTGCTCATGGGCTCGTCAACGGAACGGATTCGGGTGCGGAGCGCCAACATGGGCTCGGCGGGAGAGGTGGCCATACTACCCCGCCAGCCCTTTGGGGCTCACAGCCCGCTCCGCCGCCCCCAGCAGCCCGTCCACGACGAACGCGAGCACGGCTGCCGGAATCGCGCCCGCGAGGATCATCTGCGTGTCGGAGAGCGCGAGCCCGGCGACGATCGGGTCGCCGAGCCCTCCCGCGCCGATGAACGCCGCGAGCGTCGCCGTGCCCACGTTGATGACGGCGGCCGTGCGCACGCCGGCCATGATCACGGGCGCGGCGAGCGGGAGCCGGACCCAGCGGAGGAGCTGGAGCTCCGTCATGCCGAGCGCCCGCGCCGAGCCGACTGCCGATCCGTCGGCATCGCGCACGCCCGTGTACGTGTTCCGCACCATGGGGAAGAGCGAGTAGAGGAAGAGCGCGGTCACGGCGGGGGTGACGCCGATCCCCAGGAGCGGAATCATGAACGCGAGGAGCGCGATGCTCGGGATGGTCTGAAGGAGGCCGATCGCGCGTATGGTGCCCTCGGCTGCCCGGCGCGCCCGCTCGAGCGCGAGGCCGAGGGGGATCGCCACCAGGGCGCCGGCGCCGAGTGAGAGCAGCACGAGCAGGAGGTGGCGCCGCGTCTCCGCGAGCGTGGTGGCGCGGCGCTCCCAGAGGTAGCGGAGCAGGGAGTCGTCGCGCGCCCCCGCGTCCACGTCGCCGGTAGCGCCGCCCCCCGCCAGCCCAAGCGCCCGCAGCGCCCCCGCCGCCACGGCAGCCACGTCCGCGCCGTCCATCTCGACCCTGCGGTTCATCTCTCGCATGGCGGGCTCGTCGATGAGGCCAGAGAGCTCCGTGAGCGCGGCCACGGCGGCCGGCTGCTCCAGGGCGAGCCGTGCGCTCACGAGCGCCGCCGCGTCATAGGGAGGGAAGAAGTCCAGGTCGTCCTCGAGCACCACGAGGTCGTAGCGCGCGATCTGCCCATCGGTCGCGTAGCCGTCGATGACGTCGACCTCCGCCTCGGCGAGCGCCTGGTACTTCACGGCCTGGAGGAGCGCGCGCACCGCCCCGGGGAAGAGGCCGTAAGCCGCGCGCAGCCCCGGGAGGCCGTCGGCGCGGCCGATGAAGTCGGGGCTCAGCCCGGCTCGGAGCGCCGCGCCCTCGCGCGCGAGGTCCGAGAGCGTCTCGAGGCCGAGGGAGTCCGCCGTTCCCGGGCGCACGGCGATCGCGTACGTGTTCTCGAAGCCGAGCGGCGGAAGCCAGCGCAGGCCCCACCGCTCGCGGAAGACCGCAGCCACGCGGCGGAACGCGTCGTCGCCCGAGCCCTGGGGATTCTCTCCGAGGATCGCGAGCAGGCCGGTGCCCGTGTACTCGGGATAGACGTCGATCTGGTCCTGACGGAGCGCGGCGAAGGCGATCTCCGTCGCGCCGAGCCCGGGGCGGCGGTCGACGGTGAAGCCCCGGGCCTCGAGGAGCTGCGCGAAGATCTCGGCGAGCACGAACGACTCGGCAAACGGCTTGCTCGCGACGACGACGGGGCGCTCGACCTGCGCGGAAGCGATCAGCGGCGTTCCCGCGGAGACCAGCGCGAGCCCCGAGACCAAAGCCAGTTTCGCGACTCCCGCCGGGAGTCGCGCACGGCCGCCCAGCCTCCCGACACCGCCGCCGCGACGCGCGACCCCCCTCATGCCACCCCCGCCTTCTCGAGCAGCTCCGCCACGTACGGCGTCGCCGGCTCGGCGCGCAGCGTCGCCGGGGCGTCCGCCTGCTCGATCCGTCCGGCGCGCATGACGACCACCTGATCGGCCAGCTCGAACGCGACGCGCAGGTCGTGCGTGACGAGAAGCGTGGTGAGCCCGAGCTCCTTCTGGAGCGACGCGAACGTCCGGAGCACGTCCACGCGCGTGATCGCGTCGAGCGCGCCGAACGGCTCGTCGAGCAGAAGGGTTCCTGCGCCACCGGCGAGCGCCCGTGCGAGCGCCGCGCGTTGCCGCTGGCCGCCCGAGAGCTCACGCGGCCAGCGCCCGGCGTACTCGTCCGCCGGCAGCCCGACGAGGTCGAGCGCACGCCGCGCGGCGTCCTCGGCGTCGGTGGAGCCGAGCAGCCACGGCACGAGCGAGACGTTCCTCCCGACGGTCCAGTGGGGGAGCAGCCCTCCGGCCTGCTCGGCGTACCCTAGCGACCGGCGCAGCGTCACGGCCTCGCCCATCGATACATCCCGATCTCCGACCCGGACCGTGCCCTCGTCGGGCTCGACCATGCGGTTGAACGCGCGCAGCAGCGTCGTCTTGCCGGAGCCGCTCTCGCCGACGAGAGCGGTGCAGGAGCCCGCCGGAACGTGGAGCGACACGCCGCCGAGCGCGGTCACCTGGCCGTATCGCTTGACGACGCCGCGCGCCTCGAGGCCTGTCGCTTGAGTGTCCATCGCGTCTGGAACCCGCCAACCTCCTCGAGCGTTCTTGGAAGCGTCCAAGCGCCGGTGGACCCGACCACTTCGTGCGGCCTACTTTACGCCGCCCTTCTCCCCATCTCCAGCGATTGCATGCATCTCCACCCCGGCCGAGCGCTCTCCCGAGAGGAGGCCGCCGACCTCCTGGCCGAGGCCCGCGCGCGCACCGAGCTCCTCATCAGCCCGCTGTGCGACGAGGACCTGCGCGCACAGCACGACACCCTCATGAGCCCGATCGTATGGGATCTCGGCCACATCGGACACTTCGAGGAGGTGTGGCTCCTCGAGAAGCTCGCGGGCGGAGGGGCGGACGGAGAGGGGCTCCGCGGGATGTACAACCCGTTCGAGCATCCGCGCGCGTCGCGTGGTGCGCTCGCGTTGCCGAGCCTCGACGAGTGCAGGGGATACCTGAGACGAGTGCGCGAGGCGGTGCTCGGGCGGCTCGGTTCGATTTCGCCCAACGGCGGATCGCCGCTGACGCGGGACGGGTTCGTCTATCGCATGGTGCTCCAGCACGAGTACCAGCACGACGAGACGATCCTCCAAACGCTCCAGCTCAAGCGGGGCGAACCCTACGCCGCGCCGCGCGGCGGCGCTCTCCCCTCGAGGGCCCCCTCCGCGCCCGACCCCGGTACGATGGTCCACTTCCCGGGCGGCATCGTCGAGATCGGAACGGACGACGGCTCCGTCGCCTACGACAACGAGCGCCGCCGTCACGCGGTCGAGCTCGAGCCGTTCTGGATCGACGCTCATCCGGTGACGACCGGCGAGTATCTCGCGTTCGTGCACGATGGTGGGTACGGCACACAGGCGGTGTGGTCCGCCCAGGGATGGGCGTGGCGGCGGGAGGCGGAGCTGCTCGCGCCGAAGCACTGGACGCTCACGCCGAGGGGCTGGACCGAGCGCTTCATGGATCGCGTCGTGCTGGTGGAGCCGAATCGTCCGGTCTGCCACGTCTGCTACTGGGAGGCCGAGGCGTACGCGCGCTGGGCGGGCAAGCGCCTGCCGACCGAATCGGAGTGGGAGGCCGCCGCGTCGTGGGACCCGGATGCGGGCATGAAGCGCGCGTATCCTTGGGGCGACGAGCCGCCCACGACGCGGCACGCGAACCTCGACCAGCTCCTCTTCGAGACCACGCCCGTCGGCGCCTATCCCGCGGGCGTCTCCCCCACCGGTTGCTGGGACATGCTGGGCAACGTCTGGGAGTGGACGTCGACCGACTTCGGCGGCTACCCCGGCTACGAGACGTTTCCCTATCGCGAGTACTCCGAGGCGTTCTTCGGCGACGAGTACAAGGTGCTGCGGGGCGGATCGTGGGCCACGAGGTTCGGCGCGATCCGGAACACCTTCCGCAACTGGGACTATCCCATCCGTCGGCAGATCTTCAGCGGCATCCGGTGCGCGCGTGATGACTGAGGGCAGGGGAGGAGCGGCGGAGCAGGCCGGGGCGGTCGCGGATCCGTACGATCGCGAGGCGATGCTCGCCGAGGTGGTGGCCGGCCTCCGGCGCCCCGACAAGCGCATCTCGTCCAAGTACCACTACGACGAGGTCGGCTCGGAGCTCTTCGAGCAGATCACCCGACTCGACGAGTACTACCCGACTCGGACTGAGCGAGCCCTCCTGGAGCGCTGGATGCCCGTGTGGGTCGACGAGTTGCGCCCCCGGAGCCTCGTCGAGCTCGGCGCCGGGAGCGCGGACAAGTCACGCATCATTCTGGACGCGATGGTGCGGCACACGCCCGATGCGCTGTACGTGCCCGTCGACGTGAGCGGCGACTTCCTGTACGCCGTGGCGGAACGCCTGAGCGAGGAGTACGACGAGCTCGCCGTGCACCCCGAGGTGGCCGACATGACCGGGGACCTCGTGATCGGCACCGAGCTGTCCGAGCCGTCGTGGATCGCGCTTCTCGGCAGCACGCTCGGCAACTTCGCGTCCGGCGGGGCGACACGACTCCTCCGTCGTATGGCGGACAAGCTACGGAGGGGCGACCGCTTCCTGTTGGGCGTAGACCTCAAGCCGGGCCCGGGCAAGTCCCGCGAGCGGCTCGAGCTCGCCTACAACGACCCCGCGGGCCTCACGGAGGAGTTCAGCCGCAACATTCTACGGGTGCTGAACCGGGAGCTCGGATCTGACTTCGATCTCGACGCGTTCCGCTACGTGTCGTTCTACAACGCCGATGAAGGGCGCATCGAAACGTATCAGGAGTCCACGCGCGATCAGGTCGTGCGCTTCCCGGACGGCTCGGAGATCGTGCTGGCCGAGGGCGAGCGCATTCGCACGGAGATCAGCGCCAAGTACGACCGCGCGACCGTCGAGGAGCTGTTCGCGGACGCGGACCTCGCGATGGACCGGTGGGTGGAGGACGCGCGCGCGTACTATGCGCTGGTGCTAGCTGTGCCTACGGGCTCCTAGGCAACACGGGACATGCCGCGCTACGCTGCATTCCTCCGGGGCGTGAGCCCCAGGAACGCCAAGATGCCCAAGTTGAAGCGCGCGTTCGAGCTCGCGGGCTTCACGGATGTGAAGACCGTCCTCTCGAGCGGCAACGTCGTCTTCGATGCGCGCGCCGCGTCGGAGGAAGCCCTCATCCGGAAGGCCGAGACGGCCATGCAGAAGCACCTCGGGCGCTCGTTCGCAACGATCGTGCGGTCGGTCGACGCGCTCCGGGGGATGCTCGAGACGGACCCCTACGAGCCGTTCGACGTGGCCCCGGACGCCAAGCGGGTGGTCACGTTCCTGCGCGACGAGCCGGCCAGCCCCGTCTCCCTGCCGGTCGAGCGGGACGGCGCGCGCATCCTGTGCGTGCGCGGCCGCGAGGCGTTCACGGCGTACGTCCGGAGCTCCGAGGGCCCCGTCTTCATGGCGCTCATCGAGGAGACGTTCGGCAAGGACGTCACCACGCGGACGTGGGACTCGGTGGCGAAGGTGGCGAAGCAATTCCCGGAGCACCCCAAGTGAACAGCACCCCGGGGTGCCCCGGTGCCTACGGTCTTACCGAGTCGCGCCATCGTCGTCCATGCGTTCCTGGTCCCGGCTCATCCGGTCCCAGGCGTCGTGGGTCGCAGGCCTGGCGTCGTCCCATGCCAGTTCGGAGTTCCCGCGCGCCAGGTTCCATCCGGCTCGAAGGTCGTTCTCGACGTCCCTCCACTCCTTCCCGTCGTGACGTGACCGGGACTCCCAGCCGTAGCGGTATGCCGGCTGAAGCGTGTCGTACTTCGTTCCGGCGGTGGCGTAGGGACGGGATGAGTAGTTCGTCCGCCAGTACTCGTCCTCCGCGGTGGGGTTGACCGCCTCGCCGACCCCCTTTCCCGCGAGCCCGCCGACGACCGCACCCGCCACACCACCCACAGCGAAGCCGACGGGCCCTCCCATCGCCGTGCCGATTGCCGCGCCAGCGGCGGCACCACTCGCGGCTCCGGCCCCCGTGCCGACGGGATGCGCACCCTCCGCATCACTGATCGGATCGCGGTTCTTATCCGTCTCTTCCGTCGCCTGAATGCTGTCCCTCTTTTCCTGCCGTTTCCTTTCCTTCGTTTCGCGCCTTTGCATCGTGGCACCTCAGTCGAATGAACGAACTATATGATTCGACGCTGCACGATCCATTCCGCGAGGCGGGGTCGCGTTCGAGGCGCCCAGGACCCGCTTCGCGGCACAACAACGCGCAGGGGTCGCGACAGGTGTCGCGCGCCGAACCGACGCGTCACGGCGCGCCGACCGTCGCGCCGGCGACCCAGAAAGGCCGATCGTGGTGGCGCGTCATCGGCCGTGGCCATTCAGCCCCTCTTACCGTCCTTCAGCACACTGCCCAGGATCATCGTGACGAGAGAGATCACGATGCTGCCCAGAACCGCCGTCCAGAACCCGGCCACGGCGAAGTCGTCGAGAAGGCTCGCCGTGATCATGAGCAGCAGGGCGTTCACGACGAGCGCGAAGAGCCCGAGCGTGACCACGAGCAGCGGGATCGAGAAGAAAAGCAGAATCGGCTTCAGGACGGCGTTGAGCAGTCCGAAGACCAGCGCGACGAGCAGCACGTCGAAGAAACCGCCGTTCATCTGGATCCCGTCGAGGAGCCAGGCGGCGGCGGCGAGAGCCAGCGCGTTGACGAAGAGTCGGATCAGGAAGTTCTGCATGCGGTCATTTTAAGGAGAAACACCGACCGGGACGAGCGTCCTGCACGCGCTCAGCGGAGCGATCAGGACTCCTTCAGCGCCGCCACCGGCTCGATGCTGCTCGCCCGCCGTGCGGGAAGCCATGTGGACACGACGGCCACCATGGCGAGCGCGAGCGTCACCCAAGCGGCGTAGCTCACGCCCATGGCGCTCTCGAAGAGATTCAGCGCGCTCGCGACGCCGAGGTACATGACGAACGCGAGCGGCAGGCCGAGCAACATTCCGGCACCGGCCAGGCCAAGCCCGCTCCGCGTGACCATCCCGACCACGCTGGCGCGCTCCGCTCCGAGGGCCATGCGGATGCCGATCTCCCGCTGCCGCTGGGCAACCGAGTGGGCCATGACGCCGTAGATCCCCATCGCCGCGAGGAGGAGCGCGATGGCGCCCATTCCGAGCAGGAAGATCGAGATGGCTCGTGGCCCGGCGAGCGACTCGGCCACGTGCGCGTCGAGGGTCCGGAGCAGCGCCACCGGCTGATCGGGGTTCACCGCCCAGATCGCCTGGCGCACCTCACCGGCCAGCGCGGTGGCGTCGCCCGCCGCCCGGAGCGCGTAGTTGGGGCTGCGCAGCGGCGCCTGCGCGACCGGCACATAGATGGCCTCGCCCCGGTCGCCGGCGAGCGGGATCCGGTCCTGCAAGATGTCGCCCACGACCCCCACCACCACCCATGCCTGGTTCCGGAACGTGACGGACTTCGAGAGCGGGTCCTCGTCCGGGAACTCGCGCCTCACGAACGCCTGATTGACGATCGCCACCCGCTGTCCGCCGGCGCGATCCGTCTCCTCGAAATTGCGACCCTGGAGGACTTCGATCTCCATCGTGGCGAAGTATTCCGGGTTGACGGCCTGGAATCCGGCGTCCGGCAGCTCCCTCCCGTCGGCCTGCTCGCGCCCCGCCACCTCGTACGAGACCGACGGGTTGCTGAACCCCCGCGGGAGGCTCGACATCACGGCCACGCGCTGCGCCCCCGGGATCGCTCGGAGCGAAGCGAGCAGCTCGTCCTGATACTCCACGAGGTCGTCGTCCCGTGGATAACGGTCGTCGGCGGCCCTCAGCGAGAACGTCAGGAGGCCCTCCTGCCGAAAGCCCGGATCCGCCTTGGTGAGCTGATCGAAGGCCTCCATCATGAAGGCCGCCCCCGTGAGCAGCCCGAGCGCCACGGCGAACTCGCCGACCACGAACGCGTTCCGAAGCCGCTTCCGCCTCCGACCGACCGAGCCGCCCCGACTCCCTTCGCCGAGCGCCTCGCGCAGGTCGGTCCGAAGCGCGTGGAGCGCGGGGACGAGGCCGAACGCCGCGCCCGCGAGTATGGATACGAGCACCGTAGCCGCAAGGACGCCCGCATCGAGCTGCGGCAGGAAGGCGCGGGGCAGCTCAGCCGGAATGACGCCCCGGAGCCAGCGCACGAGCAGGGCGGCGAGCCCGATCCCGAGCGCGCCCGCGACCAGGCCCAGCGTGACGCTCTCGGTGAGGAGCTGCCGCACGATCCGGTGTCGGCCCGCTCCGAGCGCCGTGCGCACCGCCACCTCCCGCTGGCGCTCCTCAGCTCTGCCCAGGAGCAGGTTCGCCACGTTCGCGCACGCAATGAGGAGGCCGAAGAGCGTGACCGCCGTGAGGATCGTCACCAGTTGGGTGTCCGTCGGCCCGGGAAAGAAGTCGCGAGCCGGCATCACCCGCATCTCGTACCCCTGGTTCTCGTCCGGGTACTCGGCGGCGAGGCGCGAGACCACGCCGTCGAGCTCCTGCTGCACACGCTCTGGCGTGGCGCCGGGGGTCAGGCGGCCGAAGGCCATGAACCCACGGCTCGCGCGCTCCTCGCTGCGGTCGCGGTAGTCGGAGGGCCGGAACGCCTGCACGTCCGCCGGGATCATGTCGAAGGGCTGCGGCATCACGCCGACGACCGTGAGACTCTGCCCGTCCACGGTCATGGTGCGGCCGAGGATGTCGGGATCGCCGAGGAACTTCCGTTGCCAGAAGTCGTGATCCAGGACCAGGACGTTCCCCACGCCCTCGGCCCCCTCCTCGGGACGGAAGCCCCGACCCAGCGCGGGCTGCACCTGCAGCACGTCGAAGATGTTCGGCGTCCCGACCACGATCCTGAGCTGCTCCGGAACGTCCACCCCGGTCAGGTTCGCCACGTCCGTGGTGTAGGCCGTGGCGGCCTCGAGGCTCGAGGCGGCGACCTCGTAGTCGCGGAAGTTCCCCATGGAGACGCCGCCGAACAGATCGAGCGACTCCCCACGCCG
>Ga0214472_10001669_pt1 | contig 24527 bp, 20 predicted proteins | sample RVTome_6_FD_207662 | JGI IMG/M metagenome (GOLD analysis project Ga0214472, IMG submission 207662) | Soil microbial communities from uranium-contaminated site in the Upper Colorado River Basin, Wyoming, United States - RVT140D175 | ecosystem: Environmental > Terrestrial > Soil > Contaminated >...
CAGGGGTCGTGACCGCGCGGTGGGTCGCCCCGGTGGCCGGGGACGCCCGCCTGGCCGCCGCGCGTGAGGCGCTGGCCCGGGGCGAGCGGGTGGAAATGTCCGGGCTCACCGGCCCCGCCCGGCTGCTGCTGCCGCTCCTGCTGACCGACGCCCCCCTGCTCGTGGTCACACCGCACGAGCGGGAGGTCGAGGAAGCGGCCGAGGACCTGCGCACGCTGGCGCGCGAGACCGGCCGCGGGGGAGCGGTCCTGGCCTTCCCCGCGCCGGGTCCGGCGCCGCTGCGCGGGATGCCGCGGCACCCGGAGGCGAGCCTGCGCCGCGCGGCCGCGCTCCATGCCGCGGCCCGCGGTCGGCTGGCCGCCCTGGTGGCCTCGCCGGCGGGCCTGTTGCGCCCCACCCTCACCCGCGGGCTCTTCGAGACCCGGGTGGTCGCGCTCAGGGCGGGCGACGAGATGACGCCCGAGATCCTCCTCGAGGCCCTGGACGAGGGCGGCTACCGCCGCGAGGACCCCGTCACCGCTGCGGGAGAGGTGGCGCGCCGGGGAGGGATCCTCGACGTCTTCCCGCCGGACCGCGACTCGCCGGTGCGCATCGAGTTCTACGGCGACACCGTCTACGCCATGCGCAGCTTCGACCCCGAGACGCAACGCACCACGGGCGAGGTCCTGGACCTCGAGGTCCAGCCCCTCTCCGACGCCTTTGCGCCGCGCTCGGTGGCCGCGGAGCTGGCGCGCATCCTCCCGGAGCGCTTCCCCGGCCACCGGGGCGTGCCGCCGCTGCTGGAGCGCCTGTCGCGCGGCCTCGCCGCGGACGAGGTCGCGGACCTCATCCCCCTCGTGCCCGGAGCCACGGTGGCGCCGTGGGAGCACGTCCCCGGGTGCGTGGTGGCGCTCGAGCCCGAGGCCGTCCTCGACGAGGCCTCGGCCCTGCACGCGCGCGCCGGCGAGGAGCGCGACCGGCGGGCCGACGCGCTGCCCCTCGACGTGGCCGCGGTCCTGGTGGGCGCCGCCTCGCTCGCGGAGCGCCTGCGCGCGGGGCCCGCGCTCCACCTGCGCGAGGTCGACGCCGAGGGCCGCGGGGCCCACGTCGCCTCCCGTCCCGTCCGCCGCTACGCGGGCGACCTGCGCCGGCTGACCGCCGACCTCCAGGCGCACCCCGGCCCGACGGTCATCTTCCTCGGCACCTCGGGGCGGGCGGAGCGGCTGACCGACGTCCTGCGGGAGGCGGCGGTGGCCGTGGGCGAGGGCACGGCCGTCGAGGTCCGCGCCGGCGTCCTCTCCCGTGGGTTCGAGCTTCCCGAGCACCGCCTGCAGGTCCTCTCCGACGGCGACGTCTTCCCCGAGGAGGTGCACCTCCACGCCCGGACCCGCCGCGGCGCGCGGAGCTTCCTCTCCGACTTCCGCGACCTGAAGGTGGGCGACCTCGTCGTCCACCAGGACCACGGGATCGGCCGCTTCCAGGGCCTGGAGACCCTCGAGATCGGAGGGTCGCGGCGCGAGTTCATGGTCCTCTCCTACCAGGGCGGCGACAAGCTCAAGGTTCCCGTGGAGGCCTTCGACCGCGTGCAGAAGTACGCCAGCGCGGAAGGCGCCCGGCCCGTGATCGACCGGCTGGGCAGCGGGAACTGGGACAAGGTCAAGCGGCGGGTGAAGAAGGCCATGCGCGACATGGCCGCCGAGCTGCTGAAGCTCTACGCGCAACGCAAGGCCCGCCCCGGCCACGCCTTCACCGGCTTCTCGCCCTGGCAGCACGAGTTCGAGGAGAGCTTCGAGTACGAGGAGACCCCGGACCAGGCCGCGGCCATCGCGGAGGTGATGGCCGACATGTCCGCCGATACCCCCATGGACCGCCTGGTGTGCGGCGACGTGGGCTACGGCAAGACCGAGGTGGCCATGCGCGCCGCCATGCGGGCCGTCCTCGACGGCAAGCAGGTGGCGGTGCTGGCCCCCACCACCATCCTGGCCTTCCAGCACTGGAAGACGCTCCGCAGGCGGTTCGCGCCCTTCCCCGTGCGCGTGGAGATGGTCTCGCGCTTCCGGGCGGGCCCCGAGATCCGCAAGGTCCTCCAGCACGTCGGGGCGGGTGGGGTGGACATCCTGATCGGCACCCATCGGCTGCTGTCGAAGGACGTCGTCTTCCGCGACCTCGGCCTGCTCGTCATCGACGAGGAGCAGCGCTTCGGCGTGGCGGCCAAGGAGCGCCTCAAGCAGCTGCGGACCAGCGTCGACTGCCTGACCCTCTCCGCCACGCCCATCCCGCGCACGCTGCAGATGGGGCTGGCCGGGATCCGGGACATGTCGGTGATCGAGACCCCGCCCAAGGACCGCCTGGCCATCATGACGTCGATCGTGAAGTTCTCCACGGAGACGATCGCCGCCGCCATCCGCCAGGAGCTGGCGCGGGACGGCCAGGTCTACGTCGTGCACAACCGGGTGGAGTCCATCGACTCGCTGGCCGCGCTCGTGCAGCGGTTGGTCCCCGAGGCCCGGGTGGCCGTGGCCCACGGCCAGATGCCGGAGGGCCAGCTCGAGCGCGCGATGCTCGCCTTCGTGGAGGCCCGGGCCGACGTGCTGGTGGCCACCACCATCATCGAGAACGGCCTCGACATCCCGCGCGTCAACACCTTGATCGTGAACCGCGCGGACCGCTACGGCCTGGCCCAGCTCTACCAGCTCCGGGGTCGCGTGGGCCGCTCCGACCGCCGGGCCTACGCCTACCTGCTCGTCCCTCCGGAGACGCCGCTCAGCGAGATCGCGCGCAAGCGGCTGGCCGCCATCCAGGAGTTCTCGGACCTGGGGGCCGGGTTCCGCATCGCGGCCCTCGACCTGGAGCTGCGTGGGGCGGGCAACCTCCTGGGAGGAGAGCAGAGCGGCCACCTGGAGGCCGTGGGCCTGGACCTCTACGTCAAGCTCCTGGAGCAGACGATCCTCGAGCTCAAGGGCGAGGCCCCGCGGGAGACGCCGCGCGCCGTCTTGAACCTCAAGGTGGACCTGCGCATCCCCGAGGAGTACGTGCCCGAGGTCCATCAGAGGATGGCGGTGTACAAGCGCATCAGCCAGGTGCGCGACGCGGCGGAGGGCGAGCGCCTCCGCCGGGAGATCCGGGACCGCTACGGACCGCTGCCGCCCGCGGTGGAGTCGCTGCTGCTCTTCGCCCGCCAGCGGCTGCGGCTGGAGAGCCTGGGCGTGCTCCAGGCGGACCTGGCGGGCGGGGCGCTGTACCTCCGCATCGCCGCCATTACCCCGCTCCGCGCCGAGGTGGTCATGGACCTCGTACGGCGCCTGCCGGGCGCTTCGCTCTCGCCCCAGGGCGTGCTGCGCGCGCCCGTGCCCCCGGGGGAGGCGCCGCTCACGGCCCTTTCCGCGCTGCTGGACCGCCTGGAGCACGCCGCGGCGGCCTGACGCGGCTTGTGGCCTATAATGGTCGTCTTGCCAGTCGGTGAACGGTGACCGCCAGGATCCTCCCTCTCTTCCTCTCGCTCGGCCTGGCGCCCACCTGCGACCGCCAGCCCTCGGATCCCGCGCTGCTGTCCCTGGGCGACCAGGTGGTGAAGCGGTCCGATTTCGACCGCCACCTGGCCGCGCTGGAGGCCAAGGGGGGCGCGCCGCTTCCCGCCGACGTGAGAAGGGCGCTCCTCCAGTCGTTCCTGGAGGAGCGCGCGCTGGTCCTCGAGGCTCGGGCCCGGGGCCTGCTTCCCGCGGGCAGCAGCCCCGAGCAGGAGCAGGCCGCGGTTCAGCGGTTGCTGGGCGATACGGTGCTGGGCCACGTCGAGGCCTCCGAGCAGGAGGTGGCCGATTACTTCCGGGAGCATTCCGCCGAGCTGCGCGTGCCCGAGAAGGTCTGGCTCCGACAGATCCTGGTCCCCACGGAGAACGAGGCCCGGGACGTCCGGCGCCGCCTGCAGAAGGACCCCAAGAGCTTCGAGACCCTGGCCCGGACGCTGTCGCGCTCTCCGGAGGCGAGCAGGGGCGGCGTGATGGGCGCCTTCGCCCCGGGCGAGCTGCCCCCGGAGCTGGAGCGGGTCGCCTTCGCCCTCACGCCCCGCGCGGGTAGCGACGTGGCCCGCACGTCCCTGGGCTGGCACGTCCTCCGCGTCGACCGGCGGGAGCCGGGCCGGGAGCCCACGCTCCAGGAGTCCCGGGACCGGATCCGCAGCGAGCTCGTCCGCCGGAAATCGGACGAGGCCTGGAGGCAATTCGTGCGGGACCTGATGGCCCGCGCCAAGGTGAACCATGAGACCGCGCAACCCTCTCGTCCCCGCTCTTAGCCTGCTCTTCCTCCTGTCCCGCGCCGCGGCGGGAGAGGTCCTGGAGCGGGTGGTGGCCAAGGTCAACGGGGACATCGTCACGCTCTCCGAGTTCCAGGCGCGGCAGGTGGCCGCGGTGCAGGCCGCGGGCCTCGGCACGGAGGACCGTATCGAGCGCTTCCTCCGCGAGAACAACGCCCGCATCCTGCAGGAGGCCGTGGACGACCTCCTCCTCGTCCAGAAGGCCCAGGAGCAGGGGATGCGGCTGCGGCCCGAATACATCAAGGAGATCATCGACGGCATCAAGCAGGAGAACAACATCGCCAGCGACGACGACCTGCAGCAGCAGCTGCGGCGGGAGGGGATGTCGCTCGACGACCTGAAGCGGAACATCGAGCGCTCCATCATGAGGCGGCAGCTCCTCTCGCGCGAGCTGGAGGCGAAGATCGCGGTGAGCGAGGACGAGGTCCGGGCGGACTACGAGGCCCGCCGCTCCGAATACGACCGCCCGGGGTCCCTGCACCTCCGGGAGATCGTGGTGAAGACGCAGAGCGGGAGCCTGGCCCTGGCCGGCGACCTGGTCCGCCGGGCCCGCGCCGGCGAGGACTTCGCCGAGCTGGCCCGCGCGTACTCGGCGGCGCCCACCCGCTCGGCCGGGGGCGACCTGGGACGCCTGAACCGCGGCGACCTCACGCCCGACATCGAGAAGGCGGCCTTCGCACTGCCCGTGGGCGGGGTGTCCGATCCCCTGCCCACGCCCGAGGGGTTCCGCATCCTGAAGGTGGTGGAGAAGACCGAGGCGACCCAGGTCCCGCTCGAGGAGGTCAAGGCCGAGATCCAGAAACGCCTCTCCGCCGAGCGGACGGCGCGCGAGTACGAGGCCTACATGGAGGGCCTGCGCAAGGAGGCCATCGTCGACATCCGCGTGCGCGAGGTGCCCCTGCAGGCCACCGTGCCCGACGCCCCCGGGCTCGAGATCCCCGGCGCCTCCGCGCCGACCGAGGGCCCCGCGGAGGAGATCACCACCACGCCCCAGAACCGGCCCGAGCACGTGGTGCCCGAGCCCCGGCCGTCGCCCACGCCTCCTCCCCGTTAGGACGTCCGCCGAGCCCGGGGCGCAACGGCGCCGTGCTAGCATCGCGGGGCATCCACGGGCCGGTTTCGGGGCGCTCTGCAGCGATGCCTCAGGCGGCGGGCTTCTTCGCGAGGGTCTACCGGGCGGTGCGCCGCATTCCCCGGGGCCGTGTCGCCACCTATGGGCAGGTGGCCTCGCTCGCGGGGACGCCGCGCGGGGCCCGCGCCGTGGGCTGGGCGCTGCGGGCGCTGCGCGGCCGTGAGGCCGCCCGGGTGCCGTGGCACCGCGTGGTCGGGGCGGGCGGCCGCCTCTCGCCGCGAGCCGGGGGCGGCGAGGCCGCGCAGCGCGCCCGCCTCGTCGCCGAGGGCGTGGCCTTCCGGGGCGGCCGTGTGGACCTGCGCCGCCACGGCCTTCGATGACCCCGGTCGCGCCGCGGGGCACGCTCGACCAGGTGGACGTGCCCGCCATCCTCCGCGCGCTGGTCCGCGCGGACAAGACCGGCCCCTTGCGCTTCACTCGCGGCCGGACCACCAAGACCGTCTACCTGTCCGAGGGGCGCCTGATCTTCGCCACCTCCACGGATCCCGACGACCGTCTGGGCGAGATGCTCCTGCGCAAGGGCCTCATCAGCTACCGCGACCTCGAGGAGTCCGTGCGGGGCATACGCGTGGGCAAGCGGCAGGGCACGATCCTGATGGAGCGCGGGTCCATCCGCGCGCACGACCTCGTCGCGGGCGTGAGCGAGCAGGTCCAGGAGATCGTCTACAGCCTCTTCCTGTGGGAGGACGCGTCCTACGAGTTCGTAGAGGGCGAGCTTCCCTCGCGCGAGGTGATCCTGCTCCGCATGCCCACCGAGAACATCCTCATGGAGGGCATCCGCCGCGTCGAGCGCTGGAGCCGGATCCAGGCGGGGGTGGGGGGGCTGGACCAGCGCTACACGCCGTCGCGGGGGTCCCCCGCGATCCTGGAGGGAATGTCGCTCTCCAGGGACGAGCTGAGCCTGGTGGCGATCCTCGACGGCGCCCCCACGCTGGAGGAGATCTGCGCCGCCGCCCGCCCGTCGGACTTCGAGATCTGCCGGGCGGTGTGGGGCCTCTGGGTGACGGGCGTGCTGGACCGCGTGCCCCAGGACGCCGCGGAGGGGAGGCCGTCGGTGGAGAAGACGGAGCCCCACGCCGAGGAGGCGGGCGCGTCCGTGGGCCGCGAGATCGAGGGCTTCAACGCCCGGCACCGGTTCCTGTACGAGCTCGTCACCTTCGAGCTGCGCGAGCGGGCGGTGGGCTTCTTCGAGCGGGCCTTCGTGCGGGTCGCCGTCGAGCACCCGGGCCTGTTCGACGACGTGGCCGTGGACGCGGCGGGGGAGCTGGACGCCATCGCCCTGCGGCGCAACATCGTGACCCGCGAGATCGCGGGCTACCTCCGGGGCCTGGAGCGCCTGCTGGACGTGGAGGCGGAGCTGGCCCGGGAGCTGCTCGGCGACCGCACGGCGGCCATCATCAAGGAAGGCCTCCTGGCGCTGCGCGAGCAGCATCTCGCCACCCGCCGGCGGCGGTAGCCGGTCAGATCAGGCAGACCCGCGGCAGGTCGAAGCGCTCGCGCGCCCGCTGCAGGGTGTAGCGGGAGCGGGCGTCTTCCAGTGCTTTGTCTTCGACGCGCCCGCGATGGCGCTCGACCGCGCGCGCGGCCTCCGCCCGGAAGGTCTCCAGCTCTCCCGCTCCCAGGCTCTGCATGGCGGCCGCGGAGACGTCGTCGTCGATCTCGCGCAGCTTGAGGCGCAGGTAGTCGAAGTTGGGGCGGGTGGCCACGGCCAGGAGGTCCTGCACCTCGTGGATCTTTCGCACGGGGGGCTCGAAGGCGCCCGTCAACGGACGCAGCTTCGCCAGGTGGTCGAGCAGGAGCTGCAGGATCCGGGCGACTTCCTCGAGGGGCACGCCCTCGGAGGCCGGGCTGGGCCGGGCCTCGGGCCTCGGGCCCGCGGCCACCAGGTCCTCCACCCGCCGGCGGCAGAAGGCGAGCGAGGTCACGTCGGCCCCGGAGTCGAAGGCGCGGTCGATCCCCACGAGGACGGTGGCCAGCGGCACGCCGGCCTGGTGCCAGGAGCGGGCCTGCGCAAAGTCTCGCGGGGACAAGACGTGGTCCATGCCGCGGCGCGCGCGCAGGTGCGCCTCGATGGCCTCCACGTAGGCCTCCACCGCGGCGTCGGGCGGCACGGGCTGCCCCGGGGCCCCGCTCACGAGGCGACCACGTCGAACTGCTCCTGGTGCAGGAGGGGGTCGGGCTGGACGGTGATCTCCGGACCGACCAGGTCCGCCAGGTCGGTCAAGACCCCCGCCTCGTCTCCCGCCAGGGCCCGGGCGATCTCGGGGTTGACCCGCAGGCGGAGGGCTTGCCCCCGGACGTCGGAGGCGATCTTCTTCACCTCGTCGTATATCTCGGAGCAGACGGTGGCCGCGTTCTTGATCATCCCGCTGCCCGCGCAATACGGGCACTGCTGGCAGAGCGTCCGCTCCAGCGACTGCTTGACGCGCTTGCGCGTCAGGATCACCAGGCCGAACTCGTTCACGGAAAGCACCTTCGAGGGCGAGCGGTCGCGGCGCAGCTCCGCCTCCAGCGCGGCCATCACCTTCTGGCGGCTCTTGCGCTCCTCCATGTCGATGAAGTCCACCACGATGATGCCGCCGAGGTCGCGCAGCCGGACCTGGTGGACGATCTCCTGGACCGCTTCCAGGTTCGTCTTGAGGATGGTCTCCTCGAGGTCCTTCTTGCCCGTGAATCGCCCGGTGTTCACGTCGATGGCCACCAGGGCCTCGGTCTGGTTGATGACGATGTAGCCGCCGGAGAGGAGCCACACCTTCGAGCGCAGCGCCCGCTCCAGCTCCACGGAGACCCCGTGCTCGTCGAGGATGCTGCCGGAGGTCCCCGCGAGCCGCACCCGCGAGGCCAGCTCGGGCTGCAGCTCGCGCACCAGCTCCGCGGTCCGGTGGAACTCGCGCTCGGTGTCCAGCCGGATGGCGGCGATGTCCTCGCTCAACAGGTCCCGCAACAGCCGCTGCACCAGGCCCAGCTCGCGGTGCAGCAGCGCGGGCGCCGCCTCGCGGGCGGCGCGGGCGCGCACCTCGTCCCAGGTGCGGGTGAGGTAGCGTGCGTCGCGCTCGAAGTCGGGCGCCTCGCGTCCCTGGCCGGCGGTGCGCGCGATGAACCCGCCGCCCCCCCGCGCCGAGCGGATCTGCACGAGCAGGGTCTTCAGCCGGCGGCGCTCGTCCTCGTCCACGATCTTCCGCGAGACCCCCACGTGCTCCACGGTGGGCATGAACACCAGGTAGCGTCCGGGCAGGGACACGTGGCTGGTGATGCGGGCGCCCTTCTGCCCCAGCGGCTCCTTCACCACCTGGACCACGAGGTCCTGGCCCTCCTTGATCCGCTCCTCGATGGGCCCGCGCTCCTCGCGCCCGCGCGCGGGCGCCGCCAGCTCCTCGGGGGTCAAGAGGTTCTCGTCCAGCTCCGCGAGCACGTCGTCCACGTGGAGGAAGGCGTCGCGCTCCAGGCCGATGTCGACGAACGCGGATTGCATCCCGGGGAGGACCCGGGTCACCCGGCCCTTGTGGATGTTACCGACGTTGCCGCGGCGGGACTCGCGCTCGATGAACACCTCGGAGACGGCGCCGTCCTCGAGGAGGGCCACCCGGGTCTCGCGGGGGGTACTGCTGACGATGAGGTCCTTGGCCATGGAAGGTCCCTTCCAGGAGCCTGTCCCCCGGCACGGCGAGGCGCCGCGGACACACGCGCCGGCAACGGAGCCGGGGCGGGGAGGGGAGGCTCGATCGAGATTGGGGGTGAGGATCGGGGCGCCGCCCCTGGTCAGTTGGCGAAGCGCCGCATCCGTACGTTGAGGATGAGACCCACGGCGAGGAACGAATAGATGACCGAGGAGCCGCCATAGCTCATGAAGGGTAACGGGAGCCCTTTGACGGGGACCATTCCCGCTACCATCGCGACATTGTACACGACCTGGAAGGCCAGGCCGGACGTGATCCCGGCGGCCAGGAACGCGCCCACGCGGTCGCGCGCCACGCGTGCGGTCTCGAGCGATCTCCACAGCACGAGCAGGTACAGCCCCAGGACGGCGGTCACGCCCAGGAACCCCATCTCCTCCGCCAGCACGGAGAAGATGAAGTCCGTGTGCCGGGCCGGAAGGTAGCCGAGCTGGCTCTGGCTGCCGTTCTTGTACCCCTTGCCCGAGAGGCCGCCGGACCCGACGGCGATCTGGGACTGGATCTTCTGGTAGCCCGCGCCCTTGGGGTCCAGGCTGGGATCGAGGAAGGTATAGATCCGGTTCTTCTGGTAGTCCTTGAGGGCGAACTGCCAGCCCAGCCCCCCGAAGACGATGAGCACGCCCGCGATGGCGGCGATGGCCTTGGGGCGGAGCCCGCCGAGGAAGGCCACCGCCAGGAACGGCGGCAATAGGCAGAACGCGGTGCCCAGGTCCGGCTCGGCCGCGATGAGCAGCACGAGCACGGCGATGGTCATCCCCGGCCCCAGGATCTCGCGCACGCCGAGCGTGTCACGCTTGGACTCGGCGAAGACCTTGGCCAGCAGCAAGGCCGCCACCAGCTTCGCGAACTCCGAGGGCTGGAACTGGATCGGCCCCATCAGGATCCAGCGCCGGGTCCCCTGGATGCGCGGGCCCAGCAGGAGGACGTACACGAGAGCCACCACGATGAACACGTACAGGATGAGGGCCCGGTCGGTCAGCCGCCGGTAGTCCAGGGTCACGGAGACGACGAGGGCCAGGATCCCCAGCAGGATCCAGTAGACCTGCTTGAGCTCCAGGCCCACCCCTCGCCCGGCGTGGGTGGCCGAGAGGATGGTGGCCACGCCGATGGCGGAAAGGATCAGGCAGGCGCCCACCAGCACCCAGTCGATGTTGATGAGGAGGCGGCGGTCGACGGGCACGCTAGGGGGCCGCCCTCGGCGGTTCCGGCAGGAAAATGGGCGGCTCCGGGGCCTCGATGCGCGGGACGGTCATGGGCACCCCGAAGTAGCGGGAGAGGACCTGGCCGGCCACGGGCGCCGCGGATTGTCCCCCCGCGGTGCCGTGCTCCACCAGCACCGCCATGGCGATGGTCGGCTTCTCGGCGGGGGCGAAGCAGACGAACCAGGCGTGGGGCTGGACGTGGTGGGCCTTCCTGTCCGCCTCGAACCGTGCGTGGGTGACGACCTGGGCCGAGCCCGTCTTGCCGCCCACCGCGATCCCCGCCAGCCCCGCGCGGCGGCCCGTGCCCTCCGCCACCACCGCCACCATGCCCGCCCGCACGCCTTCCACCACCGACGGGTGGAAGCCCAGGTCCACTGCCTCGGGCGCCGGCACGGGCACGCCCGCCACGGCCTTGATGAGGTGGGGCCGCACGAGACGGCCGCCGTTGGCCACCACCGCCGCCAGGCGCGCCATCTGCAGCGGCGTGGCCAGCACTCCGCCCTGGCCGATGGAGATGGAGACGGTCTCGCTCGGGTACCACTTGTCCTTGTAGACCTTCCGCTTCCATTCGGGATCGGGGACGAGGCCGCTCGTCTCGGCGGGCAGGTCCACGCCCGTGGGCGCGCCCAGGCCCGTGCGCCGGGCGTAACGGGCGATGCGCTCGATGCCCAGCCGGACGCCCACGTTGTAGAAGTAGACGTTGCACGACAGCGCGATCGCGCGGCGCAGGTCGAGGGAGCCGTGGCCCTCGGCCTTGTGGCAGCGGAAGGTGGTGTTGTAGATGTTGAGGTAGCCGGGGCAGTTGAACTTCGTCTGGGGCGTGATCACGCCTTCCTGCAGCGCGGCCAGCGACATCAGGACCTTGAAGCTGCTGCCGGGCGAGTACTGTCCCTGGATCACCCGGTTCATGAGGGGGGTCAGGGGATCCGTGCTGACGGCGCTCCAGGCCGCGGGCTCGATCCCCTTGGCGAACTCGTTGGGGTCGTAGGAGGGCAGGGAGACCATGGCCAGGATCTCGCCGTTGTTGGGGTCGAGGGCCACCGCGCTGCCCGGCCGGCCCGCCATCGCCTCCTCCATGGCCTGCTGCAGCTTCATGTCCAGGGACAGGCTCACGCTCGGTCCCTCGACCGGGGACTGGCGCTCCGCCTCCGCCACCTCCACCCCGCGGCTGTTGACCACCACGCGGCGCAGGCCGTCCTTGCCCATGAGCAGGCGGTTGTGCTCCGCCTCCACCCCCGCCTGGCCCACGGTGACCCCGGGCTCGATGCCCGCGTAGGCCTCGGAGGCGAGCTGCCGCTCCGTGATCTCGCCCACCCGTCCCAGGACGTGGGCCGCGCCTTGTCCGAGCGGATAGGCGCGCAGCGGCACGGGGTCCACGCTGGCCTCCGGCTGCTCCAGGCGCCGGGCCTCGATGGTCGCCACGTCCTGCTCGGTGGCATCGGCCTTCACCACCATCGCGCGGAACTGGGGGCCCTTCTTCTGGGAGAGCCTTTCCCGGATGGCGGCGGCCTCCATCTGGAGGAGCTGGCTGAGGCGCTGGATGCTCCAGTCCAGGTTGTCGGTCTGCTCGGTCGTGAGCACGACGTTGAACGAGGGCCGGTTGTCCACCAGGACCCGGCCGTTGCGGTCGAAGAGCAGACCGCGCGGCGCGGGGATGGGCACGGGACGGATGCGGTTGTTCTCCGCCAGGTTGCGGTAGTACTTGCCGCGCAGGACCTGGAGCTGCCAGAAGTTCACGGTCAGCAGGGCCATGAGGCCGACCATCACCCAATGGATGACGGCCAGGCGGCCGTGAAGCCCGCGGAGGTCCTCGTAGATCCTCATGGGTGCCGTCGCCGCGCCAGGTGGCGGTCCACGTAGAAGAAGATAACGCCCCCCAGCGCCGCATTCAGCGTGGACCGGGTCAGGAGGCCGCCGAGCGACAGGGTCTCGATCCGTACGTCGAACGCGGAGGCCAGGCGCTCGAAGATCAGCGCGTCCACCAGGGAGGCCGCGAACAGGACGAGCACGCGGGCCCCCGGCTCGGTGAGTTGGAAGCGCGTCCCCGAGAGGCCCACGCCGAAGCCCACGAGGACCTTGGTCAGCCCCGAGAGCCCCACCACCCCCCCGCCGAACTGCACGTCCTGCACCCAGCCTCCCGCCGCCCCCGCCAGCATGGCGTGGGTCTCGCCCCCGACCAGCCCGCAATAGACCAACACCAGCACGAAGAGGTCCACCATGCGGGCCTGTTGGGGCACGACGTGGGTGAGGGCGGACTGCAGCAGGAAGGCCACGAGCAGGGCCAGGACCGTCCAGAAGACCCTCACCGCACCGACTCGGTCATCACCGTAGGCGCCGGCGGCGACGTGGCGACCATGACCTCCTCGATCTTCTCGAAGTTCGCGGACGGCTGCACCGCGACCTCCTTGAAGAGCCCCGACCCCTTGCCCACGGAGCGCACCCGGCCCACCACCAGGCCCTTGGGATAGATCTGGTCCAGCCCCGAGGTCACGACCACGTCGCCCACCACCACGTCGGCCAGGACCGGGACGTACTTCATCAGCAGCTCGCTCGTGCCCGAGTCGGAGAACGCCACCTGGCCCGACACCACCGCCGTCGTGCGCGTCCGCTCGATGCGCACCCCCACGCCGCAGTCGCGGTCGAGCAGGAGCTGGACCTTGGCCGCGGTGGGCCCCACGGCCACCACGCGGCCCAGCACGCCCCCCACCCCGAGGACGGCCGCGTTCAAGGCGACACCGTCCTTCTGCCCCTTGCCGATGGTGAGGTTGCGGAACCAGGGCACCCCCTCCCGTGCGATCACCTGGGCGGCCATGGTGGGAAAGGGCAGGATGGGCCGCAGCTCCAGGACCTCGCGCAGGCGGCTCGCCTCCCCGATCTGCTGCTGGGTCGCCTGAAGCTGCGTCTCCAGGCCGCGCACCCGGTCCTGCAGGCGGCGGTTCTCGTCGCGGGCCCCCCGCAGCCCCGCGTACCCGGTCCATACGCCCTTCACCCCTTGGATGGCCGAGGCCACCACCCGCTGCGGCGGGATGAGGACGCTCCACAGGCCGCGCTCCAGGAGCGACACGCCGCCCTCACCCTCCACCTGGCGGCTGATCGCGACGAGGTGGGCGAGGACCAGGGCCCCCAGCAGGAACCGGCTCTTGCGTCCCTCGATGACCCGGGCCACCCCGGGCCCTGTCCGCCCGATGGCCATCTCCTGCTATTCCCGTCCCGGGAGGCCGCTAGTCAAGGCTGATCTTCCTCAGAAGGTCGAAGTCGGAGAGCATCTTCCCCGTCCCGAGGACCACGCTCGAGAGGGGGTCCTCCGCCACCGATACCGGCAGCCCCGTCTCCTCCCTCAGCAGCTTGTCGAGGTTCTTGAGCAGGCTCCCTCCCCCGGTCAGCACGATGCCGCGGTCCACGATGTCCGCGGAGAGCTCGGGGGGCGTGCGCTCCAGGGCCACGCGCACCGCGTTCACGATGATGCTGATGGGCTCGGCCAGGGCCTCCCGTATCTCGGCGTCGGTAATGGTGAGGGTCTTGGGGATGCCCTCGATGAGGTCCCGGCCCTTGATCTCCATGGTCATCGGCTCGTCGAGGGGGAAGGCGCTGCCCAGCTCCAGCTTCACCTGCTCCGCGGTGCGCTCGCCGATGAGGAGGTTGTACTTCTTCTTGATGTGCTGGATGACGGCCTCGTCCATCTCGTTGCCCGCCACCCGCACCGACTTGGAGTAGACGATCCCGGCCAGGGAGATGACCGCGATGTCGGTGGTCCCCCCCCCGATGTCCACCACCATGTTGCCCGACGGCTCGGTGATGGGCAGGCCGGCGCCGATGGCGGCGGCCATGGCCTGGTCCACGAGGTAGACCTCGGAGGCCTTGGCCTTCAAGGCCGAGTCCTTGACCGCCCGCTTCTCCACCTGCGTCACCTCGGAGGGGATGCCGATGATGATCCTCGGGCGCACGAAGGTGTTCCGGTTGTGGGCCTTGCGGATGAAGTGGGAGAGCATCTTCTCGGTGATCTCGAAGTCGGCGATGACGCCGTCCTTCATGGGCCGGATGGCCACGATGTTGCCGGGGGTCCGGCCCAGCATCTCCTTGGCGTCCTTGCCCACCGCCTCCACCTTCCCCGTGACCTTGTTCACGGCCACGATGGACGGCTCGGAGACCACGATGCCCTTGTTCTTCGCGTAGACGAGGGTGTTGGCGGTGCCCAGGTCGATGGCCAGGTCGCTGGAGAGGAAGCTCAGGTTCAGGATGGAGCGCAGGTTCATGGATGATTCGCCTCGCTACGTGGACTCGCGCGCAGGCGAATCCCGATGTCCGTTCCCGCCACGCGGGAACTCCTTTTCATTGTATGGCAGCCCGTCGGACGGACGGCAGCACGCACCGCTATTCCTATACCGCCACCTCGATGCCGTTCTTGTCCTTCTCCTTGACCCGGTACATGGCCTGATCGGCCTTCTGGATGAGCCCTTCGGGCGTGAGCGCGTGGTCGGGATAGGAGGCGATGCCCACCGACGCGGAGATGCGCGCGGCCCGCCCCTGCTCCGCCAGGAAGACGTGCTGCTCGATGGAGCGGCGGATCCGCTCCGCGATCACCAGCGCCCCGGAGGCCGGCGTCTCCGGCAGCACCACCACGAACTCGTCGCCCCCGTAGCGCGCCAGGATGTCCGATTCCCGCACCGCCTCCGCGAGGATCCCCCCCACCTCGGTCAGCGTGCGCGACCCCGCCAGGTGGCCGAAGGCGTCGTTGATGCCCTTGAAGCCGTCCAGGTCGAGGAAGATGATCGAGAGCGGGATCCCGTGGCGCTTGCAGCGCTTGATCTCCCTGCCGATGTACAGGTTCAGGTAGCGCGAGTTGAAGAGCTTGGTCAGATCGTCGGTGATGGTGAGCTGCTCGGTCCTCTGGAAGAGGATGGCGTTCTCGATGGCGATGGCGCAGGGCTCCACCAGGGTGAGCAGGATCTCCAGGTCGGCGGGGGTGAACTTCCCCTGCAGCTTGTTGATGATCTCCACCACCCCGATGGTGCGGCCGCGGGAGATGAGGGGCGCGGCCAGGATGGAGCGCGTGCGGAACTGGGTCTTGGTGTCGAACTTCCCCGCGAAGCGGGCGTCCTTGGAGGTGTCGTTGACGATGGCCGGCTGACCCGTCTTGGCCACCCAGCCCGCGATCCCCTCCCCGATCTTCAGGCGGAACGAGGACACGTCCTTCCCCTTCTCCCCCAGCGCCAGCTCGAAGGCCAGCTCCTGCTTCTCCTCGTCCACCATGAGCATGGACCAGGCCTCCGAAGGGATGAGCTGCTGGATCTTGGCCATGATCAGCTCGATCACCTTGCGGGGCTCCAGGATGGAGTTCGCGGTCTTCACGATGTCGGTGAGGATGGCCAGCCGCTGGGTCGTCTTCTTGAGATGGCGGCCCACCTCGAGCCGGCGGGAGGCCGCGACCTCGCGGGAACGGAAGGCCTTCAGGTGGGCCAGCACCTGAGGAGGCGGCGGATCGCCGCTGCGCCAGGAGCCGAGGTGGAAGTCGAAGCCCAGCCGGGCGGAGCGACGCAGGGCTTCGGCGTCGGGGCGCATGGAGAGGCTGCCCACCGCCTTGCCCGGGAGCGCGTCCCGCAACGCCTGCAGCGCCTTGCCGCGCGGCACCCGGCCCAGCTCCACGAGCGCCCCCTCGAAGCCCTTGAGGGCGGGCAGCCGGGGCTGCGCGTGCAGGGGGGGGAAGAACGCGTAGGCCAGGCCGTGCCCCGCCGCATCCTCGAGGTTGCGCCTCAGGGAGGGCCCGCTGAACACCGCCACCCGCGTCATCGCGACACGAAGCTAGAACGCCACCACCACGGGCCGCCTCTCCTCGCGCACCCCTCCGTTGATCCCGGTGGCCCGGATCACCACCGTCTGCCGTCCCGCCTTCTCCAGGCTGATGAACTCGTTGAAGGCCCCGTCGCTCGCCACGTCCACCCGCTGGCCGTTCACGGTCACGGTCGCCCCCGGCTCGGTCTTGCCCTTCACCTGCACGATGTTCATGCGGATGTCGAGGGGCTCGACGCGGAGGGCGGGCGGCGGCCCCTCGCCCTTCCCCGCGCCCGTCGGGCGACCGACGGTGAAGCGGGCGAAGTCGGAGAAGTTGCCCTCCACGTTCTCCTTGTCCAGGGCGGCCACCCGCCAGTAGTACTTCCCGACGTCCAGGCCCCGCAGCTCCATGGAGCTCTCCCGCCAGGCCGTACGGTCCACGAGCGGGCGGTTGAAGTAGGGGCTGTAGTCGACCATCACGTGGTAGGCGGCGGCGCCCGGCACGGGCTTCCAGGCCAGGAGGGTGGTGGCCCGGGCCAGGTCGGGGTACGAGATCTCCGCTTGATGGGGAGGGGCCAGGAGCGTGGGCACGACGGGCAGCGCGACAATGGGCCCCGCCTTGCCCGCGGCGTCCACCTTGACCCCCTCGTTGGCGGCGATGTCGACGCGCTGCCCCGCCCGCGTCTCGGCCACCGCCGTCCCGCGGTACAGCTTCATGTCGGTGTCGCCCGCCTCCGCGACCTTGATGCCGCCCTGGGCCATCTCCCCGGCGGTGGCCTTGACGGTGGGTGTCGACACCTCGGTGGAGCTGCCCTCCACGTTCTTGCGCACGGTCTGGAAGTTCACCTCGCCCGAGGAGATGTGCCAGGCCACCTTGCGGCGCTTGGTGGACGGGTCCTCGGAGGTCTCCTCGATGGTGATCAGGCTGTCGGGCCGCACGTGGACCACGGTGCCGTCGAAGAAGGTGATCTCCGCGCTGGCCCCCGCCCCCGTGCGCACGAGGTCGCTCTTCTTCAGCTGGATGCTGGAGTCGGCGCTCACCCACTCGAAGGTCCCCACCGCCTTGACCTTGACGCTGCCCTCGATGGAGGTGAAGTGCGCGGTGGTGGCGGCGGGCCCGGCGTCGGGCGTGGCCGTGACGGGGGGCGCGTTCTTCGTCCAGTAGTAGTAGCCCGCGGCGGCCCCCGCCGCGGCCAGGATGCCGACCACGATGTAGATGCTGCGGTAGGTGACGGTGAACCAGTCGATCAGGTCGTCGCGCGGCGGCTTGCTCTTGGCCATGGCGGCGACGGCCGACCGAGCCCGGCTCGGGAGCGGCGCGTCCTCAAATCCCTTCAGTCCAAGCGACTTATGGGAGGGCCGATTATAGACGAACGCCTCCCGGGGCGCAACGAACCGGGCGCCATCACCTTGCGGCGGCGGCGCGGCGCGGGTTAGAATGCGCGTTTTCTGGGATCGCCCGGAAGGGCTGCCCGAGGGGAGGTCAATGGCCCTCGCCGCCATGCGGCGCCACCGGCGCTGGCTTTTCGTGTTCCTGTGGCTCGTGATCGCCGCCTTCATCATCCTGTACATCCCCGCCTTCCAGGGGGCCGACGCCGGCAGCCCCGGGGAGGCCATGGCCAGGGTGGGCGGCCTGCCGATCACCGTGGGCGAGTTCCAGAAGCTCTACCTCCGCCAGCGGCAGCGCCTCGAGCAGATCTACCAGGGCCGGCTGGATCCCGACGCCTTGCGCAGCATGGGCATCGAGGAGCAGGTCTTCAGCTCCCTGGTGGACGACCGCCTGGTGGCTCTCGAGGCGCGCCGGCTGGGGATCTCCATCGACGACGAGACGCTGGCCCGCGAGGTGGCGGCGCGCTTCCAGGAGAACGGCCGCTACATCGGCTCCGACGAGATCCGGCGCCGCCTGGAGCTCCAGGGCAGCACGGTCGAGGACCTCGAGCGGACGCTGCGCGACGCCCTCCTGCGTGAGCGGCTGGAGCGGCTCGTCACGGACGGCGTGGGCGTGACGCCGGCGGAGGCGGAGCGCGAGTTCCGGCGGCGCACGGAGCAGGTCAAGGCCGAGTACGCGCTGGTCGACGCCGCGCCGTTCCGGGACGCGGCCGCGGTGTCCGACGAGGAAGCGGCCCGCCGCTTCGAATCCGACCGCGAGGCCTACCGGATCCCGGAGCAGCGGGCCGTGCAGTACCTCCTGGTGGACGAGGCGTCGCTGGCCACCCGGGTCACGGTCACGGACCGCGAGATCGAGGCGTATTACGGGGAGCACCGCGAGGAGTTCAAGCAGCCGGAAGAGGTGTGCGCCAGCCACGTCCTCGTGAAGGTCAAGGCCTCGCCGGAGACGGCCGAGGGCCATCCCGACGAGGAGGCCCGCAAGATCGCCGAGTCCCTGCTCGCGCAGGTGAAGGCCGGCGGCGACTTCGCCGCCATCGCCAGGACGTCCTCCGAGGACAAGGGGTCCGCGGCCGGCGGCGGGGACCTCGGCTGCTTCGGCCGCGGCCACATGCTCCCCGCGTTCGAGAACGCGGCCTTCGGCCTCGACCCCGGCCAGGTCTCCGATCTCGTCCGGACCGACTTCGGTTACCACATCATCCGGCTCGCCTCGCGCAAGGACGAGGCGTTCCCCCCGCTGGCCCAGGTGAAGGACCGGATCCGGCAGACCCTGCTCGCGCAACGCACCCGCGCGCTCGGCGAGGAGAGGATGACGGCGGTGGCCGCGGCGCTGCGGCGGGGCAAGGGGCTGGAGGAGGCCGGACGCGAGCAGGGCCTCACGGTCAAGAAGAGCGCCGCCTTCGCGCGCGGCGAGACGGTGCCCACCCCCCTCACCTCGCCGGCGCTGGCCGCCCGGGTCTTCGAGCTCAAGGCGGGCCAAGTGGAGCCGGAGCCCTTCCCCGTCCCCGGCGGGTACGCCTTCGTGGCCCTGGCCGAGGTGCAGGCTCCGCGCGTCCCCGAGCTGAAAGAGATCCAGGCCAAGGTGAAGGCCGACCTCGCCCAGGAGAAGGCGCTCCAGGCCGCGAGGTCGAAGGCGGCCGACCTCAGGGCTCGGGCGGAGAAGCAGGGCCTGGAGAAGGCCGCTTCCGCCCTGGGCCTGGTGCGCAAGGAGACGCCCGGCCTGGTGGGCCGCGGCCAGCCGCTGGGCGACCTGGGGACGGGCGCGGCCCTGGAGGAGGCGGCCTTCGCCCTCCCCCAGGGCGCGCTCTCGGACCCCATCCGGACCGCGGCGGGCTACGCGGTGCTACGCGTCCTCGAGAAGAAGCCCTTCGACCCCGCCGCCTACGAGGGCCAGAAGGCGTCGATCGTGGCCGGCCTGAAGGACCAGCGCCGTCAGGAGCTGTTCCGGGCCTACCTGTCGCAGGCGAGGCAGCGCCACACGGTGGAGCGGCACCCCGAGGCCTTCCAGCGCGTGCTGGGCTGACGCGCGCAAGTGCACGTCGAGATCCGGAAGGCCGAGGACGTCGTCATCGTGGACCTGAAGGGCAAGCTCACCGCCGGCCTGGGTGACCAGATCCTCCGCGAGACGATCCACGCCCTGCTTGCCGAGGGCTGGATGAAGATCGTCCTGAACCTCTCGGAGGTCACCACCCTCGACAGCGCGGGGCTCGGCGAGCTGGTGGCGGGGTTGCGGCGGTGCAAGGCGGCGGGGGCGCGCCTGAAGCTCTTCAACGCCAACGAGCGCGTGCACTCCACGATCTACATCGCGCGCCTCCTCCCGATCTTCGAGACCTACCCGACGGAGAAGGACGCCCTGGCCGCGTTCTAGCGGCCGCTCCCGGCCCTAGGTCTCCACCAGGGCCACGGTGATCGGATCGTTGGACACCACCTTCAGCTCGATGGAGCACTCCGGGCAGTGGAGGGTCTCCCCCACGTCCAGCTCGTAGCCGTCCAGCTCGAGGTCCGACTCGCACTCAGGACACCGGGTCATATCACCTCTTGCGAATGACGACGTAGCGGGCCAGGTCCCGGAGGGCCTGGGCGCGGGCGCCGAAGCCCGCGAGGGCGTCGTGGCTGGCGGCGATGAGCTCCTCCGCGAGCTGGCGTGCGCCCTCGACCCCCGAGAACGACACGAAGGTCGTCTTCTTCAGGTCCTTCCCCACGTCCTTCCCCGCCTCCTGCGCGCGCCCCGTGGCGTCGATCAGGTCGTCCACGACCTGGAAGGCGAGCCCCAGGTTCTTGGCGTAGCCGACGACCGACGCCGCCTCCGCCGTGGAGGCCCCGGCCGCGGCCGCGCCCACCGCCGCGCTGGCCATGAACAGCGCCCCCGTCTTCCGGCTGTGGATGAACTCCAGGGTCGCGAAATCGATGGAGCGGCCGGTCATGGCCAGGTCGCGGGCCTGTCCGGCCACCATGCCGTCCATGCCCACGGCCCGGGCCAGGTCCCGCGCGATGGCGGCGCGGGTGGTCGCGGCCGGGGCCCCCGGCCAGCCGTCGGCCAGGATCTCGTAGGCGCGGTTCAGGAGGGCGAAAGCGGCCAGGATGGCGTTGGCCTCGCCGTGGGCGACGTGGCAGGCGGTCCGGCCGCGTCGCGCGGCGGCGTCGTCCATCGCGGGCATGTCGTCGAGGATGAGGCTCGCGGTGTGCACCATCTCCACCGCGCACCCCGCGGGCAGCACGGCCGCGGCCTCGCCCCGGAAGAGGTCGGCCACGAGCAGGGCCAGGACGGGGCGCAGCCTCTTCGCGGGGGCGAAGAGGCTGTGCTCGACCGCCGCCGCCACCTCGGGGGACCGGCCCGGGTCCCAGAGCGTCCGCAGCGCTGAGTCCACACGCGCGCGCCGCTCCTGGAGCGCGGCCTCGAGGGCGGCGAAATCGGTCATGAGCGCGGCCATCGGAAAGCCGGCGCCATCTTAACGCCGCGTTTTCGCCGCGGGCAAGGTCGGCCCCGCGAAACGCCGATGATAGAATCCGCGCGCGTATGGACTACCGCGAGGCGGGCGTGGACATCCCTGCCGCCGACGCCGCCAAGGCCCGCATCAAGGCCCTCGCCCGCGGCACCTTCAACGCCTCCGTGCTGTCGGAGATCGGAAGCTTCGGGGCCATGTTCCGCCCCGACCTGGCCCGCTACCGCGAGCCGGTGCTGGTGGCCTCCACCGACGGCGTGGGCACCAAGGTGCAGGTGGCGGTGGCCGCCGGCGTCCACGACACCGTGGGCTACGACCTCGTGTCCCACTGCGTGAACGACATCCTGGTGCAGGGCGCGGCTCCCCTCTTCTTCCTGGACTACATCGCCCTGGGCCGGATGGATCCGGACCGCGTCGAGCAGATCGTCCGGGGCCTGGCCCGGGCCTGCGCGGAGTTCGGCTGCCCGCTCATCGGCGGCGAAACGGCGGAGATGCCGGGAACGTACGCGCCGGACGATTACGACCTGGCCGGGTTCATCGTGGGCGTGGTCGACAGGGAGAAGGCCATCACGGGCGAGGGGGTCCGGGAGGGCGACGCGATCCTCGGGCTTCCTTCCGCCGGCCTCCACACCAACGGCTACAGCCTGGCGCGAAAGGTCTTGTTCGAGGCCATGGGGCTGTCGGTCGGGAGCCGCGTCGACGAGCTGGGCACCACGGTGGGCCAGGCGCTGCTCGCGCCGCACCTGTGCTACCTGCCCGCCCTGGAGCCCCTGCTCGAGCGCCGCCTGGTGCGGGCCCTGGCCCACATCACGGGCGGGGGCTTCGAGGGCAACATCCCGCGGGTCCTGCCCGACGGCCTGGGGGCCCGAATCCGCCGGGGGTCCTGGGACGTGCCGCGGCTGTTCCGCCTCATCCAATCCGGGGGCCGCGTCGGCGACGACGAGATGTTCCGGACCTTCAACATGGGGATCGGGATGGCGGTGGTGGTGGCGCCGCAGGACCTCCACGATGTCGAGCACTCCCTGGAGCGGCGCGGCAGCCCGAGCTTCCTCATCGGCTCCGTGGTCCGCGGCGCGGGCGTTTCCTTCGAGTAGCGCTCCCTTGAGGAAGGTCGGCGTGCTCATCAGCGGCCGCGGCACCAACCTCCAGGCCCTCCTCGACGCCGCGGGGGAGGGTTCGCTGGGCGGGGAGATCGCCGTGGTCGTCTCCAACGTGGAGGGCGCGCCGGGCCTGGAGCGGGCGCGCCGTGCCGGGGTGCCCGCCGTCGTCTGCGACCACCGCGGCCGTCCCCGCGAAGAGCACGACGCGGACCTCGTCGCCCTGCTGCGCGGGCACGGCGTCGAGATCGTCTGCCTGGCCGGATACATGCGCCTGCTCTCTCCCGTCTTCCTGCGCGCGTTCCCGAACCGCGTGCTGAACGTCCACCCTTCGCTGCTCCCCGCCTTCCCCGGGCGCGACGCGCAGCGCCAGGCCTGGGAGCACGGGGTGAAGGTGAGCGGGGCCACCGTGCACGTGGTGGACGAGGGCCTGGACGGCGGTCCCATCGTCGCGCAGGAGGCGGTGCCCGTGCTCGAGGAGGACGGCCCCGGCGAGCTGGCCGCCCGCATCCTGGAGGCCGAGCACCGGATCTACCCGCGCGCCGTGCGATTGCTGCTGAGCGGGCGGTGTCGCCTGGAGGGGCGCCGCTTCGTCGCGGGGCCGGCGTGAAGGGCGCGGGGGAGGAGCTCGAGGTCCTCGCGCGCGGATGCGTGGACGTCGTCACGCGCGCCGCGCTGGAACTGAAGCTCGAGCGCGGCCGTCCCCTGACCGTCAAGGTCGGCTTCGACCCCACCGCCCCCGACATCCACCTCGGCCACACCGTGCTCATGCGGAAGATGAAGCACTTCCAGGACCAGGGCCACCGCGTGGTCTTCGTCATCGGGGACTTCACGGGGATGATCGGGGACCCCACGGGCAAGTCGAAGACGCGGCCCCCGCTCTCGCGCGAGGAGATCCTGGGCAACGCGGAGACCTACAAGACGCAGGCCTTCAAGGTCCTCGACCCTGCGCGCACGGAGGTCCGCTTCAACAGCGAGTGGCTGGGCGCCCTGCGCGCGGACGAGGTGGTCCGCCTGGCCGCCACCTACAACGTGGCGCGCATGCTCGAGCGGCGGGACTTCAAGGAGCGCTACAAGGCGGGCGAGAGCATCTCCGTCCACGAGTTTCTCTACCCGCTGGCCCAGGCCTACGACTCCGTGGCCCTCGAGGCCGACGTCGAGCTCGGCGGCACCGACCAGCTCTTCAATCTCAACGTGGCGCGCGACATCATGCCCGCCTACGGGCTCGAGCCCCAGGTGGTGATGACGACACCGCTGCTGGAGGGCACGGACGGCGTCCAGAAGATGTCCAAGAGCCTCGGCAACTACGTGGGCGTGACCGAGGCCCCCGCGTCGATGTTCGCCAAGATCCTTTCCATCTCCGACCCGCTGATGTGGCGGTACTACGAGCTCCTCACCGACCTCCCGCCCGCGGAGATCGAGGCGGAGCGCGGCAAGGGCCAGCCCTTGGCCTCCAAGATCGCGCTGTCCCGCCGCATCGTGGCCGACTTCCACGGCGTGCAGGCCTCGGCCGAGGCCGAGGCGGAATGGAGCAAGATCCACCAGCAGCACGCGGCCCCCTCCGAGCTGCGCACGGTCCTGGTCGCCGCCGGCGCGTACAAGCCCCACGAGCTGCTGGCCCGGACGGGCCTCACGAAGTCGAACAGCGAGGCCGTCCGCCTGCTGCGCCAGGGCGCCGTGCGCAAGGACGGGGCGCCGCTGGGGAAGGACGAGCTCCGGCTCGACGCCGGGGCCTCCTTCGTGCTCTCCATCGGCCCCGCCCGCTTCGTGCGCATCCAGGTCCCTTGACAGCCGGGCGGAGATGCCCTATATTCGGGTGTTCCGTTAGCGCGTTAGAGGGTGCCGGTCACGCCGTCGTACCCACCCAGAGACGCCGGCCAGGACGCAAGGAACGTCGAAAAAGCCTTGACGTTGGAGGCCCGGTTCGATATTCTGGTCGAGTCCCCTGAAACAGGGGTGGCTCTTTGAAAACTAGGTAGCGCGCAAACAAATCCGAAGCGAGGTTCAGCCCAAGGACTAAAGTCGTATCTTCAGTTCACGGCCTCGTCGCCCGCCCCGCGAGGGGCGGTCGCCGATGGTCAGGTTTTAACTGGAGAGTTTGATCCTGGCTCAGAATCAACGCTGGCGGCGTGCCTAACACATGCAAGTCGAGCGCGAAAGGGGGGGCAACCCCCCGAGTAGAGCGGCGAACGGGTGAGTAACGCGTGGGTCATCTACCTTCGAGTGGGGAATAACAGCGGGAAACTGCTGCTAATACCGCATGACATCGTCGGGCTTTGCGGCCTGACGATCAAAGCCGGGGACCGCAAGGCCTGGCGCTTGAAGATGAGCCCGCGTCCGATTAGCTAGTTGGCGGGGTAATGGCCCACCAAGGCGACGATCGGTAGCCGGCCTGAGAGGGCGGACGGCCACACTGGGACTGCGACACGGCCCAGACTCCTACGGGAGGCAGCAGTGGGGAATTTTTCGCAATGGGGGAAACCCTGACGAAGCAACGCCGCGTGGAGGATGAAGGCCTTCGGGTCGTAAACTCCTG
>Ga0214472_10001670_pt1 | contig 24527 bp, 19 predicted proteins | sample RVTome_6_FD_207662 | JGI IMG/M metagenome (GOLD analysis project Ga0214472, IMG submission 207662) | Soil microbial communities from uranium-contaminated site in the Upper Colorado River Basin, Wyoming, United States - RVT140D175 | ecosystem: Environmental > Terrestrial > Soil > Contaminated >...
GCCATCCTGGAGAGCTTCCTTCTGCTGATGCAGCACCGGGAGCTGCGCGGCATGACGGCGCCCACTCTGCGTGCGCTCTACCGGGCCCGCGGCAGCGTGGATGCGCGCTTGCGGCGCGATCCGCTCGCGCGCCTGATGTTCCTGCACATCCTGCAGCAGCCCCGGGGCATCGTGCACGAGTTCCGGCGCATGAACCAGTACGGCATCCTCGGGCGCTACCTGCCGGAGTTCGGCCGGGTCGTCGGCCAGATGCAGCACGATCTTTTCCACGTCTACACCGTGGACCAGCACATCCTGATGGTGGTGCGCAACCTGCGGCGCTTCACGATGCCGGAGTTCGCGCACGAGTTCCCGCTGTGCAGCGAGCTCATGACCGGCTTCGAGCGGCGCTGGCTGCTCTACGTGGCGGCGCTCTACCACGACATCGCCAAGGGACGGGGCGGCGATCACTCCCGGCTCGGGGCGGCCGAGGTGCGCGACTTCGCGCGGCGCCATGGCCTCTCGACCGAGGATACCGACCTGGTCGCTTTCCTGGTCGAGCACCACCTGTCCATGTCTCACGTGGCCCAGAAGCAGGACGTGCACGACCCCGAGGTGGTGCAGGCCTTTGCGGAGCGCATCGGGACCGAGCGGCGCCTCGCCGCGCTCTACCTGCTGACGGTCGCCGACGTGCGCGGCACCAGCCCGAAAGTCTGGAACGCCTGGAAGGCCAAGCTGCTCGAGGACCTGTTCCGCGCCGCGCGGCGCGTGCTTACCGGGGAGCTGCTGGCGCGCGACGCGGCGCTTGCGCAGAAGCAGGCGGAGGCCGCGCGGCTGCTGCGGTTGTACGCGCTTTCGGACGGCGTGCAGGACCGGCTCTGGGCGCAGCTCGACACGGCGTACTTCCTGAGGCACGAGCCGCAGGAGATCGCCTGGCAGACGCGCAGCCTCCATTACCGCGTCGACACCGCCACGCCGGTGGTGAAAGCGCGCCTTGCGCCCTTCGGCGAAGGCCTGCAGGTGATGATCTATTGCCGGGATCGGGAGGCGCTGTTCGCGCGGATTTGCGGCTATTTCGAGCGCGCCGGCTTCAACATCGCCGAGGCCAAGGTGCACACCACGCGCAACGGCTATGCGCTCGACACGTTCCTCGTCATGGGGCAGGGTCGCGGGACGCATTACCGCGAGCTGATCAGCCTGATCGAATCGGAGCTTGCCGCGGAGGTCGAATCCCAGGCGCCGCTCGCGCCGCCCGCCGGCGGGCGCCTGTCGCGGCGCGTGCGCCACTTTCCGATCTCTCCGGTGGTCGACATCCGGCCCGACGAGCGCGGCGCCTACCAGGTGCTGTCGATCGTCGCCGCCGACCGCCCCGGGCTGCTCTATGGCGTCGCGCGCACGCTGGCTCGATATCACGTAAGCCTGCAGACCGCGCGCATCAATACCCTGGGAGACCGCGCGGAGGACGTGTTCCTGGTTTCGGGTGCCGCGCTGGAGAGCCCGAAGACCGTGCTGCAGCTCGAGCAGGAGCTCCTCAAGGAGCTCACTCTTCAGGCGCCAACCCCTGTCCTGGAAGCAGCGCATCGTTGAATCCGAAGCGGGTGAAGTCGCGGATGCGCATGGGATACAGAATGCCGTCGAGGTGGTCGCATTCGTGCTGCACCACCCGCGCGTGGAACCCCTCGACGACGCGCTCGAAGCTGCGGCCGCGCTCGTCGCAGCCGCTGTAGCGGACGCGGCGCCAGCGCGGCACCCATCCCCGCATGCCCGGCACCGAGAGGCAGCCTTCCCAGCCTTCCTCTTCTTCCGCCGACAACGGCGCCAGCAGCGGATTGACGAGCACCGTGTCGGGCACCTCCTCCACCCCGGGGTAGCGTGGGTTCGCCCTGACGCCGAAAATCACCACGCGCAGGCCGACGCCGATCTGCGGTGCGGCGAGTCCGGCACCGTCGAGATGCGCCATGGTGTCGCGCATGTCCTGGATGAGCGCGTGCAGCTCCGGCGTGTCGAAGCGCTCGACGGGCGCGGACCTCTGCCACAGCCTGGGGTCGCCCATGCGCAGGACTTCGCGGATCATGTCTCGCAGAGGCTCTCGATGATGCGCCGCACGCGCTTCATGGCCTGTTCCAGCACCTCGGCGATCTTGTCGAGAGGCACCGCGCGCTCGCTGTCGCCGCGCCCGGCCGCGTAGTTGGCGACTACCGCGATCGCCGCGTAGTCGAGGCTGATCTCGCGCGCCAGCGCAGCTTCGGGCATCCCGGTCATGCCGACGACATCGGCGCCATCGCGCTCGAGCCGGTTGATCTCTGCCGCCGTCTCCAGGCGCGGGCCCTGGGTCGCCGCGTAGACGCCGCGGTCGAGGAGCGCCTCGCCGCAGGCCGCGGCCGCCTGGCGCAGCTGCTCGCGCAGCGGCCTCGAGTAGGGCTCGGTGAAATCGATGTGGTTCACCGGCGCCCCGGCGCCTTCGAAGAAGGTGCAGGGTCGCCCCCAGGTGTAATCGATCACCTGGTGCGGCAGGAGCAACGCCCCCGGCTCGAGGGCTGCGCGGATGGCGCCCACGGAGGCCACCGAGACCACCGCATCCGCTCCCGCGTCCTTGAGCGCCCAGAGATTGGCGCGATAGTTCACTTCGTGCGGCGCGATGGTATGGCCGTAGCCGTGGCGCGCGATGAACACGACCTCCCGCTTGCGCACGCGGCCAAAGGTCAGCGGGCCGGAGGGCTCTCCGTAAGGGGTGCGCGACACCGCGCGCCGGGTTTCCGCCATGCTGCCCAATGTCGTGAGGCCGCTGCCCCCTATGATCGCGAGCATCCTCAGGCTTGCTTCATGGCGCGGATCTCGGGCAGGTTGCGCCAGAAGCCCTTCGCGTCCATGCCGTATCCGAACACGAAGCGCTCTGCGATCCGCAACCCGACGAAATCCGCGGCGAGCGGCTTGCGCACCGCGAGCTGCTTTTCCACCAGCACCGCGCAGTGAAACGCGGCTGCGCCGAGCGACATCAGCCGCTCCCGGATCGCCGCCATGGTCTGGCCGCCGTCGAGGATGTCGTCGAGCACCAGGACCGAGCGGCCCTTGACGCTTTCCGGCGGCGTCACGCGCCAGGCGACGCTCGTGCCGCGCGTCTCCGAGCCGTAGCGCGAGGCGTGGATATAGTCGAAATCCAGCGGAAAGCGCAGCAGCGGCAGGATCTGTCCCGCAAACACCACCGCGCCGCCCATCACGACCAGCGCCAGGGGATAAGCGTGCGAGAGCCGCTCCTGGATCTGTGCCGCGACGCGGCGTATCGCTGCCTGCACTTCCTCGGCCGTTGCGATCGGCTCGGAGTTCTCGAGGAAGGCCCAGGCCTTCTGCGCATCGGGCATACGCCCGAGTCTAGCGTGACTTCAGGTAGCGCGCGAAGTCCTCTCCCACTTCGGGATGACGCAGGCCGAGCTCGACGCTCGCCTGCAGATAGCCGAGCTTGGAGCCGCAATCGAAGCGCCGGCCCGGCAGCCGCACCGCGAGCACGCGCTCGTGCGTAAGGAGCGCCGAGATCGCATCGGTGAGCTGAAGCTCGCCGCCGGCGCCCGGCGTCACCTCGGACAGCAGCTCGAAAATGCGCGGCGTCAGCACGTAACGCCCGACGACGGCGAGGTTCGAGGGCGCATCGGCGGGCTTCGGTTTCTCCACGATGCTGTGGATGCGGGCGGTGTCGCCCTGCATCGGATCGATGGTCACGATGCCGTAGCTCTGGGTCTGATCGCGCGGCACCTCCTCCACGCCTAGCAGCGAGACGCCCTCCCGGGCGAAGATCTGCGCCATGCGCATGATCGCCGGCGGTTCCGAGTCCATCAGGTCATCGGCCAGGATCACGGCAAACGGCTCGTTGCCGACCACCGGCTGGGCGCACAGCACGGCATGCCCGAGGCCGAGCGGCTCCGCCTGCCGCGTGTAGATGCAGCGCACCCCCTCGGGAAGCACCGATCGGACCATGTCGAGCAGCACGTTCTTGTTCTTGCGCTCGAGCTCCGTTTCGAGCTCGTAGGCCTTGTCGAAGTGATCCTCGATGGCGCGCTTGTTGCGGCCGGTGACGAAGATCATCTCGGTGATGCCGGCGGCCGCCGCCTCCTCGACGGCGTACTGGATCAGCGGCTTGTCGACGATCGGCAGCATCTCCTTGGGGCTCGCCTTGGTTACCGGCAGGAAGCGGCTGCCGAGGCCGGCGACGGGGAACACGGCTTTCCTGAGCTTCACGGGCATGGGGTCAGAGATCCTTCAACAGGTCGATGAATTGCTTCTCGTCGAGAACGCTGACGCCGAGCTCGCGCGCCTTCTCCAGCTTGCTTCCGGCGTCTTCGCCGGCGACCACGAAGTCGGTCTTCGTCGAGACCGATCCGGCCACCTTGTGGCCCGTGGCCTCGATCGCCGCGCGCGCCTCGTCGCGGGACATGCCGGCAAGCGCCCCGGTCAGCACGAAGGTCTTGATGTCCGTGGCCGCCGGCCCTTTGCCTCGCGCCCGATCCACCGTCACGCCGTGGCTGCGGTCGGTAAGCCGGCGTATCACCTCCCGGTTCTGGCGCTCGTGCAGGAATTTTTCGATGCTTTCCATCAGCTCCGGGCCGATGCCCTCGAGGGGTACCTCCAGCGCAGCCTCGCCCCGTTTCTTCCGCCGGGCATTCTGCTTGCGGATCGCTTCCTTGTCTGCCGCCGCCCTAGCCCAGTCGGCGTTCAGGAAGGCGTCCAGCGAGACGAAGTGGCGGGCGAGGACCTTCGCCACCTCCTCGCCGACGCCCGGGATTCCGAGGGCGAAGATGAAGCGTTGCAGCGCCACGCGGCGCGACTTGTCCAGGCTGCGCACCAGGTTGTGCGCCGACTTCTCGCCCATGCGCTCGAGGCTGCTCAGCGTCGCGGCGTCCAGCCGGTAGAGGTCTGCAGGATTCTCCACCAGCCCGTTTTCGACCAGCTGATCGACGAGCTTTTCCCCCAGGCCCTCGATGTCCATGGCGCGCCGCCCGGCGAAATGAAGCAGGGTCTGCTTGCGCTGTGCCTTGCAGTACAGGCCTCCGGTGCAGCGCGTCGCGGCCTCGCCGGGCACCCGCACCACCGGCGAGCCGCATTCGGGACAGCGGGTGGGCATCTGGAAGCGGTCATCCGGCCGGCGCGGGCCTTTTTCGCGCACCCCGACGACCTCCGGGATCACGTCGCCGGCGCGGCGCACGATCACCGTGTCTCCCGCCCATACGTCCTTGCGGCGCAGCTCGTCCTCGTTGTGCAGCGTGGCGCTCGTCACCGTGACGCCGCCGACGAACACCGGCTTGAGGCGCGCCACCGGCGTCAGGGTGCCGGTACGTCCGACCTGGACGTCGATTCCCAGCACTTCGGTGGTCTGCTCCTCGGCCGGATACTTGTGGGCGAGCGCGAACCGCGGGGCGCGCGAAACGAATCCGAGCCGCTGCTGCCAGTCGAGGCGGTTCACCTTGTATACGACGCCGTCGATCGCGTAGGGCAGGTCGTCGCGCCTTCGGCCCAGGCGCCGGAAGTAATCGAGCAGCCCCGCTGCGCCGCGCGCCGTATCGCGCTCCGCGCATACCGGAAAGCCGAGCGTTTCCAGGCGCTCGAGCGCTTCGGAATGCGTCTTCCAGTCGCTCCTGGAAGAATGCGCCACCGCGTAGGCGAAGAACCGCAACGGCCTTGCCGCGGTGATGCGGGAGTCGAGCTGCCGTACCGCGCCAGCCGCGGCATTGCGCGGGTTGACGAACTCTTTTTCTCCCGCCCGGCGCTGGCGCGCGTTCATCGCCTCGAAATCCTTGCGGTACATCAGCACCTCGCCGCGCACCTCGATTTCGGCGGTCTGCGGGGCGCGTGGCAGGCGCAGCGGGACCGAGCGCACGGTGCGCAGGTTGGCCGTCACGTCCTCGCCGGTGGTGCCGTCGCCGCGCGTCGCGCCCTGCACCAGCACGCCGTCACGGTAGAGCAGGCTCACCGCGAGGCCGTCGAACTTGGGCTCGGCCGCGTACTCCACCTGGTCCACGCCGAGCGCTTCGCGCACCCGGCGATCGAACGCGCTCACCTCGTCCTCGGCGAAGGCGTTGCTGATCGAGAGCATCGGCGTGCGATGCGTGACCTCGGCGAACTCGGCGAGCGGCGGCGCGCCGACGCGCTGCGTAGGCGAATCCGCCGTGGCGAGCTCCGGGTGGGCCTGCTCCAGCGCTACGAGCTCCCGGAACAGCGCGTCGTATTCGGCGTCGGTGATCTCGGGCTGGTCCTTGACGTAGTACAGGAAATTGTGGCGCTCGATTTCCGCGCGCAGCCGCGCGGCGCGCTCCCTGAGCCCCTGCCCGGCGCTCATGAGAACAGGCGCAGCGCGAGCGGGCTCCCGGGCTCGATGCCATGCCTCGCCAGGGTCTGGCGCACCGCTTCCACTTCCACCTCGATGGCGCCCAGCGCACGCTCGTCCACGGCATTGCCCTTGTCGTCGACCAGGCGGCCTCCCAGCGAGGCGGCGAGCTGCCGCGCGCTGCGCGCCATGCTCTGGAAGCCGCGCAGGGGATCCGGGGTGCGGGCGACGTCGAGGGTCAGCGTCAGGCGGTCCTCCCGGCGCGTCACCTGGAACGGCTCGCCGGCGACCTCGGGCGCCTGCGCCGGGGCCACTCCCGCCACATGCAGGGCGATCTGAATGTCGGTCTCGGCGCAGACCCGGTCGAGCTCGCGCGCGGCATCGAGCGCCGGGCGCATTTCGGGCGCGGCCACGCTGGCGCCGATGCGCGCGGCGAGACTCTCGACCGCCGAGCGGAACTCGATCAGCTCGGCGTCGCCGACCACGCCGGCGCGGCTCACGAGCTGCAGCGCCGCCTGGATCCGGGTCCAGCGCCCGGAGTCCCCGGGTGAAAACCGGCGCAATTCTCCAGCCTCCCCCCCGGCGAGGAGCGAGCGCCGCCCGAAGCGGCGCTCGAGGGCGTCCCAGTGCTCCATCAGGCTCGCGCCGCTGACGCCTTCCGGGAGCGCGAGGTCGATCACGTAATCGGTGAGCCCGTCCGGCACCGCCGGTTCGTCGGGTTGCGCGCGTCGGGCAACCGGCTCGAAGGCGGGACCGAGCGTGGGCTCGCGCCGTTCCGACGGTTCCTGCATGAGCGCGTCGGCGTGCGGCGCGGCGAACGAGCGCTGCGCCTGGCGCCGGGCCGAGCGCTCCTGCAGGCGGTTGTAGGCCAGCACACCGGCCACCGCCAGGGCGCCGATCACGATCAGACCGAGCTGGAAGTCGGTCATGCGTTCAGGCCGCGAGCTCCTCCCGGATGCGCAGCGCCTCGTCGATGTCGACCGCCACCACCCGCGAGACGCCCGACTCGGGCATCGTCACCCCGATGAGCTGCTCGGCCATCTCCATCGAAAGCTTGTTGTGGCTGATGAACAGGAACTGCGTCTGCGCCGACATCCGCTTCACCAGCTCGCAGAAGCGCAAGGTGTTGGAGTCGTCGAGCGGCGCGTCGACCTCGTCGAGCAGGCAGAACGGCGCCGGGTTGAGCTGGAACAGCGAAAACACCAGGGCGATCGCGGTGAGCGCCTTTTCGCCGCCCGAGAGCAGGTGGATGCTGGCAGTGCGCTTGCCCGGCGGCTGCGCCATCACCTGCACGCCGGCGTCGAGAATCTCCTCGCCGGTCATGACGAGCTTCGCCTCGCCGCCGGCGAACAGGCTGGGGAACAGCGAGCCGAAGTGCCGGTTCACGCTGTCGAAGGTCTCGCGCAACAGCTCGCGCGTTTCACGGTCGATGCGCCGGATGGCGTCCTCGAGCGTGCGCACCGCCTCGTCGAGGTCGGCGGCCTGCGAGTCGAGAAAGCCCTTGCGCTCGGTGCTCGAGCGCAGCTCTTCCAGTGCAGCAAGGTTCACCGCGCCCAGCTCCGCGATCGCCTGCGCAAGCCGCGTCAGCTCGCCCTGCAGCGCCGGGGGGCGTGGCGCGCCCTCGGCGTCCTGCGCGAGCTTCGCCTCGTCGGCGCCGGCCTCGCGCAGCTGCGAGGCGAACTGCTCCTCGTTGATCTGTGCAGCCTGCTCCTTGAGCCGCAGCTCGCCCTGGCGCTCGCGCAAAGGCGCGATGCGGCTGTCGATCTGCATCCGGCCCTCTTCGAGGGCACGCAGCGCCGCCGCCGCGCCCTCCACCGCGTCGCGCGCCTGGACGAGCGTTTTTTCGCAGCCGATGCGCCCCTCCACCGCGGCTTCGAGCGCCTGGCGAAGCGCCGGAATGGGGTCCGCGGCGAGCTCCGCGCCCAGCTTGCCGACCTCCGCTTCGGCCCGCTCGATCTGCTGGTCGATGACGCGCACTGCATTGTCGATCTCGGTGATCTTGGAAGCGCATTCGCGCTCGCCGAACACCGCGTCCTGCGCTTCGCGCTCGGCCTGCTGCGCGGCGCGCCGCTGCTGCGCTGCGCCGGTCTCGGCGGCGACGTGCGCGGCGCGCGCCGCTTCGAGCCTTTCGCGCGCCGCGGCGATATCGGCGGCATGGCGCTCGGCCGCCGCCTCGCAGTCGGCGCGCGCCTGGCGGCCACGGGCCGCCTCGTGATCGATTTCCCCGAGTTCCGCGCGCATCTGCGTGCTGCGCTCGCGGAAGCGCTCCTGCGCCTGGGCGATCTTGAGGTGCTCGATCTGGGCGTCGTGGCGCGCCTTCTGCAGCCGGGCAATCTCCGCGCGGGCCTCCTCCAGGGCGGCGGCGCGATCGGCCGATTGCGCCACCGCATGGTCCTGCGCCGCCTGTGCCGCCTCGAGCGCCCGGGCGAGCTCGCCGCAGCGCTCCTCGAGGGCCTCGATCTGCGCCTGCCTCGCGAGCAGCCCGGCGTCGGCCGGGTCGGGCGCGTGGAAGCTGACGGTGCGACGGGTGAACTGGTGTCCCTCCCGGTTCACCAGCAGCGCCCCGCCGGGCAGCGCGTTGCGCGCTTCGGCATCCGGCGCGCCTTCGACGACGAACGCGCCCCAGAGCCAGTCGGCCAGCGCGCCGCGGACACTGTCGTCCACCGCGTGCACCTTGGCCGCGAGCGGCACGAGCCCGGGCGAGGCGTGCGGCGCAGCTTCGCCCGCATTTTTGCCGCCACCGCGGTCGAAGACGCTCGCCTTCACCGGAGGCCGGTCCTGAAGTACCGCGGCAAGCCGCGCGTTGTCGGACAGCTCGAGCGCATGCAGCCGTTCGCGCAGCACCGATTCCACCGCGGTTTCCCAGCCGGGCTCGATGCGCAGCTTCTGCCAGAGCTGCGGCAGCGCGCCGAGCCCGTGGCGCTCGAGCCACTCGCGCAGCGGGGCGTTGTCTTCGGCGGCGGCCTGGATCTGGCGCAGCGTGTCAAGCTGGGCGTGCGCGGCGGCGTGCTCGCGTTGCGCCGCGCCGAGCGACTCTGCGCTCGCCGCGGCGTGCTCGTCGAGAGCGGCGCATTCCGATTGCAGCGTCTCGAGCGCCTCCTGGGCTGCGCGCACCGCGCCCTCGAGCTCGGCGGTCCTGGAATCGAGTGCGTGCACCTGCGCCGCGTCGGGGGAGCTCAGGGTCTGAAGCTCCCCTTCCAGGCGCTCGCGCCTTTGCGTCAGGGCCTGCGCGCCGCGCCCGAGGTGGGCGAGATTGGCCTGCTCGAGCTGCAGGCGGCTTTCCGCCTGCAGCAGCTGGCTGCGCACCTCGCTCAGGCGCTCCTGCGCTGAGCGCAATGCCTGCTCCGCCTGCGGCAGGCGCGCATTCTCGGCCTGCAGCCGCTCCTGGGCGCCGGCAACGCGCTGCTTCGCCGTGCCGGCGCGCGCCGCCCACATGTGCAGGGCCTGCGTCAGCTGCGAGCGCTGGTCGCGCCAGGAGGCGACCTGCGTCAGCCGCTCGGTGTGCTGGCTCTCGAGCCGCTGGCGCGTTTCCTCGGCGTGACGCAGCTCGGACTCGTGACGCGCCACCTCGGCGTTCGCCGCGTAGAGCGCGCCCTGCGCCGCGCTGAGAGCATCGCCTGCCTGGTAGTGTGCCGCGCGGGCGGTTTCGAGACGCGACTCGAGATTGCGCAGCTCCGCGTTCCCGGCCTCGAGCTCGTTCGCGACACGGGCAAGCTCCTGCGCATGGCGCTCGCGCTCTGCTGCGGCGTCGCGGCGGCGCAGGTACCACAGGAGGCGCTGCTTGAGCTGCAGCTCGCCCTGATACTCCTGATAGCGCGTCGCGACCTTTGCCTGGGCTTCGAGCTTCTCGAGCTGCGCGCCGAGCTCGAGGCGGATGTCGGTGAGGCGGGCCAGGTTCTCGCGCGTATCCGCGAGGCGGTTCTCGGTCTCGCGCCGGCGCTCCTTGTACTTGGAGATTCCCGCGGCCTCCTCGAGGAACACCCGCAGCTCGTCGGGCTTCGCCTCGATGACGCGCGAGATCATGCCCTGCTCGATGATGGCGTAGGCGCGCGGCCCGAGGCCGGTGCCCAGGAACATGTCGGTGATGTCACGCCGGCGCACGTGCGTGCCGTTGATGTAGTAGCTCGACTCGCCGTCGCGCTGCAGCACGCGCTTCACCGAGATCTCGGCGTATTGCGACCACTGTCCGGCGGCGCGGCCCTGCGAATTGTCGAACATCAGCTCGACCGCGGCGCGCGCCATCGGCTTGCGGTTGACCGAGCCGTTGAAGATCACGTCCTGCATCGAGTCTCCGCGCAGCGCGGCGGCGCGCGTCTCGCCGAGCACCCAGCGCACGGCGTCGATGACGTTCGACTTGCCGCAGCCGTTGGGGCCGACGACGCCGACCAGCTGGCCCGGTACGTGAATCGAGGTGGGATCGACGAAGGACTTGAAACCGGAAAGCTTTATTTGAGTGAGCCGCACGCAAAAAATGATATCATCTGCGCGCTTCGTTCCCGCCGGTTTTTCCAGTGCCCTCGCGCCCGAGCAAGCGCCTCGAAACGTTCGCCAACCCAGCGCCGCAGCGCGACTACCGGATCCGCATGGAGATCCCGGAGTTCACCTGCGTGTGCCCGATGACGGGACAGCCGGATTTCGCCACGCTGTCGCTCGAGTACGTCGCCGACAAGCGCTGCGTCGAGCTCAAGTCGCTCAAGCTCTACATCTGGTCCTATCGCGACGAAGGGGCGTTCCACGAGGCGGTGACCAACCGCATCCTCGACGATCTGGTGCGCGCCACCCGGCCGCGCTACCTGCGCCTCGAGGCCAGGTTCAACGTGCGCGGCGGGATCACCACCAGCGTGGTGGCGGAGCACCGCAAGCGCGGCTGGACCGGCAAGGCTTGAACCCTCTTCTGGATCGACTGCAGCCGTACCCGTTCGAGAAGCTTCGCGCGCTGCTTGCGGGTGCGGCGCCCAATCCCGCCCTCGCGCCCATCAACCTCTCGATCGGCGAGCCCAGACATCCGACGCCGGCCCTCGTCAAGCAGGCGCTGGCGGGCGCCCTGGACGGACTCGCGACGTACCCGGCCACCGCGGGACTGCGCGCGATGCGCCAGGCGATCGCCGGCTGGCTGGCGCGGCGCTATGCGATCCCGGCGCCGGATGCCGACACCCAGGTGCTTCCCGTCAACGGCACGCGCGAAGCCCTGTTCGCCTTCGCCCAGACGGTGCTGCGGCCGGGCGCCCGGGTAGTCTGTCCGAATCCGTTCTACCAGATCTACGAGGGAGCGGCGCTTCTCGCGGGCGCGACGCCGGTCTACGGCGAGCCCGAGGACTGGAGCGGCGTAGAACTGGCGTACGTCTGCTCGCCCGCGAACCCGGGCGGCGAAGTGCTGGACCTCGAGGGCTGGCGGCGGCTGTTCGAGCTCTCGGACCGGCACGGCTTCGTCATCGCCTCCGACGAGTGCTACTCCGAGATCTATTTCGAGCGGCCGCCGCTCGGGGCCCTGGAAGCGGCATTCAAGCTCGGTCGAGCCGGCGCTGCGCGACTGGTGGTGTTCTCCAGTCTTTCGAAGCGCTCCAACTGCCCGGGACTGCGCTCGGGCTTCGCCGCCGGCGATGCGGCGCTGCTGAAGAAGTTCCTGCTCTATCGAACCTACCACGGCTCGGCGATGAGCCTCGCCGTGCAGCACGCCTCGATCGCCGCCTGGAGCGACGAGCGGCACGTCCGGGAAAACCGCCGGCTCTACGCCGAGAAGTTCGCCGCCGTGCTGCCGCTGGTCCGCCCGCCCCTCGAGGCGGCGATGCCCCAGGGCGGGTTCTACCTCTGGATTCGCACGCCGCTCGACGACACGCAGTTCGTGAGGCGCCTGTACGCTGAATATAATGTTCTGGTGCTGCCTGGAAGCTATCTCGCAAGAGACGCCGGCCGCGGCAATCCCGGAGGCAACCACGTGCGCGTGGCGCTGGTCGCGCCACTCGAGGAGTGCGTCGAGGCGGCCCGGCGCATCAACCGGTTTGTGGAAGGCATATGACGGCGAACAGCATCATCGAGGAAGCCTGGGAGAACCGCGGCTCGATCACGCCCGCCAACGCGCCGCGGGCGCTGCGCGAGGCGGTCGAGGAGGTCATCGCGGGGCTCGACAGCGGGCGGCTGAGAGTAGCCGAGAAGGCGGGCGGCGAGTGGGTAACGCACCAGTGGATCAAGAAGGCGGTGCTGCTCTCGTTCCGGCTGGAGGACAACCGGGTGATGGAAGGCGGCGCGACCCGCTATTACGACAAGGTCGCGTCGAAGTTCAGCGCCTTCGATTTCGAGTCTGCTGGCGTGCGGGTCGTGCCGCCCGCCATGGCGCGCCGCGGCGCCTACATCGCACGCAACGTCGTGTTGATGCCCTCCTACGTCAACATCGGCGCCTACATCGACGAGGGCACCATGGTCGACACCTGGGCGACCGTGGGTTCCTGCGCCCAGATCGGCAGGAACGTGCACCTGTCCGGGGGGGTGGGCATCGGCGGCGTGCTCGAGCCGGTCCAGGCCAATCCGGTGATCATCGAGGACAACTGCTTCATCGGCGCGCGCTCGGAGATCGTCGAAGGCGTGATCGTGGAGGAGAACAGCGTCATTTCGATGGGCGTGTTCCTCGGACAGAGCACGCGCATCTACGAGCGCGCGAGCGGTCAGATCCTGTACGGCCGCGTGCCTTCGGGCTCGGTGGTGGTTTCCGGTAATTTGCCCTCCGCGGACGGCAGCCATGGCCTGTACTGTGCGGTGATCGTCAAGCGAGTCGATGCCAAGACCCGGGCGAAGACCGGGCTGAACGAGTTGCTGCGCGGCGACTAGCGTTACACTGGCGGCGTCGCGCCCAGGGAGGCAAGGATGTCTGCGATGAAGCGGTTGTTCCAAGTGATGGCCGACAAGAAGGCGTCGGACATCTTCCTTTCCGTGGGCTCGCCGATCCACATCAAGATCAACGGCGTCGCCATCCCGGTCAACCAGGCCATCATGACCACGGACACGGTGCGCCAGCTCCTGCACGAGGTCCTCACCGAGCACCAGATCCGGGAGTACGAGGAGGAGATGGAGCTGAACACCGCGTACAACCTGGAGGGGGTGGGCGCGTTCCGGATCAGCGCCTTCCGCCAGAAGGGATCGCCGGCGGTGGTGGTGCGCTACATCCCGGGCGCCATCCCGCCGCTCGACTCGCTCGGCCTGCCCGAAGTGCTGAAGGAAGTCATCATGCAGAAGCGCGGGCTGATTCTGATGGTCGGCGCCACCGGCTCGGGCAAGTCGACCTCGGTCGCGGCGATGCTGGACCACCGCAACGGCCTGATGTCAGGGCACATCCTCACGCTCGAGGACCCGGTCGAGTACATCTTCCAGAACCGCAAATCGATCGTCAACCAGCGCGAGGTCGGCACCGACACCAAGGCGTTCGAGATCGCGCTCAAGAACGCGCTGCGGCAGGCGCCGGACTGCATCCTGATCGGCGAGATCCGCGACAAGCAGACCATGACGATGGCGCTCGCCTACTCGCAGTCGGGCCATCTGTGCCTCGCCACGCTGCACGCGAACAACAGCTACCACGCGATGAACCGGATCATCAACTTCTATCCGCTGGAGAACCGACCGAGCCTGCTGCTCGATCTGTCGGCGGCGCTCCAGGCCGTGGTCTCGCAGCGCCTGGTGCGCACCAAGACCGGGCTGCGCGTCGCGGCAGTCGAGGTGCTGCTCAACACGCGCCATATCGCCGAGCTGATCGAGAGGGGCGAGATCAGCGAGATCAAGGAGGCGCTCGAGAAGAGCATGTCGCCGGGCTCGCAGACCTTCGAGCAGGCGCTGTTCAAGCTGTTCATGGACGGCAAGATCACCCAGGACGAGGCCATGGCGAACGCCGATTCGCCGACCAACATGCTGTGGCTGATCAACCAGGCGACCGCCGGCGAGATCACCGGCCAGACGCCCGCCGGAGCGCTTCCGTCCGAAGGCGCGCCGGGAAGGAAGGAGGGCCTGCTCTCGACGGGCGAAGGCGCCTCGTTCGGCGGTTTCAAGTTTGACGTGAATGCCTGAAGCTGGCGCGCTCGCGCTTGCCCGGACGCTCATCGCGCGCAGATCGGTTACCCCCCAGGACGGAGGCTGCCAGCCGCTGATCGCGGCGCGGCTGGAGCGCGCCGGATTCCGCTGCGAGGCCCTGCGCTGCGGCGAGGTGGACAACCTCTGGGCGCGGCGCGGCGCCGAGACGCCGCTGGTGTGCTTCGCCGGGCATACCGATGTCGTGCCGCCCGGCCCGCTGCAGGAGTGGCACTCGGATCCGTTCACGCCCACGATTCGCGACGGACGGCTCTACGGCCGGGGCGCCGCCGACATGAAGTCGTCGATCGCTGCCTTCGTCGTCGCGGCGGAGGCGTTCGCCACCGAACGCCCCGCGCATACCGGGTCGATCGCCCTGCTCCTCACCTCCGACGAGGAAGGGCCTTCGGTCGACGGCACGGTACGGGTGGTCGAGAGGCTGAAGCAGCGCGGCGAGAAGATCGACTACTGCATCGTCGGCGAGCCGACCTCGGTAACGTCCCTGGGCGACATGATCAAGAACGGCCGCCGCGGCTCGCTGTCGGGCAGGCTGACGGTGCGCGGCGTCCAGGGCCACGTCGCCTACCCGCACCTCGCGCGCAACCCGGTCCATGCGCTGGCGCCGGCGCTCGCCGAACTGTGCGCCATGCACTGGGATGAGGGAAACGCGAGCTTTCCGCCGACCACCTGGCAGATCTCGAACTTCCACGCCGGCACCGGCGCGACGAACGTGATTCCGGGCGCGCTCGAGCTCGATTTCAACTTCAGGTTTTCCACCGCCAGCACCGAGTCCTCGCTGAGGGAGCGCGTCGAGTCCGTGCTCGCGCGTCACGGCCTCGACTACGCGCTCGAGTGGACGCTCGGAGCGAAGCCGTTTCTCACACGCCGCGGCAGGCTGGTGGACGTCATCAGCGAGGTCATCCGGCGCCATACCGGAACCGTTCCCGAGCTCTCGACCACGGGGGGCACCTCCGATGCCCGCTTCATCGCCGAGATCTGCCCCGAGGTGGTCGAGCTCGGGCCGGTGAACGCGAGCATCCACAAGCTCGACGAGCACATCGAGCTCGCTGCGCTCGAGCAGCTGCCGCGGATCTACCTCGACACGCTGCGCGCCCTGCTGCCTTGACACTGGGGGAACTGGTCGCGCAAACGGCGCGACGCTTCGCCGCGGCCGGGCTGCGCTACGGGCACGGCACCGACAACCCCTACGACGAGGCGTCCTGGCTGGTGCTGCGCGGACTCGGGCTGCCCTTCGGCGCAGACCCGAAACGCGAGGTCTCGAAGTCCGAGCAGCGGAGGATCGCGGCCCTCGCGGAAAAGCGCATGCGCCGCCGCGTCCCGACAGCGTACCTGCTCCACGAGGCCTGGCTCGACGGCCTAGCCTTCTTCGTCGACCGGCGCGTGATCGTGCCGCGCTCGCACCTCGCCGGGCTGCTGCGCGGGAGGATGCGCCCCTGGCTGCGCGGGCCGGTGCGCAGGATCCTCGATCTCTGTACCGGGTCAGGCTGCCTCGCGATCCTCGCCGCGCGCGCGTTTCCGCAGGCCCGGGTGGACGCAAGCGACGTGTCGCGCGCCGCCTTGGCAGTCGCCCGGAGGAATGTCGCCCAATACCGGCTGGGTCACCGGATCAGGCTGATTCGCTCGGACCTGTTCGCCCGTCTCGGCCGCCAGCGCTACGATCTCGTGCTCACCAATCCGCCGTACGTGAGCGCCGCTGCGATGCGCGCGCTTCCGCCCGAGTACCGGTATGAGCCCGGCGTGTCGCTCGCCGGCGGCCGCGAGGGATTGGACTTCGTTTCCCGCATTCTCGCGGCTGCCCCGGCGCATCTGAGCGAATGCGGCCTGCTGGCGTGCGAGGTCGGAAGCGGCCGGCACGCGCTGGAGCGTGCCTATCCGCGGCTGCCGCTCGTCTGGCCGCGCGACGAAGTGTTCATCTACGAGCCTGCCAGAACACCGGCTGCCGCAGGAAAATCCGCCACGCGGAGCCGAGGCGGCGGACAAGCTGCCTCTCGCGCTCGTCGAGCCGCCTGGTAGTTTCCCGGTCGTTCTCGAGCGCGCGCAGCAAGCGGCCGGCGACCGCCAGGTCATTGAGTTCGCCTAGCAGCTCCTGCAGTACCTCGACGCTTTCGAGGTACGCCGCGGCTCTCCCCTGATCGAAGAGCGGTGCAAAGAAATCCCCGGCGTAGCGCAGACGCTTGATCCTGATGCGCAATGCATGGCGCTCTCCGGCATCGTGCCAATCCACGCGTGCTCCGCGCCTTCGCGCCTGCTTGTCCAGGCGCTTCAGCGAATCCGCAGCCACCTCGCCCAGGGAAGCGGACGTCGTCGGGCGGCGCGCTTCATGCAGCCAGCGCAAACTCCCAAGCAGGAAGCGTTGGAACTCGGGGGAGCGGACCCGCTGTCGCGCGCTGCGACGCGCCGCGGCGCGTTTGCGCCGTGCGCGCGCGAGAAGCGCCTGGGGCGCGCTCGTGTCCTCGAGCCATTCGACGAACACGTCCCAGTCGCGGGCGGCGCCGAGCGCCGGCATGAGCCGCTTCAGGCGGCGGATGAGCGGCTTCGCCGCCCCCGCCGGCAGCAGCGGCTTGAATGCCCGCAGCGCCGAGCGCAGCCGCCGCAAGCCGACGCGAAGCTGATGCAGATATTCCGGGTCGGTCGACTCGAGCACGCCCTCGGTGTTGGCGCCGGCCTGCGCGAGCGCCGCGCTGAACAGCGCGGCAAAGGCGTCCGCCGGGACGACCTTGCGGTCCAGCGCAGGCGCCCTCCACTTGCGTGGAGCCGCCTTTCTGCGGCCGGCGGCGAGGCGGTAGCCGCGCTCGGCTTTGCTTTCGAAGGCGAGCTCCAGGCCAGGCGTGCGCGCAAGGCGCTCCGCGTAGCGCAGCAACGCAGCCGCGTCGCCCGCCTTCAGCTCGATTTCCAGCTCGTGCAACCGCTCCTTGCGCCGCCCTGCCGCGACCTCTCCCCGGTCAATGCAGAGCTCCGCGCGCGCGCCGCCTGCAAGCTTGACAGGGACGGAGCGCCGGATGAATCGCGTTGCGAACAGCGGCCGCAGCCGCTTGCCTGCGCGCGCCAGATCCGTGCCGGTGACCGAGCGGATCTCGTCCAGGGGAAGCGCCGCGAGCTCCAGTGCGTCGGCGCGCACCGGCACCTCCCATTCCGCGCGCGCCGAGAGCCCCGCGTGCGGATGCGATTCCGCCTTGAGTGTCTGCAGCCGGACGCCGCGGTCGTGCCGCAGCCGCAGCGCCATGCGGTTGCGCCGGAGCAGCGCGCCGGGCGTATCGAAGTAGGTGCTGTCAACCCGCCGAGCATCGGCGCGCGAGCCGAGCAATGCGGCGAGGACGGGGACCGCCCGCGGCCGGATGCGGAACTTCAGTTCCCGCTCGATCGGCATGGGAAAGAATGGGGTGACCGAGGGGACTCGAACCCCCAACAACCGGAATCACAATCCGGGACTCTACCTTTGAGCTACGGTCACCATTGTGCTGCCAAGCCCGTTCTGGCCTGCCCGGCGGGACTCGAACCCACAACCCCCAGCTTAGAAGGCTGGTGCTCTATCCGGTTGAGCTACGGGCAGCCCGGCGCGCAAGACCTGGTCGGGGTGAGAGGATTTGAACCTCCGACATCTTGCTCCCAAAGCAAGCGCGCTACCAGGCTGCGCCACACCCCGAAAACGGCGCCAAATGATACTCTTAGCGCACCCGGAGAGCAACGCAAGTTGCTTGCGACGGGGGATCTTTTCTGCTACAAAGCGCCTTTCGTTTTTCGAGCGCGTGCAAGAAATGACTGTAGAACTCACGAGGAAAAGCTTCACGCCCTACGCCGCCAAGAAGGGCGAGGAGTATATGAACGCGCGGCAGCGCTCGCACTTCCGCAAGATCCTGGAGACGCTCAAGGCCGAGCTTTCGGAGGAGATCGACCGCACGGTGCATACGATGCAGGACGAGGCGACCGTGTTCGCGGATCCCAACGATCGCGCCAGCCAGGAATCGGACATGGCGCTCGAGCTGCGCAATCGCGACCGCGAGAGAAAGCTCATCAAGAAGATCGACGAGACGATCGCGCGCATCGACGCGAACGAGTACGGCTACTGCGAGAGCTGCGGCGTCGAGATCGGACTCAAGCGGCTCGAGGCGCGTCCGACCGCGACGCTCTGCATCGACTGCAAGACGCTCGACGAGCTGCGCGAGCGCCAGGTCGCCAAATAGTCGAACCGCTCCGCCAACCGCCCGAGCGCAACCTCAGCTCGTCTGCTTGGCGGTCTCCTGGCCGCTCACCGCCTTCATCGACAGGCGAACGCGTCCCTTGTCGTCGGCCTCGAGGACCTTCACCTTGACCAGCTGGCCCTCCTTGAGATGGTCCGATACGGCGTTGACCCGCTCGTTGCTGATCTGGGAGATGTGAAGCAGGCCGTCGCGGCCGGGTAGCAGCTGCACGATGGCGCCGAAATCGAGCAGGCGCAGCACCGTTCCCTCGTAGACCTTGCCGACCTCGACGTCGGCCGTGAGCTCCTGGATGCGCTTCTTCGCCGCCTCGCCGCCCTCGGCCGAGACGCAGGCGATCGCGATCGTGCCGTCGTCCTCGATCTCGATGGTGGTGCCGGTCTCCTCCTGGATGCCGCGGATCACCACGCCTCCCTTGCCGATCACGTCGCGGATCTTGTCGGGGTTGATCTTCATCTTGATGATGCGCGGCGCGAACGTGGAGAGCTCGGTGCGCGAGCCTTCGATCGCCTGCTTCATGATCTGGAGGATCTGCAGCCGCGCCTCGCGCGCCTGATCGAGGGCAACCTTCATGATGCCCTTGTTGATCGACTCGATCTTGAGGTCCATCTGCAGCGCGGTAACCCCTTTCTCGGTGCCGGCGACCTTGAAGTCCATGTCGCCGAGATGGTCCTCGTCGCCCAGGATGTCGGAGAGCACGGCGAAGCGGTTGCCTTCCTTGATGAGCCCCATCGCGATGCCGGCGACGTGCGCCTTGACCGGCACGCCGGCGTCCATCAGCGCGAGGCTGCCGCCGCATACCGAGGCCATCGAGGACGAGCCGTTCGACTCGGTGATCTCCGAGACCACCCGGATCGAGTAGCCGAATTCCTCCGGGCTGGGAAGCAGGCCCACCAGGGCCCGCTTGGCGAGCCGGCCGTGGCCGATCTCGCGGCGCTTGGGCGGTCCGACGCGCCCGGTCTCGCCGGTCGCATAAGGCGGCATGTTGTAGTGAAGCATGAAGCGCTCGCGGTATTCGCCGGTGAGCGCGTCGATGATCTGCTCGTCGCGGCCGGTGCCCAGCGTCACCGTGACCAGCGCCTGCGTCTCGCCGCGCGTGAACAGCGCCGAGCCGTGGGTGCGCGGCAGCACGCCGATGCGCACGTTGATCGGGCGCACGGTGCGCGTATCGCGGCCGTCGATGCGCGGCTCGCCGTCCAGGATCTGGCCCCGCACGATCTTCGACTCGAGGTTGAAGAAGGTGTCCTTGACCACGTTGGCGTTGGCCTCCGGGAACTCGGCCGCCAGCTTCTCGAGCGCTGCCTTGCGGATCTCCCCGAGGCGCGTATTGCGCGTCTGCTTCTGCTTGATGCCGAACGCCTCGCGCATGTCGGCTTCGGCGAGCGCCGCCACGCGGGCGATGAGCGCTTCGTCCTTCGCCGGCGGCTGCCATTCCCAGGCCGGCCGCGCGGCCGACTCGGCGAGCTCATGGATCGCCTGGATCGCGGCCTGCATCTGCTCGTGGCCGAAGGTCACGGCGCCCAGCATGGCGTCCTCCGGCAACTCGAGCGCCTCGGACTCCACCATCAGCACGCCCTGCTCCGTGCCGGCCACCACGAGGTTCAGGCGCGAATCCTTGAGCTGGGTCATGGTCGGGTTGACGACGTACTGGCCGTCGAGATAGCCGACGCGGCAGGCGCCGATCGGGCCGTTGAACGGGATGCCCGAGAGGGTCAGCGCGGCCGACACCGCGAGCATGGCCGGAATGTCGGAATCGACTTCCGGGTTGAGGGAAAGCACCGTGGCGACGACCTGCACTTCATTGAAGAAGCCATCGGGAAACAGCGGCCGGATCGGGCGGTCGATCAGCCTGCAGGTCAAAGTCTCTTTCTCGGTCGGACGGCCTTCGCGCTTGAAGAAGCCGCCCGGGATCTTGCCGGCCGCATAGGTCTTCTCGACGTAGTCGACCGTCAGGGGCAGCCAATCCTGGCCGGCGCGAGGCTCTCTGGCCGCGACGACGGTGGCGAGCACGACGGTGTCCTCCATCGTGCAGATGACGGAGCCGTGGGCTTGCTTGGCGATCTCGCCGGTCTCAAGGCTTACCTGGAGGTTGCCGTAGGAGAACGTTTTCTTGATCGGGTTCAATGGGAGTCCTTTGTCGGGAGGCGAAAGCAAAAAACGCTCACCGGTGTGATGAGCGTCTAGTGCCGCAACATTCGCAGGGGTTACTTGCGCAGGCCAAGCCGCTCGATCAAGGCGCGATACTTGTCCGCGTCCTTGCGCTTCAGGTAGTCGAGCAGCTTGCGGCGCTGGCTCACCAGCTTCAGGAGCCCGCGGCGCGAGTGGAAATCCTTGACGTGCGTCTTGAAGTGCTCGGTCAGGCCGTTGATGCGCTCCGTCAGGAGGGCGACCTGCACTTCGGGCGACCCGGTGTCCTTCCCGGAGCGCTGGTACTGCCTTACGACCTGCTCTTTCTGCGCGACCTGCAATGCCATTTCACTGTCTTTCTCTCGATTAAGCGCGGGATTTTAACCGAAGCGACTTGCGCCCGCCAAGTTTTATTGATGTTTTTCAGCCGTTTGAGTCAGCCGCCGGGGCCGTAGCGCGCCCGCGGCGTCGGCGGTACCGAGCCCGATGAGCCCCCCGTCTGCGCCATAGACGGCGCACAGTCCGGGCCGCAGGCCACTGATTTCCAAAGTCCGCCCGTTGCGCAGGCGAGCTTCCCCCGCCGCGTCGAGCTGCACCCGCGGCAGCTCGGAAAGGAGGGCGTCGAGTGGCAGCAGGCGGCGCTGGCGTTCCCCGGAAGTCATGCGTTCGAGCGCGTCGAGCGCAATGGCGTCCTCCAGCTTGAAGCGCCCGGACCCGGCGCGTCTCAGGCCGGCCAGATGCGCCCCGGTTCCCAGGGCCTCGCCAATGTCTTCCGCCAGCGTACGCACGTAGGTGCCTTTGCTGCAGCGGATCGTCAGCTCGACGAGGTCGCCATCGCGCGCGACCAGGCCGAGTCGGGAGATGACCACCTGGCGCGCAGCGCGTTCGACGGTTTCGCCGCGTCGGGCCAGCTTGTAGAGCGGCACGCCCTTGCGCTTCAGCGCCGAGTACATGGGCGGCAGCTGCTCGACGCTGCCGCGAAAGCGCGCCAGCACGGCCGCAAGCTGCGCATCGGACACCTGCACGCGCCTGCGTTCCAGCACTTCTCCTTCCGCGTCGCCCGTGGCTGTCCTCTCCCCCAGCTTCACGCGGGCGAGATATTCCTTGTCGGCGTCGAGCAGCGGCCCGGCGAACTTGGTCGCCTCGCCGAAGAGCACCACCAGCAGCCCGGAGGCAAGCGGGTCAAGCGTGCCGGCGTGCCCGGCCTTGCGGGCCGCGAAAAGCCGCTTTGCCCGCTGCAAGGCCGCGTTGGAGCTCAGGCCGACGGGCTTGTCGAGCAGCAGGGCGCCGCTGATCACTTCTCCGGCTTCTTCGGCGCGGCAACGCTGTCGATCAGGCGCGACAGGCGATCGCCGCGCTCGACCGACTCGTCGTACTCGAAGCGCAGCTCCGGTGTGGTGTAGAGCTTGATCCGCCGGGCGAGCTGCGAGCGCAGGAATCCCGCCGCGCGGCGCAGCCCAGCCCCCGCCGCCTCGACGTGGGCGGGGTCCAGCGTGGTGTAAAGCACCTTGGCGTGGGAGAAATCGGGCGAAACGTCGACGGCGGTGATCGTCACCATGCCGACGCCCGGGTCGCGCAGCTCGCGGTGAACCAGGTCCGACAGCTCGCGCTGGATCAGATCGCCCAGTCTTTGCGGGCGGCCGCTGGAGCGCTTCACTACAAGGACCTTGCGACCTCCAGCACCTCGAACACCTCGAACTGGTCGCCTTCCTTGAGGTCCGAAAAGCTCTTGAGGGACATGCCGCACTCGAAGCCGGCCTTGACCTCGCGCACGTCGTCCTTGAAGCGCTTCAGCGAGTCGATCTCGCCGGTGTGGACCACCACGTGCTCGCGCAGCACCCGCACCTGGGCGCCGCGCTTCACGCTGCCTTCCAGCACGTAGCAGCCCGCCACGGTGCCGACCTTCGAGATGCGGAACACCTGGCGCACCTCCACCAGCCCGATCACGGACTCCTTGCGCTCGGGCGCCAGCATGCCGGAGAGCGCGGCCTTCACGTCGTCGACCGCCTCGTAGATGATGTTGTAGTAGCGCACCTGGATGCCGGCGGACTCGATCAGCTTGCGCGCGGTCGCGTCGGCCCGGGTGTTGAAGCCGATGATCACGGCGCGCGAGGCCATCGCGAGGTTGACGTCCGATTCCGTGATGCCGCCGACGCCGGCGTGCACCACGCTCACCTTGACTTCGCTGGTGGAGAGCCGCCCCAGGGCGTGGACCAGCGCCTCCTGCGAGCCCTGGACGTCGGCCTTGATGACCAGCGTCAGCACTTTCTTCTCCCCCTCGCCCATCTGCTCGAACATGTTCTCGAGCTTGGCGGCCTGCTGCTTGGCGAGCTTGACGTCGCGGAACTTGCCTTGCCTGAAAAGCGCGATCTCGCGCGCCTTGCGCTCGTCGCTCAGCACCACCACCTCCGCGCCCGCGTTCGGCACCTCGGACAGTCCCTGGATCTCGACCGGGATCGACGGCCCGGCGGAGGCGACCGGCTTGCCGTTCTCGTCGAGCATTGCGCGCACCCGGCCGTGGACGGCTCCGGTGAGCACGATGTCGCCGCGGTGCAGCGTCCCGGACTGGACCAGCAGCGTGGCGACCGGGCCGCGGCCCTTGTCGAGCCGCGCTTCGATCACCACGCCCTTCGCCGGCGCCTCGGTCGCCGCCTTGAGCTCGAGCACCTCGGCCTGCAGCAGGATCTGCTCGAGGAGCGCGTCGACGCCCTGGCCGGTCTTCGCCGACACCGGCACGAAGGGAGAATCGCCGCCGTATTCCTCGGGAACCACGCCGTGGCCGAGCAGCTCCTGCTTGACCTTCTCCGCGTTCGCCTCGTGCTTGTCGATCTTGTTGATCGCGACTACCAGCGGCACCTGCGCCGCCTTGGCGTGGTTGATCGCCTCGATGGTCTGGGGCATCACGCCGTCGTCCGCGGCGACGACCAGCACCACGATGTCGGTGACCTTGGCGCCGCGCGCGCGCATGGCGGTGAAGGCCTCGTGGCCCGGCGTGTCCAGGAACGTGACCACGCCGCGCGGCGTCTCGACGTGATAGGCGCCGATATGCTGCGTGATGCCGCCGGCCTCGCCGGCCGCGACCTTGGTGCGGCGGATGTAATCGAGCAGCGAGGTCTTGCCGTGATCGACGTGCCCCATCACCGTGACCACCGGAGGACGGCTGGTGAGCTCGGCGGCGCCCGGGTGCTCGCTTTGCACGAGATAGGACTCGGGGTCGTCGAGCTTCGCCGGCTTCGCCTTGTGGCCCATGTCCTCGACCACGATCATCGCCGACTCCTGGTCGAGCACCTGGTTGATGGTTGCCATGGTACCGAGCTTCATCAGCGCCTTGATCACCTCGGCCGCCTTCACCGACATGCGATGCGCCAGCTCGCCGACGGTAATCGTTTCCGGGACGGCCACCTCGCGCACCACCGGCTCCGTCGGCTGGGAGAACGTCGTCTCGCCGCCCGCCGAGGCCGCCGGGCGGTGGCGCGCGCCGCCCCGGCCATGCCAGCCCGCCATGCCCCCGCCGGCGTCGCCGCGGGTCTTGATCTGGCGGCGGCGCACCGAGTCGTCGCGCAGCACGGTGGTCGGCTTGGCCTTCTTCGGCTTCTTGTCGGTCTTCTGCTCGGCGGCCTTCGGCGCGTGCAGCGTGGTGGGCGCCGCGGCGGGCGGCTGTGCCGCGGCGGCGGCTTCAGCCGCCTTCTGCTCGGCGGCCTTCTGCTCGGCCTCCTTGCGCTCGCGCTCCTGCTTCTCGCGCAGCTCGGCGGCCTGCAGCTCGGCGAGCTGCTGCTGGCGCTTCGCTTCCTGCTCGCGCAGCTCCAGCTCCTTTTCGTTGATCGCGGCAGCCGGCGGCGGCG
>Ga0214472_10001671_pt1 | contig 24524 bp, 21 predicted proteins | sample RVTome_6_FD_207662 | JGI IMG/M metagenome (GOLD analysis project Ga0214472, IMG submission 207662) | Soil microbial communities from uranium-contaminated site in the Upper Colorado River Basin, Wyoming, United States - RVT140D175 | ecosystem: Environmental > Terrestrial > Soil > Contaminated >...
TGCGGCGTACCTAAGTACGCCTCATTCCTCGACAATTGCGCGCCTTGCATTTGGCGCTTTTTGCTTAGCCATTCTCTCGTTTTGCTTTCTTTCGAAAGCATCAAACTTAAGACACAATGCGGGGAAAGTTCAGCCGCATCCGGGGCGCCGCCGGACCTCGGCCCTGCGTTCATCCCACCAGTCCCTCTCCGCAGGCGCGGCCAGGGTGTCGCCGACAATCACCAGGGTCAGGGAGGAACGCCCCTGCCGGCCGCGACCGCCGAAATAATCGAATCCTTCCGCCTTGGACTCGATATCCTCCAGCGTACCGACCAGCACCTTCTGGTCGGGGAAGCCAAGGCTGTGCACCAGGGCTATGGGCACGTTGCGGCCGTAGCCGGAATAAAGCCTGGCAACCAGTTCCGGGAGGGGAAGTTGATTCATGTAGATCAACAGGGTGACACCGGGGCCGGCGAGTTCCGCCAGGCCGGGAGCGCCATCGGTTTCCTCAAGGGCCCGGGACGAGACGATTACCGTACGATGGCAACTTCCTGACAGATTCAGGGTCCGCTTCAACGCGGCGGCCGCGGCATTGGCGGTACCGACCCCCGGGACGACTTCGGCTTTCTCGCCGAGCACGTCAACCAGCGCTTGAAAGGGACAGAAAAAGGTCAGATCGCCAGGTACCAGAAAAGCGACATCCCCTTCAGCAAGTTGGCTGTCAAGCAGGGACAACAACTCGGCAAACAGGTAGTCAAAGGGATTGCGAACCGTCTTGCCGGCCAGCAGCCGGACAAAGGTCTGGTCAAAGGGGGGAAAAGCGTAGACGGTTCCGCAACGTTCCAGATGCCGCGCCCCGGCCAGGGTCAGCAGTTCTGGATCGCCCGGTCCGGCGCCGATAAACCACACCCGGTTCATGGCCGCGCCCCCCGGACCATCCAGAGCAGAAATTCCCGGTTGCCCTTGGGACCCAGCACCGGGCTGTCGGTTACGCCGAGCACCAGGCAGCCGAGCTCTGTCGCCATATCACGAACACGCTGCAGAACAGCCGCATGCTGACCGGGGTCGCGCACCACCCCGCCCTTACCCACCTGGCCGCGCCCCACCTCGAACTGCGGCTTGACCAGGGCGATGATTTCCCCATCATCGGCAAGCAGGCTCAAGGTCGCCGGCAGGACCTTGTCCAGGGAGATGAATGAGGCGTCGATGACCGCCAGGGACGGGCGCTCGGTCAGTTGTTCCGGTTGCAGATAACGGATGTTGGTCCGTTCAAGATTGACCACCCGGGGGTCCTGGCGCAGTTTCCAGGCCAGTTGCCCGTAACCGACATCCACGGCATAAACCCTTGCCGCGCCCCGCTGCAGAAGACAGTCGGTAAAACCTCCGGTGGAGGCGCCGACGTCGATGGCGATCCTCCCGGCCGGTTGAACCTCGAAGGTATCGAGGGCTTTTTCCAGTTTCAACCCACCCCGGGAAACGTAGGGGATGTCCTCACCCTTGAGGCGTATTTCCTGACCCGGATCCACCGGTGCTCCTGCTTTGTCGACCACCTGGTCGCCGACCAGCACCCGACCGGCCAGGATCAGGCTGCGAGCCCGCTCCCGCGATTGCACCAAACCACGTTCCACCAACAATTTATCCAGTCGTTCCTTTTTACGGATCACAAAAACCCCTTTTGGGCGGTGTTTTTCAACGATTTGACAAAAACCCGGCCAAGCCGGGTTCCCGGGATTTTCGGGAGAATCAGGGTATCACAGGGACTATGGCCGGGCAACCGTTTTACCCGCCGACGGAATCGGCAAATCAGCCTCTTTCGGCAAGCCGTACAAACCAGGCCCACTATTTGCAAACATCCTAAACAGAGCACTGGCTTCAATTACTGGTTTCACGTAACGCCCCCGGTCCGACACTTTCCAATCGGGTTCGACCTTCGGGGCGAAAACTTGATTTATTCGCATTATTTCCTCGGGTGCACCGGACAATCACTCACCGGATTGCCAACCCCTGGCCCATTCGAACGGACTGTCATGGCGGAAAAAATTCTACTGGCCCAACAGGAGACCGATACCTCCCGCAGCCTCTGTCGCCTGCTGCGGGACGAGGGATACCACATCCTCAAGGCAGCCACCCTGCCCGAAACGGGACGGTTGCTTCAGGAACTGCCCGACCTGCTGTTGCTCGACACTGAACTGGGGCTCCATCAACCTCCCCAGTTCTGGTCGGAACTGGCCATGCACTTCCAGCAAAACAACGTTTCCTGCCTGCTGTTTTCTTCCCAGGGGAGGGAACCTGCCCTGATCAAGTCCCTGGACCCCTGGGTTTCCGATACAATTCTCCAGCCGGTCGATCCCAGGGAAGTCCGCTTCAAGGTTTCGGCTCAATTGACCATCCGCCGACTGACCTACGAGGCCGATCTGGCCAACAGGATGCTGCTGGAAAAACAAAGGGAACTCGAAGAATATCAGCGCTCGGCGGCGGAAATCCAGTTATCCCTCCTGCCGCGAAATACCCCCGAACTGGAAAATTTGCGTTTCGCCTGGCGTTTCATGCCCTGCGAAAAGGTCGGTGGCGACCTTTTCAATATCATGCAGGTGACCGAGGACACGGTCATGGCCTATCTTATCGACGTCAGCGGCCACGGCATTTCATCCGCCATGGTAACCGTTTCGGTCTATCAGAGCCTTTCCCCCTTCGTCGGCCGGATCATCAAGCAGCCAATCAGCGAGCCGCCCTATTTTCGCCTGTTATCACCCGAGGAAGTCCTGGAGAAGCTGGAACAGGAATATCCCTTCGAACGTTTCGGCAAGTTCTTCACCATCAGCTATCTGCTGATCAATATCCGGACCGGGCAGGTCTGCTACAGCAATGCCGGCCATCCGCCCCCGTTGCTGGTGCGAAAAAACGGCCCGAGCGAATCCCTCGATTTCGGCGGTTCGATCATCGGCACAGGCTGCTCGGGACCATTTGAAGAGGGGAATACCCTGCTCCGGAAAGGCGACCGCCTGTACCTCTACTCCGACGGAATCATTGAACATTCCGACTTTGCGGGCAACCTGTTCGGTCAATCCCGCCTGTATCACAAACTGGAAAGCTTGAAAATCCTGCCCCTGGAACCCTCCTGCGAAAAGATCATCGAGTCGCTGCACAACTTCGGCCGAGGCACTGCCCTCAGAGATGATGTTACCATGATAGGGATTGAATTCCTTGGCAACGGCAACGGCGACGCGTAAAAAAACTCCCTCTCGCATCCATCTTCGTTGACACTTCATGTCATTTAACCGACAGGCGACGCTCCCATCCGCAACGAATAATTACGGCCCGCACCAGATCGCCCCAAACGGCTTGACAAAAGGTTCGTTTTCGTGATTATTTCCAGCCGATCAACTAAGCGACCGACAGGTTTGATAATCTTATTTGGTTATCCCCTTCACTCAAGTTGATGGTGAATCTTCGCAAGCCAACCACTTCGGGGTCGGCGTCGGTATCGGGGTCGGAATCGAAAAGGTCTTATTCGACCCCGATTCCGATAGCGACCCCGACCCCGACTCAATTCACTTGAGCGAAGTGCATAACCAGATAATCCTATTCCGGAGGATGGAATGATCGGAACCCCCCTGAAAAAACATGCCACCAGAGTGCTGCTGCTGGGCTGCGGCGAACTGGGCAAGGAAGTAGCCATCGAAGCCCAGCGGTTCGGTGTCGAGGTCATCGCCGTGGACCGCTACGCCGATGCCCCGGCCATGCAGGTGGCCCACCGCAGCCACGTCGCCAACATGCTCGACCGGGAGCAGATCGAGGCCATCATCCGCCGGGAAAAGCCGGACTTCATCGTGCCGGAGATCGAGGCGATCCATACCGCTTGCCTGCTCGACCTGGAAAAGGAGGGGTTCAACGTCATCCCCACCGCCAGGGCGACCAACCTGACCATGAACCGCGAGGGCATCCGGCGTCTGGCCGCCGAAGAGTTGAAGTTGCCCACGGCCAACTATCTCTTCGCCACCACCCTCGACGAATTCCGAAACGGAGTCGCCCGGATCGGCCTGCCCTGCGTGGTCAAACCGATCATGAGTTCCTCCGGCAAGGGGCAGAGCACCGTTCGGCAGGAAGAGGATATTGAGAAGGCATGGAATTATGCCCGAGCTGGATCCAGAGGAACCGCCGACACGGTCATCATCGAGGAATTCATCCCCTTCGATTACGAGATTACCCTGCTGACCGTTCGGCATGCCGGGGGCACCAGCTTCTGCCCCCCCATCGGCCATGTCCAGGTCGGCGGCGATTACCAGGAATCTTGGCAACCGATGCCCATGAGCCCTGCGGCCATCGAGGAAGCGAAGCGCCAGGCAGCGGCCGTCACCGGCGCCCTTGGCGGCCGGGGCATCTTCGGCGTTGAATTCTTCATCAAAGGCGACCAGGTCTACTTCAGCGAGGTCTCGCCCCGCCCCCATGACACCGGCATGGTGACCATGGTTTCCCAGAACATGTCGGAATTCGAACTCCATGTCCGGGCCATTCTCGGCCTGCCGGTTCCGGAGATCGAACTCCTGGCTCCCGGTGCCTCCCACGTGGTGCTGGCCCACGAACAGGCCGACGAAGTGGTATTTGAAGGACTTGAACAGGCCCTGGCCGTCCCCGGCACCAAGGTACGCCTGTTCGGCAAACCGGACGCCCGCCCCGGCCGCCGCATGGGCGTTGCCCTCGCCGTCGGCGAGACCGTGGATGTCGCCCGGCAGCGGGCCGCCGAGGCCGCCGGAGCCATCACGGTAAGGCCAGCCTGACCACCGAAACTCACACCCACACACCGACTTAAAAAACCGCACGAAGCCTCTGCTTGGTGCGGTTTTTTCATGCCCCAGTTTTTCTCTCTTTTCCGATTCCGTTTCCCGCAAAAGTAAGTCCAAAAAAATTCTTTGACATTATCCTGTCGTTAATGTCATTATCGTATCATTGATGACACGATAATGTCCAACCCGACGAAGCATCCCAATCCTGCGCCTATTTCGTCCTCCGTCGACGTGCGGACCCAACGAAACCCGCATGATTTCGGTCTCAGTCGGCCCGGAATGTTCCCCGAACGTGAAAATGCACTTCGGACACTCCGGGCCGGGAAATCATGTGGACTTTGCCGATTGCCGTTCCAACTCCGAATTTACCGTCCTGATCGGTTCAGCCCGAAACCGAGTACTTTGACAAGCGGTGTGTTGACCATGGATATCTGCGCCATCGACTGGAACGAAGCCTGGAAGGAAAAACTCACCTCCTCCTTTGATGCAATAGGGGCGGAGGAATATTGGGACCGGCGAGCCCCTGCCTTTGCCAGGCCGGAAAGCGGGGGTCCGTATGTCGAGCAGTTTCTTCGTCTGCTGTCCTTGCAATCGGACTGGCGTGTGCTGGATGTGGGTTGCGGGACGGGCGCCCTGACTGTTCCCCTGGCCCCACTGGTCGGTCGAATCACGGCCCTGGACATATCCTCGGCGATGCTCGACAGCCTGCGGACTGCCTGTCGTCATCAGAACATTAGAAATGTCCATACGGTTCGCGCCTCCTGGACGGATGATTGGCGCAAATTGGACATCGAACCGCACGAGGTAGTCATCGCCTCACGCTCGCTGATCGTTCCCGACCTCACCCGTGCCATTGACACCCTCAATCGATTCGCTCTTCATCGGGTCTACATCTCGGTACCGGTGGGAGACGGTCCCCTCGATCCCGCCCTGTTCCAGGCCATCGGTCGGCCTTGGCGCCGGGGGCCGGATTACATCTACGTCTACAACCTCCTGTACCAGATGGGTATCCACGCCAATCTCGCTTTCATTACCTACCGGGAGGATAAACCCTATCCCGACCTGATGGCGGCAATGACCGGGCTAAAGAACAGAACAGGTGATCTTCTGCCTTCCGAGGAAGCATCTTTGAAAAAATATATCGACCAAACCTTCGAGTGCCGGGATGGACGCTGGCAGCTGCGAGATGCCCGCACCATCCGATGGGCGGTCATCTGGTGGGAACCCTCTGACCGGCGACATAACCCATAACCGAAGTATCCGAAATCATCTGGCGCCATTACTCGCTGCCCTGCAGCAGACAACCCAAGGAGGGAAAGATGGCCACTGGCAAAACCGGACTGTTCCTGGGGACAATGCTTCTTTGCCTGACTTCGACCAATGCCTTGGCGGCGAAAGGAGTGTTCACCCTCGGCACAGTGGAAGTGGTCGGCAACGACCGGGAAACGCCGACCACCGTACTTACCGAACAGGTATCCGAGGAGGAGATGCGCCAGTTCAACCGGGAGGACGTAGCCGAGGCCCTCGACCTGCTGCCGGGGGTGCATTTAACCAAGGTCGGAGCTCGAAATGAAAGCGCCGTCTACGTAAGGGGCTTCGACCTCCGTCATGTGCCGCTGTTCCTCGACGGCATCCCCATTTACGTGCCCTACGACGGCTATCCCGACCTGCGACGCTTTACAACTTTCGACCTTTCCCAGATCGTGCTGTCCAAGGGATTTGCCTCGGTGCTTTACGGTCCCAATACCATGGGCGGCGCCATAAACCTGGTTTCCAGACGCCCCGAAAAGGCCTTCGAGGGGGATATGGGTGCCGGATTCCCTTCCGGTGACAGCTATCAGGGCTTTATCAACCTGGGCGCGAATCAGGATTGGTGGTACCTGCAGACCGGAGCTTCCTGGTACGAAATCGACTATTTCCGTCTTTCGGACCATTTCCGGGAAACCGTTGCCGAGGACGGCGGTCGTCGGGAGAATTCCTACCAGGAAGACTACAAGTACAACCTCAAGGTCGGCCTGACGCCCCGGGTCGACGACGAATACGCCTTCAGCTACATCAAGCAACGGGGAGAAAAGGGCACTTCGCCCTATGCCGGGGACGATCCATCCGAGAGGATCCGGTACTGGCAATGGCCTTACTGGCAAAAGGAGAGCTATTACTTCAACTCCCGCACCGGTATGGGAGAAAAATCTTATGTCAAAACCCGTCTATATTACGACAACTACGAAAATTCCCTGTTCAGCTACGACGATGCCGGTTACGACACCATCACTCGGCCCTACGCTTTTCGCAGCAACTACGACGACCATACCTACGGCGGATCGGTGGAGACGGGGAGCGAACTGATTCCCTACAACACATTGAAGCTGGCCTTTCACTACAAGCGGGATGTACACACGGAGCACAACTGGCCCGATCCCTACCAGCGCTTTGAAGATGAAATTCTCTCCGTCGGCGTCGAGGATACCGTCACCTTCTCTCAAAAACTGAAAATGGTCGCAGGTTTAAGTTACGACTCGATAGAGACCTTGGACGCTGAAAACCTGGTCGACGGCGACCTGGTGGATTTCCCCAAGGAGAAAACCGATTCCTGGAACCCGCAGATCGGGTTTTTCTACGATCTGACCGAGACCGCCACCCTTTATGCCACAGCCGCCCACAAGACCCGGCAGGCCACCATCAAGGACAAGTATTCCTACAGGCTGGGCACTGCCATTCCCAACCCGGATCTTGATCCGGAAACAGCCATCAACTATCAGGTCGGTTACCGGGACGTACTCTGGGGCAGATTCTCCTTGGACACCTGCCTTTTCTACAGCCACATAAAGGATTTTATTCTCCTCACCACCATCGCCAATCCGGAGGATCCGACGACCACCATCGACCAGAACCGGAATGTAGGCAAGGTCGACCAGTACGGCTTCGAGGTGGGGCTCAGCGGCGATCTGACCGACACCCTGTCGGCGGGGATCAACTACTCCTTTCTCGAGCGGGACAACCGCAGCAATGACGACGAGTTGACCAATACCCCGAATCACAAACTGTTCACCTTCCTCCGCTACCACCCCTGGATCTGGTTCGCCCTGCAGAGCGACCTGACTTACTACTCCAATTCCTACAGTTCCTCGAACGGGACGAGAGTCGCTGAAGAATTCGCCGTGGTCAACACCAAGGCGGAGCTGGAACCGCTAAAAAATCTGATCGTGGAAACCGGCATCAACAATCTCTTCGACACCAACTATGCCTATGACGAAGGCTATCCTGAGCCGGGGATCAATTTTTTCACCAACGTCCGGTACCGGTTCTGAGGAAATCATGAAGAGAGCCGTGAACATATTTCGATCTATCCGTTTGCTGGCGGGCTTCCTGCCGTTGCTGTGGGCCCTCGCCCCGGCTGCCATGGCCCGTGAGGTGGTGGACATGGAAGGGCGACGGCTCACGCTGCCCGAAACGCTGGAAAGGGTCTATGTTGCTTCCCCGCCGGAAAATCACCTGGCCTGCGCCATCGATCCGAACTTGATGGTCGGACTGAATTTCCCCCTACGGGAAAGGAACAAAAAATTCCTCCCGGCAGGATTGGAGCATTTACCGGTCATCGGCGGGTTTTTCGGCCTGGGCCACACTCCCAACCTCGAGGTGATGCTCAGGGCCAAACCACAATTGGTGATCTGCTGGCGGGAAAATGCCGTAAGCAACCGATTCGATGCCTTTCTGCGCCGCTTCAACATCCCCCTGGCCTATGTGACGTTGGAAAGGCTGCAGGATTACCCCCGGGATATCCGCCTCATGGGCCGACTGCTCGACCGTGAACAACGTGCGGAAAAACTCGCCGTTTATGCCGAACAATCGCTGTCTCAGATACTGCCCCGAGCTGCGGCCATCCCGGAAAAGAGGCGGGTGCGGGTCTACTATGCCTTGGGCCGCGACGGTCTTCGCACCGATGGCAGCGGCACCTGGCATGCCGAGTTGATCGATCTGGCCGGGGGATTCAACGTCCATCCGGGGGATCCGGAGGACCTTTTCGGCATGCAGCAGATCTCCATGGAGCAGGTCATGCTCTACCAGCCGGAGGTGATCCTGGCGCAGGATCCGGGGTTTTATGATAGGGTCTTAATCTCGCCCATCTGGCGCAAAATCCCGGCGGTGAAAAATGGCCGGGTCTATCTGATCCCCAGCATCCCCTTCAACTGGTTCGACCGTCCCCCCTCCTTCATGCGGCTGCTCGGCATCAAATGGGTGGCCCAGGTCCTGTATCCCGAATTGTTTGACCTTGATATGGAAAAGGAAACCCGGGATTTCTACCGTCTGTTTCTGAAGACGGACCCGAGTCCGGAAGACATCCGCACGATTCTCCACCAGACGGAGGGTATAAACCAATGAACAGGATGGAGGCGGCTTGCCGGCCCGGCCTGGCTGGTCTCGGCCGACACTGGGTGGCTCTTTTGCTTGCGGTGTTGCTGCTGATGACCGTACTGGTTTCACTTGGGCTGGGCAAATATCCGGTTTCCTTCAGGGAAATCCTGCTCTTCCTTCAACAACAGGTCCTCGGCCGGCCGACCCTGGCCCCCGACCGGTATGAGCTGCTGCACAACATCCTGTGGGAAATCCGCGCGCCGAGGATCGCCGCGGCAATGCTGATCGGCGCCGCCCTGGCCGCCTCGGGAACGGCCTTTCAATCGATTTTTGTCAATCCCCTGGTATCACCGAAACTCCTGGGAGTGCTTCCCGGCGCCTCCTTTGGCGCCGCGCTCGGCATGCTGCTGGCTCCGAGCTGGTTCGGGGTGCAGCTCTGCTGTTTCGCCGGAGGCGTTGCCGCGGTCGGGTTGGCGGCTGGCATCGCCCGCCTGTACCGGGGAGACCGGATGCTGATGCTGGTTCTCGGAGGCATCATCAGCGGGTCGCTTTTCACCTCCCTGTTGTCCATCGTCAAATACCTCGCCGACCCCCATGATCAATTGCCGGCCATCGTCTACTGGCTGATGGGCGGTCTATCCATGGCCAACAGTCGCACCATAACCGGGGTCTCCATACCGATCCTGGCCGGTTTGGGCTGTCTGATGCTGATGGCGCGCTATCTCAACGCCTTGAGCATGGGCGAGGAAGAAGCAGGCAGCCTGGGATTGAACGTCGGCGTACTGCGGTTCTGGCTGATTTTCTGCGCCACGGTGATCAGCGCCCTGACCGTAGTGGTCGGCGGTCTGATCGCCTGGGTGGGACTGATCGTGCCCCATATCGGGCGACTTCTGGTCGGGCCGGACAACCGGATTCTGCTGCCGGTCACGGCCCTGCTCGGAGCCCTTTACCTGCTGGTGGTGGACGATGTCTCGCGCCTGCTGCTGGATGTCGAAATCCCCCTGGGTATCGTCACCTCCCTGATCGGCATCCCGTTTTTTATCCTGCTATTGAAAAACGCCAGAAAAGGATGGGGGTAACATGACCTTGATGGAAGCCAGAAATATCTCTTTCGGGTACGGGTTGAGCCCGGTATTGAAGGAGGTCAGCTTCGTCGTACCCAAGGGAAACCTGGTGGCATTGCTCGGCCCCAACGGTTGCGGCAAGACCACCCTGCTGAAAATCATGCTGGGGCTGCGGCAGGCGAACGGCGGCGAGATGCTCCTGGAAAACAGGCTCATTGCGGCCTTCGACCGTCGCGACCTGGCCCGCCGGGTGGCTTATGTCCCGCAGATCCACAAGGCTTCCTTCGCCTTCCGGGTACTGGACGTGGTGCTCATGGGACGCCTCCCCCACAAAGGGTTCTGGTCCTCCACCAGCCGCCGGGACGAGCAACTGGCCATGGAAGCCCTGGAGCTGATGGGCATCGGCCATCTGCGGGAAAGGCCCTATACCCAAATCAGCGGCGGCGAACGGCAGATGACCCTTATCGCCCGGGCCCTCTGTCAGGGAGCACACACCTTTATCCTCGATGAACCGGTCAACGGCCTGGACTATGGCAACCAGATTCGCCTGCTCGAACAACTCGCCGAATTGGCCGCCGCCGGCTACACCTTCGTCATGTCCACCCATTTTCCCGACCACGTGCTCTGGGTGGCCGGCCAGGTGGTCATGCTCCGCGACGGCTCGGTGATCGCCCAGGGCCATCCGGACCAGGTATTGAACCGGGAAAACCTGTGCCGTCTCTACCAGGCGGACGTCGAGGTCTGGGAACTTATGGAAAATTTTCGCATATGCGTGCCGGAAAGGCTCCGCAATCGAATATGCAATTGCCAGTCGGGCTGCAAGCCGGTTTTGCTGTGCAACCCGACCGATGGGAGGATCGCGTGCTGAAAGTCGATGACGTACAGGAAGTGTTGCAAAAATGTGAGGAATACCACGGCCATCTTTGCACCGGGCAGATCATGGGTGTGCGGATGGCCAAGAAGGGCCTGGAACTGGTAGCTGCGGAGGATATCAAAGACCTCATCGTCTTTGTCGAAAACGACCGCTGCATCACCGACGCCATCACCATCGCCACCGGCGTCCGGCTGGGACGGCGCAGCCTGAAGTATTTCGACTACGGCAAAATGGCGGCCACCTTCGTCAATCAAAGGACCGGCGAGGCCTGGCGGGTGGCCAGCCGCGGCCACGTCGACCTCCTGCCGGAACAGGCCAAGGCCAGGGCCCTGGAGGAGAACGACGAAACCCTCCTGACCTGGCGGAGAGTGACCGTAAATTTCGGACCGGGCGATCTGCCCGGGCCGCCGGAGCGAATCGTACGCTGTGCCCGGTGCGGCGAGAACGTGCTCGATTACCGGGATGTGACGGATGGTACGGATGATGGGACGTTGTGCCGGTCCTGCGCCCAGGGGTCATATTATCTGCCGATTCCCAATGCGGAAGAAGGGATAGGCTAACCATGGTGACCTGTACCATCTGTGAAAACCGCTGTCGGGTTGAGGAAGGCGGGGTCGGCGCCTGCCGTCAGTACCGCAGAACCAACAGCGCCCTGGAGGAATGTCATCCCGATCGCTACCTGATCGTCTGCCCGATTCTCATCGAAACCATGCCGATGCTGCATTTCCATCCAGGCGGCAAGTTTCTGCAGATCAGCACTGTTGGCTGCAATTTCGACTGTCCCGGCTGTATTTCCACCGTCATCGTCAAGGAAATGAACCCCGCGAGCAACATACTGCAAAAGCTCGGTTCCAACCAGGTGGTGGCCGCCGCCCTCCAGCAGGATTGCCGCGGCATCACTTTCCTGATGAACGACCCCCTGGCCAACTTCGAAACCTTCCTGGGGGTCGCCCGGGCGGCCCGGGAGGCTGGGCTGGTGGTGGGTTGCGCCACCAACGGCTACTTCACCGAGTTCTCCCTTGCGCGGCTGCTGCCACTGCTCAATTTCATCAATATCGGCGTCAAAGGGCTGGACGAGCAGGCCTATCGCGCCTGCGGCGGGCGGTCGCCGGAGCCGGTGCTTCGCAACATCCGTCTTCTGCACGAGGCCGGGGTACATGTGGAGGTCGCCTGCATGCATCGGCGGGATAACCGGGAAGAGCTGTTCGAACTGGCTCATCAAGTGGCCCAGGTCTCTCCGGCCATTCCTCTGCAGGTAATGCGCTATATTCCCCTAGAGTCTGCCGATCCGTCCTGGGAACCCTCCATTCAGGAGTCCGAAGCACTGGTTGACGATCTTCGGGAGGAGTTGCGGCATGTTTACCTGTTCAATTCTCCCGGCAGCGATCATCTTAACAGCCGCTGCCCCGAGTGTGGCGAGGTGGTGATCCGGCGTGATTTCTACGGCCCGATGGGGGCCCGCCTGCTGGCTATCGGCAACCAGCGGTGCAAACACGGTCCTGAAGCTTTTGACCTGTGCGGCGAAACAGAACCCTGCGAATTCCGGGAAGCCGATTTTCAAGGCGGCTATCCCTTTACCCGGGCCCTGGAAATCGTGCAGGCCATGCTGATCGCCCTGGGCGTTAACGATTCCCGGGATGTGGTGCGGGTTTGGGAGACGGTACTCGGAAAAGAAAACCTGCGGGAATTGCATCACGCCATTCAAAAGCCCTCTTCCTATCTGGTCACTCTGCGCCATTTTGGAGAATTGACCGGCCGGAGCAGCCAGGCCGGAAGACTGATCGATTACATCGAATCCCGTCTGGACGCCGTGGCCAGGGGGATGAAGGGAGTCACTCGCCGCCCGCGGGTCTATTACGCCATGGGCAAACCGCTGTTCGCCATCAAGGGTGAGCGTTTCGAGAATCAACTGGTGACCATTGCCGGCGGCGACAGCGTCAATCAACAGCTGGTGCTGGAAGGCCGGCCCGGCATGACCATCGGCCACGAAGTTCTGCAAAACATGAACCCTGAAGTGATGCTTATTTCCTCCTTCATGTCCAGCCCGGTTGAAGAATTCAAAGGAGAATGCTTACGCCTGGGTCTCAACGTCGACGCGGTACGCCACGGTCGAATCCACACCCCGCCATTGCCGGCCTGCGATTTCGGTGGTCCCCGCTGGATAATCGGCCTGCTCTTTCTGGCAAATGTGCTCCAGCCTGAAATGTTCAATTTCGACATTTTGGCGGAAGCGAAATTTTTCTACAGTGAGTTTTACGGCATGCCCTTCACTCCCAATCAACTCAACCGCTCATTCGGGAAACCCGGCACCTTCTGGCGCTGGGCCCAAACCTGAAGGCTATTACCGATGAAGGAGGCGATCGTGAAAAAGTTGTTTGCCGGAATTCCGGTGATGGTTTTTCTATTGGTCGGTTTTTGCGGCCCGGCCATTGCCTCCGAGTTTTCTCAAGCAGTAAGGGAAAGCAACCCTTCCACCGTTTCCCTCGAGGCAATCGAGGTTAGCGGCCAGGGGGGACATGTTCTGTTTGATGAAAAGGATGACGCGATCTCGACCCGGACCAGCCTCACCCTGGACGGCATCGAAGCCCTTTCGGGCCCCACCCAGGGTAGCCCGCTGCAGGCAATCCGCACCCTGCCCTCGGTACAGACCGACAGCGAGGAGCCTTTCGGTTACGGCAATTTCTTCACCAGCGGCACCAAGATCCGCGGCCAGCGTATCAAGGCGCCCGGATCCAATCTGCTGATCGAGGGGTTGCAGATCACCGGGGCTCCCGGCGGCAACCAATATTTGTTCGACCTGGAAAACGTTGAAAGCCTGTCCTTGTACAAGGGAGCCATCCCGCCTCCCCAAAGTCTGGCCTTTGCCACCAGCGCCGGACTGATCGACTACCGCCTGCGCCGGCCGGAGGAGGAAGCGGGAGCGCAATTCGAACAATCCCTGGGCAGTTTCGACTATCAGCGCTCCTTTCTGCGGCTCGACTCGGGGCAGCTGCCCGGCGACACCCGACTCTTCACCTCTTACAGCTATACCGATGCCGACAAATGGCGGGGCGAAGGGCAAAGCCCGGACTGGCGGCACAATCTAGATGTCGGCCTGGTCAAGGAGTTCGGCCGGCGGGCGACACTGGAGATGTTCGGCAACTTTCTCAGCTTCAAGGCCCATGATTTCCGCTCCCTCTCCTATGAGCAGACCCAGGATCTCGACCGTTACCAGAAATTCCATTACAACAACTCTCTGACCGGCAACCCCGCCGAAGACATCTATTATTACGATTTCAACCACCGCCGGTTCGACGGCTACACCCTGATGGCCAATCTTGAAATCCGCCTCACCGAAAACAGCCATTTCAGCGTCCGGCCCTATTTCAACCAGGATCAGGGCTACTGGAGGACGGGGGTGATCGAGAGAAACGCGCCGGTGGTCCGCGAGTGGGAGATCAATCACCATAAACTCGGGGTGGTCGCCCAATATGAGGTGGAATCGCCGCTGCTCGACCTCGTCGCCGGCTACTGGTACCACGAGCAGGAGCGACCCGGTGCGCCGACGGAATGGAAGACCTACAGCATCGATCCCGATGGCGGATTGGATTTCCAGGGTTGGTCCGTACTTTCGGATAACAGCAAGCACATCATTCATAGCCCCTATCTTCAGTTGAGCCGTCAATTCGGCCCCCTGCTCGTGACCGGGGGTGCCCGTTATCACTATATGGAATTTTCCGAAATCAAATCCTACACCTATGCCGACGGCGAAAAGACCTTTGATCCGTGGGCGAGCGTGGGACGGAAATATACCGACAAAGTGCTGCCCTTCGCCGGCCTCAACTATGCCCTCAGCGACGCCGCCGACATCTACTTTTCCTATGGCCGCAACGTCGGTCGGACCGCCTTTCCTCTCTACCCTTCCTACTCGATCCGCAGAGCCCGGTTTGTCTCGGCCGGGATCAGTCTGGAGGATCTGTGGCGCCATGTGGAACTGGAAACCTCCGATCATTACGACCTGGGAGCCCGGCTCGATTTCGGCCGCGGGTATCTGCACCCGGTTCTGTTCTACTCCAGGCATTTCGACAAGGTCGTGGATGTGTACGATCCCGTTTCCGGCCTGCTGGTCAACCAGAACATCGCCACCGCCCGCTCCTGGGGGGCCGAACTGGAGACCGGCTTTCATATAACCGACAACCTGCTGCTGGCCTTCAACGGGTATTACAACCATTTCGAATTCGAAGAGGACATCCGCAACTCGCTGGCCGGAGATCTCGAGGTGAAAGGCAATCAGATCGCCGACACTCCGCAGTTCGGTGCCAGCTTGACGGCCGATTATCGCCTCGGCGGTTTTTCAGCCACCCCTGTGGTTCGCTACACCGGGCGGCGCTACGGCGATGCGCTGAACAAAGAGACGCTCAGTTCCTATTGGCTGGTGGATCTCAACATGGCCTATCGACTGAAGAACCTGTGGCGCTTTCAGGAAACAAAATTATCGCTGAGCTTCCTCAACTTGTTCGACAAGAAATATATCGGCGCCATGGATGCCGCTGACGACACCCGTCCCGGACAGATGTCCTATTATCCGGGAGCTCCCTTCACCGTTGTTTTTACCATCGCCTGGAAAATCTGAGAATCAAGTGGAGATAAATGGACCGGTTGGCCTGAGGATGAAGGTTAATTTTTTGACAGGATCATGCCACTGCATCTTGGCATGGCTAAACAAAAATTTCGACCTGCAAGGCTTGGTGGTTTTTCAGGGGCAAAGGCATACATCCTCGTTTGTCGAGATCCTGAAAAAACGCCGTAACGCCATAGGGCGAACTTTTTGCGACGCAATCAACTTTGAGGGTAAGTCAATGGAATGCACGATCTGCGAAACGAAATGCGACATTGAAGAAGGCGGTATGGGTAACTGCGGAATGTATGTCCGCCTCGATGGCTGCATCCGGGAACGCTACCCGGACAGATATCTGGCGGCGGTCGAAACCGCCATCGAATGCATGCCCATGGTGCATTACCATCCTCGGGGGAAATTCCTCCAGGTATGTACCGTAGGCTGCAACTTCAAATGCGAGGGCTGCGTCTCCGGCATTTTGACCGACCATTTAGCCGCCATCGAGGGCACTTTTCAGATTTTGAGCCCCGAACGGATCATCCGCAAAGCCTTGGAGGAAGAGTGCCTCGGGGTGATGTTCTGCTTCAACGAACCGACTGTTTCCTATTTCTCCTTCCGGAAGCTCGCCGAAACTGCCCGGGGGAACGGCCTGCTGATGGGTTGCTCAACCAACGGCTACCTCACGGAAGAGGCGCTGGACGGCCTGATCCCGTTTCTCGATTTCGTCAACGTGGGTCTGAAAGGATTCACCGAACAGGCTTACCTGCCCTGCGGGGTGAAAGACCCCGCACCGATCCGGCGGAATATCGAAGCCCTTCATCGCCGGGGGGTCTACCTCGAGATATCTGCGGTTTTTCACAAACATGGCGAAGCGGAAATCATGCAGGCCGCCGAATTCATCGCCTCGCTATCGCCGGACATCCCGCTGCAGGTGATGCGCTTTATCCCCTTCGGCGACGCCGATTGCGGGCTGGAGCCGAGTGTCAGGGAGGCCGAGGCTATTTGCCGTCGTCTGCGAAAGATCCTGCGGTACGTGTATCTCTTCAATTCTCCTGGAACCGAGGATCTCCACAGCCCCTGCCCCGATTGCGGCACCAATATCATCGAACGGGGATTTTTCGGCCCCATGGCTTCAAACCTCTTCCGCCACCTGCCCGAGGGGCGGTGCAGCTGCGGCTTCCAATTGCCCATCCGGGGACGAATCCATGCCCAATGTACGAGGGAAACCGGCTATTTCGGCGGATACCGCACCATTAACGCCCTGAACAGGGTCCGCAGCCTCCTGGAGGTCCTCGACGTGACGGACAAGGACCGTGTCGACGCCGTTCTCGGCCGAGTGGTAAAGGAAGATTTCGTCAAGGAACTGTACGATCGGCTTAACGGCATTGATTCCTACCTCGAAACCCTCGATCATTTCGGACAGCTGACCGGCCAGAAAACCCGTGCCGAGGCCTTCCGACAATACGTGTCCTCCAGGCTGACCCACCTCGAAGCCGATCTCGCGCGGCTGGAGAAACCGGCAGTGTACTGTTCCCTCGGCCATCCCCTCATCGCCGTCTTCGAGGAGAAAATGGAATGTCGTCTGATCGCAACCGCCGGCGGCCGATTGACCAACCGCTTGCTCGAAAGGGAAGCCCGGCCAGGCATCGTCATTTCCAAGGAACAGTTCCAGAGCATGGCTCCGGACATCATCATCATCTCGGACGCGGCTGCCTGGCCGGTGGAAGATTTCCTCGCCTTCTGCAGGGAACAGGATCTGGACGTGCCGGCGGTAAGAAGCGGGCAGGTCTTTAACTTGCATCCCTACCGCGCCTCCACCAACCCCGACTGGATACTGGGGCTCATGCGGCTTGTTCAGATTTTTCACCCAAAAGCATTCGGTTTCGATCTTGGCCTGGAAGCGGAAGATTTCCACCGCGAATTTTCAGGCAGACCTTTCGACAGCAGCCCTGCACGCACCTTTTCCTACCAGCGGAGATAAGACATGGAAAAAAACTGGACCCAAACCAGGAAACCCACCTTTAACAGGGACGGCGCCCTGAAGATGAACGACATTGCCAAAACGGTATTCGCGCCCATCTACCCGGTCATTGCCCGCAACGCCCTGGCCGTCACCGGGATCACCCGGGGAGTGTGCCTGGATCTCGGCACGGGACCAGGCATGCTGGCGATGGCCGTGGCCCGGGAAGCGCCGCGGATGGAGGTGGTCGCCTTCGATTTTTCCGCCGATTCCCGGCAGCTCGCCATCGACAACATCGAAGAGGCGCAGCTGTCCCACCGGATCGTCACGGCGGATGGCGACGTACATGCCATGCCCTTTGCGGACGATTATGCCAACCTGATCGTCAGCCGGGGGTCCATGTTTTTCTGGAGAAATCTGCAGGATGCTTTCAGAGAAATCCATCGGGTGCTGGCACCCGGCGGTGCCACCTACATCGGCGGGGGATTCGGCAGTCTCGCGCTCAAGGAGCAGGTTGTTGCCGAAATGCTGAAGCGGGACCCCGAATGGGATTGCTACGTGAAAAAGAAGACCGGCGATGACGGCCACCAGCGATTCGCGAAAATGTTTTCCGAACTCGGCTGCAGGAACGATTATCGCATCATCGACGACGATACCGGGTTCTGGATCGTCCTGACAAAATAGCGGCCTCTTTTTCGGCAAAGAGGAGAATCGGCGGTTCCAGCACCTCAAAACGGCAGACGAAAAAGCGGTATTTTCTTTTTGACATTTTAATACCTCTATGACACTTTAATGTCATAGAGCTCCACAACAACCTACAAGGCAAGCTTCACATGGACTTCCAATTTTAAGAAAAGGAACCTTTTTATGCGCAGTTTTTTGTTTGCCCTGCTGCTGTCCCTCGTATTTATTTCTTCTTCCTTCGCCGCCGAAATCCACCTTTCGGTAGCGGCGAGCATGACGGAAGCCGTGAAGGAGCTCGTTGCAAACTATCATAAAAAAACAGATGACGTCGTCCTGCTGGCTAATTTTGCCTCCTCGGGCGCCCTCGCCAAGCAGATTGTCCAGGGAGCGCCGGCGGACATCTTCATCTCCGCAAGTCCCAAGTGGATGGACTACCTGGTGGAAGAAAAGCTCATCCCTGCCGAGCAGGTCCGGACCTTTGCTTACAATTCTCTGGTTCTTGTTGGAAAACCGGACTTGGCTCTTTCAAGATTGGAGGATATTATCCGCCTGAAGCGCATCGCCATCGGCAGTCCGAAAAGCGTCCCGGCCGGTCAGTATGCCCAACAGGCTCTTGAAAATGCCGGGCTTTCTGAAAAGGTAGCGGACCAATTGATCATGGCCAAGGATGTGCGCCAGGCCCTGATCTACGCGGACCGTGGCGAAACCGACGGAGCTTTCGTTTATAAGACCGATGCATTGCTGGCCAAAGAGGCGGTCATTTTACTGGAGGTTCCGCAAAAGCTTTACGACGAGGTGACGTATCCCATCGGCCCCACCATGGCGGGCCTTGCCAATCCCCAGGCTGTGGCTTTTCTCGATTATCTCCAAAGTGATGAAGCCACGGGAATTCTGAAAAAGTACGGTTTCGTCGTTCGTTGACCGGAATCGGCAGCTCTTTCCCCCTCTGTCCTGAAATGACCATGTCATGATTCAATTTTCGCCCAACGATTGGCAAGCAATGGAGCTTTCTGCCAGAGTGGCACTCACCGCCACCCTGGCATCCCTTCCCTTCGGGATCACGGCCGCCTATCTTCTGGTTTTCATGCGGCTGCCGGCCAAGCCCCTGATAAACGGCATTATCAGTTTGCCGCTGGTACTCCCCCCGGTGGTGGTCGGCTATCTTCTCCTTCTATCGTTTGGCAATCGAAGTTGGCTGGGAGAACTACTGGCCCGTGCCGGGATCCACATCATTTTTACCTGGAAGGCTGCGGTAATCGCCTCCATGGTGGTTGGGTTCCCACTGCTGGTACACTCGATCCGCATCGGCATGGAGGACATCGACGAAAAACTGATCCAGGCCTCCCGCACCCTGGGAGCTTCCTGGTGGGATAGCCTGTTCACGATTATTTTACCGTTGTCCCTGCGCGCAATCATTGCCGGTTCCACCCTGATGTTCGCCCGCAGCCTCGGCGAATTTGGCGCCACCATCATTCTGGCCGGCAATATTCCCGGAGTAACCCAGACCATCCCGCTGGCCATTTACGATTATTCCAACACCCCCGGGGGTGACGGAATGGCTCTGGGTCTCTGCCTGGTTTCCATCCTGTTGTCGCTGGCCGTGCTGCTCTTCAATGAAGGCATCATCAAGCGGTTCAAAGGCAGGTGTCGGCAATGAATTTCGAAGTGTGCCTGCAAAAGAGGCTGGGGAATTTTACCCTGGATACCGAGTTTTCGCTGGATTGTAAACGAATCGGCCTTTTCGGACCCTCCGGCAGCGGCAAATCGACCCTGATGCACATGCTTGCCGGCCTGCTCAATCCGGATCGAGGCTTCATCCGCCTCGATGGCGAAACGTTTTTTGACCAAGCCTCCGGAATCCACCGTTTAAGCGAGAAACGTCGCCTCGGCGTGGTGTTCCAACATGCCCACCTTTTCCCTCATATGGGGGTGCGCCGCAACCTTCTCTACGGCTATAAACGGATTCCCAAGGAAGAACGCCGCATCGATCCCATTGACCTGATCGAAATCCTCAACCTCGGCCCCTTGCTTGACCGGGGAATCGGCGCCCTTTCCGGTGGCGAGCGTCAGCGGGTCGCCCTTGGCCGGGCCGTGCTTTACTGCCCCCGATTGATTCTGATGGACGAGCCGCTCAATGGTCTGGATGAAGAGCTCAAGTACCAGATTATCCCCTACCTGCAAAAAGTCTTCGCCGAATTCCACATCCCCTTGCTGTTCATCAGTCATTCTCTCAATGAAATGCGCTTGATGACCGATCAGGTGCTCGAAATGGCCAACGGCCGGATTCATTCCCAAATTCCAGCGGATGAACTGGCCTTGTTCCGGATGAACGCCGGGCAGGGAACTTACCTTAACCTGCTGGAACTGCGGGAACCGCGCCCTCGGGGAAGGCTGTTTGTCTACCGCTGGGGGAACGAGGAGCTTGTTCTGACTGGAGATGGGGAGGGGAGGCAGACAGGCATGTTCGAAATTTCTTCCAAGGATATCACCCTGTTCAAACTGCACCCCGAAGCGACCAGCGCCCGCAACCTGCTAAAGTGCCGGGTCAAAAGAATCTTCGAGGCCGGCACCCGCCTCGGGGTGGAGCTCGATTGCAAAGGCCAGTTTCTGGTATCTCAGGTGGTCGACGAGGCCGCCCGCGACCTGGGCCTGGAACCGGGCAGGGAAATCTTCGCCGCCATCAAGGCCTCTGCCTTTCGCAGGCTGTACTGATCGGGCCCAGAGCCCCCGGCACCCGCGGCAGACCCTTCGATAAATCCCATCTCGGAAAGGACCCCTTTATGCGCTCTTTACTGATCTCCCTGTTGATGTCCTTATTCCTCCTCTCCCCTGCCCTCGCAGCGGAGGTTCATCTTTCGGTGGCCTTGGGCCTGAGAGACGCCTTTAAGGAACTTATGGCCGGTTATGAACAAAAAGAGCCAGACGTCACCCTGCTGCCCAACTTTGCCTCCTCGGGAGCGCTCGCCAAGCAGATAACGGAGGGTGCGCCGGCCGACCTCTACGTCTCGGCCCACCCCCAGTGGATGAACTATCTGGTGGGAAAGCAGCTCGTTCCCGCCGATCAAGCGCGCATCTTCGCTTACAACACCCTGGTTTTTGTCGGCAGGCACGATCTGGCCGTCTCGTCCCTGGAGGATATCACCAGGCTCCGACGAATCGCCATTGGCAGCCCCAAGAGCGTTCCTGTCGGCCAGTATGCCGAGCAGGCCCTGCGGGCAGCGGGACTCTACGAGAAGGTGCGGAACAATCTGATCCTTGCCAAGGACGTGCGTCAGGCGCTGGTCTATGCCGATCTCGGTGAAGTCGACGGCGCCTTCGTCTATAAAACCGATGCTCTGCTGGCCAAAGAGGCGGTCATCCTGCTGGAAGTGCCGCAGTCCCTCTACGACAAGGTCACCTTTCACGTTGCCCCGACCACTGCGGGAATCTCCAGTCCGCAAGCGCTGGCCTTTTTCGACTTTCTCCAAACAGTGGAAGCCAGGTCGATTCTGAAAAAATACGGCTTCGTCGTTCCCTGAAGCAATTCCCGGACATTGGGCCAATGATCGATTTCTCCCCGATCATCTGGAGAATCGGCAGTACTGAATCAAGCTTCTCTTGAATTATAGCCGTCCAGGTTAAGCGAGTTCGCCGGTCTTCCGATTGTCATATCCGGGAAGGCCGGCGATTTGCTTTTGATAGGCAGGGGATTGAATGACTTCAACCATCGCCCGGAGGCGGGGATCGTAAAGTGATGATTTGAGGAAGCAGAGGTCGTAAGGTTCGCTGCGTATTGAAAGAAAATCGATCTCTTCCTCTTCACAAACCAGGCGTACGGAAACTCCGGCCTGGACAAATCCGCTGCGGATGGCCTGGGCGACGCCCCGATGATCCCTGGCAATGTGACTGGGGGCCAGGCGGCCGTCGAAAAGCTCATCCAGAACCTGGCGCGCTCCGGAACCCGGTTCCCGACCCACCCAGGAAAGATCGGACCTGAGGAGTGCCGCTACGCCCTGTTGGCCCATACCCGGTGCAAGGGCCAATCCTTCCTCCCAGTTGGCCACCCGGATCAGGCAAAAATCCTCGCCCAAAATCCCGCCGGCTTCCTTACGATTCTCTTCGGGAGTGGCGGTATGCGCCAGATGTACCCCTGCCGCGTGGACCAGCCCGGCCGCCAGCAACTCAAGGGCCATGCGGCTCGACCTCGACAAAACCAGCATGCGGAAGGGCGTCTGGCGCGCATATTCCCCGGCGAGAAGACCCACGGCCGGATCGCAGCAGGCGACCACCAATGTCCTTACGGCATCAGCGAAGGGATGATCATGGCACCGGCCATCCCGCCATACCCCGTCATGAGGCAGGGTTCCCAAGGCGCTCGGTTCCACCGGATAGAGCAGCTGACGCGCCCCGATCATCGCCCGCCAGTAACGACAGTTTTCCCGAGTTGGAGGCCATGCCCATTCGGCGGACTCTTGGCCGGACAGGGCAAAGAGGTTTTCCACCTGGCAGCCAAAGGCAGCGGCCAGAGCCAGGGCGGCGGCGGTGGAAGGGATAAGGCGACCGGCCTCGATGGCACTGATGCCGGTGCGAGACAGACCGGCACGATCGGCCAGTTCCTGCTGCGACCAACCCCGTTCTTCACGGTATTTACGGATACTGTTCTGGAGTACCAAATTTTCTTTTGACATGAATTTCTACCCGGCAGATGGTCTGAATCAGGCACTCTTCGCGTCAAGATACCGTAATCGTTTGGTCAAATCAATCAAGACCCTCGATACCGGTCATTTTCCCCTTACCCGCCAGCAGAAACGCGCCGGCCCTGAGGGCCGACGCGTTTCTCTTCAAAATCCGACAAGCTTAACGGGAACCGGTAATTCGCTCCAGGGCCTCAAGATACTTTTCCGAGGTCTTGAGGACGATCTCTTTTGGCAGGGGCGGAGGCGGAGACTGTTTGTTCCAGTCGAGGGTTTCCAGATAATCGCGGAGAAACTGCTTGTCGAAACTTGCCTGGGCACCGCCGGGACGGTAACTGTCCTGGGGCCAGAAACGGGACGAATCGGGGGTCAGGGCCTCGTCGATCCAGATCAGCTCGTCGTGGTAAATGCCGAATTCGAACTTGGTATCGGCGACGATGATCCCTTTGGCGGCCATCTCGTCCCGGGCGCGGCCATAGATGGCCAGGGCAACTTCCCGCACCTGCTCCGCCAGGTCGCGGCCGCACAATTCGACCGCCTGGTCGAAGGAGATGTTTTCGTCATGGGCGCCCAGATCAGCCTTGGTCGAAGGGGTGAAGATCGGCTCGGGAAGCCGGTCGCTTTCCCGCAGCCCGGAAGGCAGGGGAATACCGCAGACGCTGCCCTGCCGGAGATACTCCTTCCAGCCCGAACCGGTGATGTAGCCGCGCACGATGCATTCGATGGGCAGCGGACGGGCCTTTTTCACCAGCATGCTGCGCCCCTCAAGTTGCTGACGATATTTGTGAGCGGCCGCCGGGAAATCACCGACCTCGGTGGCCACGATATGGTTGGGAATCAGGTCGGCCATCCGTTCGAACCAGAACTTTGAAATACTGGTCAGTACATAGCCCTTGTCCGGTATGCCTTCGTCCATGATGACATCAAAGGCGGAAATGCGATCGCTGGTGACGATCAGCAGATGTTCGCCGAGATCGTAGATGTCCCGGACCTTGCCGCGGTTCACCAGTTTGAGGTCGGGCAACTCGGTTTGCAGTACGATGGGTCTCATGATTCGTTTATTCACCTTCCAGAGAAAAATCGAGGGAGGGATCGATCCGGATGTCGGCCTGTTCGCGTAGTGCAGCCAGGCGGCCTTCCAGCAGGGCCCGTTTTTCCCTTGTCAGCAGCACCTCTGAAAGATCCTGACGGGTCGCCTCGGTCAGTTTGCTCATATCGGCCGGTTGCCGTTCCTCAAGTCGGGCGACGATAAATTGGTCGCCGAGGGGATAAACGCCATCGGCGACGGGATTTTCCCCGGTCAGCTCGAAAGCCTTGTCCGCCAACTCGGCGGAATTGCCGATCTTGGGGATGAAGGTGCCGTAGGAATGGGGAAAGAACCCGGTTTCCTCGACCTTGAAAAGCTCCCCCTTCACCAGTTGCTGCAGGCTTTTCCCCTGTTTGAGGTTCGCCAGCAACGCTTCGGCCGCTTCGCGGGCCAGTTGCCCGCTCTGTGCCTGCCGATACGACTTCTCGACCGCCTGCCGGACTTCCTGCAACTCCGGAATTGTGCTTTC
>Ga0214472_10001672_pt1 | contig 24520 bp, 31 predicted proteins | sample RVTome_6_FD_207662 | JGI IMG/M metagenome (GOLD analysis project Ga0214472, IMG submission 207662) | Soil microbial communities from uranium-contaminated site in the Upper Colorado River Basin, Wyoming, United States - RVT140D175 | ecosystem: Environmental > Terrestrial > Soil > Contaminated >...
CCGAAAGATAGACGGTCATGTTCGCCTGGGATCCAGAATGCGGCTGCACGTTGGCGTGATCCGCGCCGAACAACTGCTTAGCCCGAGCGATGGCCAATGACTCGACTTCATCGACGAACTCGCAGCCGCCGTAATAGCGCTTGCCCGGATAGCCCTCGGCATATTTATTGGTCATCACCGAGCCTTGGGCTTCGAGCACCGCTTCGCTGACCACGTTTTCCGAAGCGATCAACTCGAGATTGCCTTCTAGCCTTTGGGTTTCTTTTTGGATCGCCGCGTATACTTCCTGATCCGTCTGTTCGAGAAATGACATATCTTCTACCTGCGTTCTTTAGTCCCTGCTCAGCCGATTGAGCCGGCTGCCAAGATCCTGCTCGATTTGGACGATCTTGTCGACTCGACGTCGATGCCGGCCACCGGCAAACGGTGTCGCTAGCCAGGTGTCCAGGATTTGCTGCGCCAAACTCGCTTGGGTTTTGGCGCCGCTCAGAACCAGAATATTGGCATCGTTGTGTTCGCGGCTCGAGCGCGCCGCGTCGACATCGAGAACCAGAGCGGCGCGCACGCCGGGGAATTTATTGGCCACGATGGACATGCCGATGCCGCTGGTGCAGATCAACACGCCGTACTCCGCCGCGCCAGTGGCAACACGCTGCGACACCTCGCGGCCAAAGTCCGGATAGTCCACCGAGTCCGGCCCTCGAGTGCCAACATCGCGCACCTCGGCGCCCTGGGCGCGCAAGTAAGCGACCAGGAAATCCTTAAGCTTCACTCCGCCGTGGTCGCAACCAATGGCGATCATAGTTTCGCGCTACCTTCGTCTCGCGTCAGTAATCTTGTCGTTGTGAAATAAAGAGCTCGCCACGCTTTCGCGCGGATATGCCGACACGCTCAGCTTGATTTCGTTCACCCCGAAGATCCCGAAGGGTTCGAAAATTCGCCAACCAAGCGTTCGGGCGCTCCGTAGCGCCGGTCAGGGTTACCCCAAGTCGATGACCCCGCATATCGGAAACCTAAACTCTTGCGTCTCATGCGGTTAAATCTTCTTTCCTTCGTGCTCTTCGTGGTCAAGACACTTTCGTGCTAGCCCCGCAAGCACACAATAAAGAAAATCGCAGGAGCACGGCGTTTCAGGCCACCGCCCCTGCGATATCGATTTTGGCGTAACCAAATCATTGCGCCCGGACTGACGACGGCGCGCAACGGGTCGGGCGTGTTTAGCGGTGCGCCTCGATATAGGTGATCACGTCCTGAACGGTCTTGATTTTTTCGGCGTCCTCATCGGAGATTTCCATTTCGTATTCCTCCTCCAACGCCATCACCAGTTCGACAATGTCGAGCGAGTCCGCGCCCAGATCCTCGATGAAAGACGCTTCCGGCGTCACTTCTTCCGCGCTGACGCCCAACTGCTCGCAGACGATCTCTTTCACTCTGGCTTGTACCGATGCCGCCATCTTCACATACCTCCTGCTACGAATTGTTCACATGTAAAGCCCGCCGTTAATGCTAAAAACCTGTCCGGTCACGTACGCCGCGCCTGGCCCGGCGAGAAACAACACCATTTCTGCGACCTCATCGCAAGTGCCGAATCGGCCGAGGGGAATCGAGCGGAGAAACTCCGCGCGCAAGGGGTCCGACAGGAGCGCGGTCATTTCGGTCTCGATAAATCCCGGCGCCACCACGTTAACCGTCACGCCGCGCGATGCCAGTTCCCGCGCCACCGCTTTGGTGAAACCGATGATTCCCGCCTTCGACGCCGCATAAAGCGACTGGCCAGCGTTGCCCGTTTGTCCGACCACCGACGACAGGTTGACGATCCTACCGCCACGCTGGCGAATCATCACTCGCGAAATCGCCTTGGTGCAGAGCACCGTACCTTTGAGATTGGTACCGATGACTTGGTCCCAATCCGCCGGTTTCATGCGCATCAATAAATTATCGGCAGTCACGCCAGCGTTGTTGACGAGAATATCAAGTTTCTGGTGCCGGTCAACGATATTCTTGACCGCGCTTTCAACCTGGCTCTCGTCGGCGATGTCGAAGGGGCAGAGCTCGCCATGGCCACCCTGCGCCGCAATCGCGCTCAATGATTGTTCCGCCGCCGCTTGGTTGCCGCGATAGTTGACGATCACATGCGCGCCGGCGCGGCTTAGCGACAGCGCAATCGCTCTGCCGATGCCGCGGCTGGCGCCGGTCACCAGCGCAATTTGGCCTTGAAGAATCATCGAGCTCATGCGGCTGCGGCGACTCGGGGCAGATCCTGCGGCGTTTCGAAAGTATCGACTTTCATATCCGGCGCGATGCGCTTGATCAGACCCTTTAATACTTTGCCTGGGCCGACTTCCAGGGCGCGCTCGCAGCCCAACTGGGACAATCTCCGCACCGACTCTTGCCAGCGCACCGGCTTGACCGCTTGCTCGGTCAACAACTCTTTGACTCGGCTGGCATCCCGATTGACGTCCGCGTCAACGTTGGTGACGACACCGACGGAAAAAGGTTGGATGGTAAATTCACTCAAGACCTGCTTCAAGCCGGCGGCCGCCGGCTGCATCAGTTGGCAATGAAACGGCGCGCTCACCGGCAGTTCCAACGCCCGCTTGGCGCCCCGCTCCTTCGCCAGCGCCACGGCGCGGGTCACGGCATTTTTAGCGCCGGCGATGACGATCTGGCCGCCACCGTTATCATTGGCCGGCGCGACTATTTCGCCTTGACCGGCGTCGGCGCAGAGCGCGCTAACCGCGCCCTTATCTAAGCCGAGAATGACCGCCATGGCGCCGCCGCCGGGGGGCACCGCTTGTTGCATCAAACGGCCGCGCTGGCGGACTATTCTAACCGCGTCGCTAAAACGCAAGGCGCCGACCGCGACCAACGCGCTGTATTCACCGAGGCTATGGCCCGCGACATAAGCGGGCCGCAAAGAAGTTTCCGCTTCGAGCACGCGCAACGCGGCGATCGATGCCGTGAGGATCGCCGGCTGGGTGTTTTCAGTGAGCTTGAGTTCGGCTTCGGGTCCGGCAAAGCAAAGCTGGCTGAGCGCAAAGCCGAGGGCGTCCTCGGCCTCGGCAAAGACTTTTCGCGCCAAAGGAAATTGTTCGCAAAGCCCCTTGCCCATACCGACGTATTGCGATCCCTGGCCGGGAAAGACGAACGCGATGTTAGGAGTCGCCACCGCGTCTCCGTTCTGCGCTGCCGCTCGCCGGTTGGTCTTTTTCGCCTATGGATTCGATCTTGGATTTGAAACGGTGCCAAATTTTTTGCGGCAACCCGGCGATCTTTCCCCCGGCGCCATGCTGCAACTCAGCCAGAGCGTCGGCGATGTGGTGGTTCATCTTGTGATCCACCGCGTCGCGCGCCTGGCGGATGGCATTTTTAATGGCCAGCGGATTGGAGCCGCCGTGGGCGATGATCGCCACGCCGTCCAATCCGATCAACGGCGCACCGCCGTACTCGGCGTAATCCAGCCGCCGATACGCTTGCTTGAGCGCGCTGCGGCTGATCAGATAGCCCAATTTGGCGGGGAGATTTGTTTGAAACGCGCCCTTTAACACTTCGCCGGCAAAGCTCGCCACGCCTTCCATGGTCTTGAGCGCGATATTGCCGGTAAAACCGTCGCAAGTAATCACGTCCACTTTGCCGTTGAAGATATCCCGGCCTTCGACGTAACCGATGTGATTGACCGGCACGGAGGCAAGCTGTTCGTTCACAGCGCGGGTCAATTCGTTGCCCTTGCTTGCCTCCTCGCCATTGCTCAAGACACCGACCCGCGGGTTGATCACGCCGAGCACTCGTTCGGCGTAAATGGAGCCCATGAGTGCGAACTGCACCAGATGAGTCGGTTTGCAATCGACATTGGCGCCGGCGTCGACGATCACCGTGCCCTTATTCGAATTCGGCACCACGACAAGGATGGCCGGCCGTGCCACCTGCGGCAGCGTACCCATGACAAACATGCCAAGCGCCATCAGCGCGCCCGAATTGCCCGCGCTCACCACCGCGTCGACCTCGCCACGCTTCATCATTTCGAAGCCGACTCTCATCGATGAGTCTTTTTTGCGCAGAGCGACGCTCGGCGACTCGTGCATCGGCACCATTTGGGACGCGGCAACCACACGAACCTTGGGCCCATCGCGATGTTTGGCCAGTTCCCGCTCGACGGCTTCTTGTTGGCCGACCAGGACGACTTCCACACCAAGTTCTTGAGCCGCCAGTATCGCGCCGTCGATCACGACTTCCGGGGCGTGGTCTCCGCCCATCGCATCGATGGCGATTTTTAGCATGGGTTGAAAGGTGTTAGCTTTCGTCGGTTTCGATCACCGCGCGGCCGCGGTAAAATCCGCATTTGGCACAGGCGCGATGGGGCAACACCGTCTCGTTACAGTTGGAGCAGGTGCTCCACTGCGGCTTGGTGAGATGATCGTGCGAGCGCCGTTGATTCTTCACTCGCTTCGAGGTTCGTCGTTTCGGTACTGGCATAGTCTAATCCTGTCCTTCTCTCATTTTATTGAGCGCTCCGCGCGCAGCGAAATCTATCGGTTAACGTCCGACTTTAAGCGTCCGGAAAGGGGCCATGCGCGGGTCGTTACCGGCGCCAGAGCAGTGGCAACCTTCGTTGTTGAGGTTGGCACCGCAGCGGCCGCACAGACCGCGGCAATCTGCGCCGCAGAGCGGCCGTGTCGGCAAAGCCAATAACACCTGCTCCGCAATCAGCGGCGCCAGATCGATGTCGTCCGATGCATAGTAACTGAGACCCAGATCGGCGCGATGCAACTCTTCCGCCCCATGACCAGACTTTTTCGCCTTGGGCGTCAACATAAAGTCAAACGGCTGATCTAGCGCAAAGCCGAACTCTTCCAGGCAACGCCCGCATCGGCCGACCAATTGGCCGCGTAATCGGCCGTTAAAGAAAAGCTCGGGACCCGACCGGTAATAGACCATATGCACGTCTAAAGACCGCGGAAAGCCGAAATCCCGGTTACCCTCTCGGCTGTAGATATGGTTTAGTTCCTCAACGCTTTCGGAGAAATCGATCTCCTTCGGTGTTTGAGGAATCTCGTCGACGGAGATTTTCATCGGCGCTTACGCGGGCCGCTCAGTGTTGATTGAATATAGACAATTCCGCCCTGTTGTCAAGCTGTTGCGTGACCACGGAATCGTAAAACATGATGATTTATCCGCAACTTCCGGCGCATGCAAGGAATGGCAGGACACCCGTACACAAGATCAATGGCGAATCTAAGCACAATGCCGCAGCTTGTCTATTACCAGGCTTTTTGTTAACCCTCGTCTTGTCCGAACCATGAGTTTGCCAATTTCTTTGCAAGGTCGCTGGCGCGCTAAACGCTTCCCTTCGTTCAATCACGTTCTGCGCGATCAATTCGATGCACGGGTTTACAAGATCATCCTACGCTTGGACTTCACCCGTCCCAATCGCGACGGCAAGGTCGCCGGCTGGACAGTGTGCACGTGATCAACAAGACGCCGCTGGAAAAATATTATTGTCTCGGCCAAGCGCCACTTTTCAACGCAATCTTCAAGGCGACGGCAGAACACGATACTTGGCAAGGCCGGCTGTTTTCACGCGGCCAAGCTACCAACCCAAGACAGACAGGTTTTACCTGTTCTCAAGGAGCAGCCCTGTGAACGGCCACATTGGATTGATTCACTCAATATTACCCGCCACGGTAAGCCTTAACGTGCAGATCCCGGACACCCACCCATCGGCGCGCAACTTAGGATCGGAACGGGTCGGCTCAGGCACGATCATCGAGCCGGATGGCTACATCCTCACCGTTCACTACGTGACCGTGGGCGCTTCGTCGATCGTTGTGACCCTTGCCGATGGCGAACAACATCCGGCGCAAATCGCCGCGCACGACCAAGAGACCGGGTTATCGCTGTTAAAAATCGCCGCGCACGGCCTGCCCCACCTCAAATTGGCTGCGCCCGATTCCGTCACCCTCGGGCAGCCGGTCGTGATGATCGGCAGCAGCGGGCAGAATAGCCGGCGCGTGAGCGGTGGCTACGTCTCGTCCCTGGAAGCCTACGACGGCGAGTGGGAATACATGATCGAAAAAACCATTCGCGTGACGGCCTTCAATCCTGGATTTGGCGGTTGCACGCTGGCCAATTTTCGCGGCGAGCTGATCGGCGTGGTGTCACTGAATCTCAGCGAAGTCGGTAAATTTTCCCTGGCCATCCCCGTCGATTATTACCGCGCCTACGAACCGGAATTGAAGCAGCACGGCCATGTGCGGAGCCGGCCGCGCCGGCCCTGGCTAGGCGTTTATACTCAGCCGATGGCGGGCCACGTGATCGTCGGCGGCGTGGTGCCCCACGGCCCGGCCGCGAAATTCGGGCTGCAACAAGGTGACATCATTCTGTCGGTGGAAAAAAACGAAATCCGCACGCGCCAAGAGCTTTACCACGAAATGTGGAAGAAGCGGCCGGGCGAACGGATTTCATTTAGAATTCTCCGCGACGAGCAGTCTTTTGACTTGGAGGTGGTCGGCGGCGATCGCGCCGACCGCTACCGCAATTAATCGCCGCCGCCGGCTTTTTGGATCTCGACTTTGCCGGTAACCTTGATGGCGAGCGCCGGCGTATAAGCGTTCGGCTCATAACTGATCATCCCTTTGTCCGTGGCTTCTAGGTCGCGCAGCTTAACGTTGGCACCGCGTTTTTCAATCTTGGTTCCATCGTCTACGCCGACGACTTCTTCGCGCACCTTGCCCTTGCGCTCCATTTGAAACGTGATCGTGCGCTGCCCGACTGCGCTGATGACACCCTCAACATTGACCGCCTTGGTGTTCGCGGCACTGGCGGGTGCCGATTTCATCGGCGCCGCAGCAGACGCGACTGCCGGAGCCGCCCCTCGCGGTGCCGGTTTCTCATCCACCGCGCTACAACCGATCGCCACCACGGTCGCCAACGACAGTGAGACCGGCCAGTAAAATTGCTTCACCCAACGGTTGATAATCATCCTCCTTAAAGTTTTTCCGCCCATCAGCAAGGCGTTTTGACCGGCCGATGCAGTAAAAGAATTTTCCCGAGGTTAAACCATACTTGAGTTTAACTTGTCAAGACGATCGGCAAACTCGCCGACATTGAGAATTACCCGAAAACCCAATATTAGTTTTGGACCATGGACATTGACGGCAAAATCATCACGGTCACCGATTACCGCGTGATCTACGGCGACACCGATCAAATGGGCGTGGTTTACTACGCCAACTACCTGCGTTGGTTCGAAAGCGGCCGATCGGAATTCCTGCGCCAGATCGGCCTGCCCTATGCAACCATCGAGCAGCAAGGTTTTCATTTCCCGGTCACCGAAGTCACCTGCCGCTACGCCAACTCGGCTCGCTACGATGACGTCGTACGCATCGAAACCGAGCTCACCGAGCTCGGCCGCGCCTCGCTCTCGTTCCACTATCGGATCGCCCGCCAAGCCAATCCGGCTCCCATAGCCACCGGCTCAACCAAACACGCCTGCATGAATCACGCCGGCAAAGTGACGCGGATACCGACAATCCTGCTCGCCGCGGTCACGGCGGCAGCCCGGTGATTGAAAAGGACCGAACGGCGGTCATTGAGGGGCCGTTTTTTAGCTACGAAATGCTCCGGGGATCAAAAGGCGATTTCGTCGGAATCCGAGTAAAACGTTCGCTGCAGTCGCTAAGTACGGGCGGGGTTATGGTTCGACGCGGCCGAGCAAACGATCGAGTTCCCCGGCCACGTCCAACTGACGGACATCGTCGAAACCGCCGATCGGCTGCCCATCGATAAAAATTTGCGGCACCGTCCAGCGTTGCGACAAATGTTCCATTTCCCTGCGGCGCGCCGGATCTGCGGTGACGTCAATCTCTTGGAAGTCAACCTGCTTGCCCCACAGCAACGCCTTGGCGGCCGTGCAATAGGGGCAATATTGAGTCGTATAGATGACCACCTGGGCCATGTCCAAGATCCTCTCACTAGAGAATGCTTTCCCCTTTTAACCGCTTTGCTTGAAAGCCGCTAGCGATTTTGCCATGACTGTGGGGTGAGACTCATCGGCCTAACCGGCGGCATCGCCTCTGGGAAAAGCACTGTTGCGAAAATCCTTCAACAGTTCGGCGCGGCGATCATCAACGCGGATGAATTATCCCGCGAGGTCGTCGAACCCGGCCAACCGGCGTGGCACGAAATCGTCGCCGCGTTTGGCAGCGATGTTTTACAAACCAATCAAAGCCTCGACCGACAAAAACTGCGCACGCTTATCTTTAACCATCCAGAGGCGCGAAAACAGCTCGAAGCGATTATCCACCCGCGGGTGCGCGCCCTGGCGGAACAGCGGATTCGCGATTACACGGACGCCGGTTTCGCTCTCGTCGTTTACGAAGTTCCGCTGCTCTTCGAAGTGAATATCCACGAATGGCTCCGTCCGGTCATTCTCGTCGCTTGCGATGTCGAGATTCAGCGGCGGCGTTTAGAACAGCGCGACCAGCTAGATCCATCAGCAGCACAGAAACACATCGACGCCCAGATGAGTTTAGAGGAGAAACGGCGCCTGGCAGACTACGTGATCGAGAACAATGGGACTTTCGAAGACCTCGAACGGCAAGTCCGCGAAGTTTTAGAAAAAATACCAGTTACTTAACCCGTTCCAAGTAAGAGCCATCCTTCGGATCGACTCGCACTTTGTCTCCGATCTGGACAAACGGCGGCACTTGAACCGTCACGCCAGTCTCCAGTTTTGCCGGTTTGTAGGACGCGCTCGCGGTGGCGCCTTTCATCGACGGTTCGGTGTCGACCACTGCCAAGTCCACGCTTGACGGCGGATTGATGCCGACTGGCTTGCCGTCATGAAACTCGATACCGACCATGGAATTGGGCAAGAGGTAAGAGAGAAGGTCGCCGACATCTTCCGCGCGCAGGGCGATCTGTTCGTAGTTTTCCATGTCCATGAATGTATGCATATCGCCTTCGGCGTAGAGATATTGCATCTGCCGGTTGTCTAAGATCGCCTGATCGACGCGGTCTTCGGAACGGAATTTATACTCCGTGCCGATGCCGCTGCGTAGATTCTTCATCTTGGTCTGCATGAAACCGCGCTTATTGCCTGGCGTTAGATGATGCACCGCCGTGACCCTAAACAGGTCGCCTTCATGAATGATGATCATCCCCGGTCTAAGTTGAGTTGCCTGAACCATTGAGCCCGCACCTTCCTCATAAACGGTTTAAAATTGTTAGCAGTTTCTCGACGCCGCTTCAATGCGGGCGCTGGTTGCACAAGGAGCAGAGGTTAAAATTTACTTAAGCGTAGAGACCACGCCACAGCATCGCCTTAGTGACGCGGTCGATGCCGATCATGAGGGCTGCCAATCGCATATCGACCGCTTGTTTGCGGCTCATGTCGAGCACTTCGCGGAAAGCTTTCAGTAGGATATCGCGCAGCTTCTTGTTGACCTCGTCTTCGGTCCAGAAAAAATTTTGCAAATCCTGCACCCACTCAAAGTAGGACACCACAACTCCGCCGGCGTTGGCTAGGATATCCGGAATCAAGAAAACGCCTTTTTCCCTAAGAATCGCATCAGCCTCCGGCGTGGTCGGCCCATTGGCGCCTTCGGCGAGAATCCGGCACTGCAGCCGCGCCGCGTTCGCCCCGGTGATTTGCATCTCCATCGCCGCGGGAACCAGCACATCGCATTTGAGCTCGAGCAGCTCTTCGTTGGTGATCTTATCGCCAAAGGGACAACCGTCGAGGCTGTGATTTTTGTCGGCGACTTCCAGCAATTTTTCGATCGGCAATCCATGGCTGTCGACGAAGCCGCCGGTGCGGTCGGACACGCCGATGATTTTAACGCCGATCTTGGTAAGTTCTCGCGCCGCCACCGAACCGACGTTGCCAAAACCCTGGACGACCGCGGTGAGCCCGGCGACCTCGATGCCCAAATGCTTCGCCGCCTCGATGATCATGTACACCACGCCGAGGCCGGTAGCATCGCGCCGGCCTAAGGTCCCGCCGATGGCGACCGGCTTTCCGGTGACGATCTCCGGTACGGCGTGACCCTTATGTTGAGAGTAGGTGTCCATCATCCATGCCATGACCTGCTCATTGGTGCCCATGTCGGGCGCAGGCACGTCTACCTCCGGACCGATAAAGTTTATAATCTCCGCGGTGAAGCGGCGCGTCATCGACTGCAGCTCGTTCCGCGAAAGCTCGGCGGGATCGCAGGCGATGCCGCCCTTGGCGCCGCCCAGAGGCAAGCCGACTAAGGAACATTTCCAGGTCATCCACATGGCGAGCGCGGAGACCTCGCCGAGATTGACCGCTGGATGATAGCGGATGCCGCCCTTGAACGGCCCGAGCACGTCGTTATGCTGCACACGGTATCCGGTAAAGACGTGAACCCTGCCATCGTCCATGCGCGTCGGCACGCTCACCATCAACGCTCGATCCGGTCGGCGTAATCGCACTGCCAAGTTCGGGTCGACGCCAAGTTTGTTCACCGCAACATCAAATTGCTGAATCGCCATATCGCTCGTGGCACTGCGCCATTCGTCGGTCGCCATAAAGCCCTCCTTAGAAAATTCTGGATTTTGGCTTGCCTAATTTGGCTTAGGGATTGGATCAAGCAAGCTAGCCAAGGCTCAATCAATTTAAAATCGCGAACGGGGCTTGAACCCCGCTCGCGACCCAAGGGGATACTCGCCCCCTTGGGTAACCCCATTTAATTGTCCCCGCCTCAAGAGGCCGAATTAATGCGAATTTAACGCGAGACCCAAGACTCGAAACACGAGACTTCGGTTATCCCGGCGGCCAGCTCATCTGACGTCCGCCGAGGAGATGATAATGCAGATGAAAGACGCTCTGCCCGGCATCGGCGCCAGAATTGACCACGACGCGATAACCGCTGTCGGCAATACCTTGCTCGCGCGCCAGCCTTGCTGCGACTTGAAAAATCTGGCCAATCAGTTCACGGTCCGGTTCGGCGATGTCCGACACGCTGATCAAATGCTTGCGCGGAATGATCAACATATGTACCGGCGCCTTGGGCGCAATGTCTTTGAACGCGACGATAGCATCGTCTTGATAAACCAAGTTGGCTTTAACCTTGCCGTCGACGATGCCGCAGAATAGACAATCAGTCATGACTCGACCCTTGAATTCACCATCATTAATTTAGGCTATTTTTCGTCCGATACGCCGGGCAAACGGGCGTAGATTTGGCCGTCGGCGATTTCAATGGGCAGGCTTTGCAGCGATAGACCGACACAGGGGCCCCAAATGCATTCGCCGGAGGGCGGCTCGAAGACCGCGCCGTGGGTGGCGCACATGAGGTAGCGCTGATCCGCACTGAAGAACTGATTGTTCACCCAGTCGAGCGTGATGCCGGTATGCGGGCAGCGATTGACGTAGGCGAAGTGGGTGCCTTGATAATTAACCAACAGCGCTTCGAGGTCACGCCCGCCGCGCCGCATGGTAAACTTCTTGGTCGTGCCTGGTTCGAGCTCGCCGACCGAGCCGACCCGCTTAGCCGCCAATGGCTTTTTCTGAGGGGCCATGTTCGTGTCTCTATCCTATTCTCCCATCGGCCTCAAATCGCCTTGCGGACAGCCGACCAAGACCTCGCCCCGGTCCACCCGCACCGGCAAACGGTACAGCGACTCGCCTAGGCATGGGCCGGCGATACATTCGCCGGTGCCAAACTCATAGAGCGCCCCATGAGTATAACACTGCAAGTATCGGCCGTCATCGCTGACGAACTCATTGCGCTTGAAGTCGAGCGGCGTCGGCATATGGCGGCAACGATTGACATAGGCGTGATAGTGACCTTGGTGGTTAACCAACAAGGCGTCGAGCCGATACTTTTGGCAAATCAGCCAAAATTTCTTAACCGCCCCCGGCGGAAGCTCGTCGACCCGCGCGACCACCCGGCCACCCTCGCGGCTTTCCGCCAGCATGCGCTTGCGGTCACGCCAGAATATCCAGCGGTGGATCGCCAGGCCCGCCAGATAAAGCGTGAGAAAGATCAGCGATAGGTAAATCGTGAGTGCCATGGGCGCGGGCGAAGCGGAAATCAGTCAGAATCTTTGTCGACATCCTGGCGAATGCGTTTGACCTCCTGGGCCGTCTGGCGCCCGGACATGCCCATGACATTCATCAACTCGGTGGTCATCTCGGCGGTCACCTGGTCTTGGATGCTGCCTTTGCCGTCCGGGTCGGCTTGCAAAAAGGTCAATATTTTTTCTTTAGCGATACCGGTCTGCTCTAACCCGTCAAGAAACTGGCCGAAGCTCACTTTGCCGCGCAGCTGCTGCACGCGAGACCAAAGTTTCTTGCAATCGCCGCATACCCGGCCGAACAACCCCGAGCGCTCATGGCAGTAGACACATTGAGACATGCGACCTCAGTCCATCGGCAACATCATTGCCGCGCCGCCACCGCGGCTGCCCATAACTCCTGCAAATCACCGGTCAAACTCGGATTGGCGGCGACCACCCCCTTATGCTTGGCGGGCTGGCGATTGAACATCAGCAGATTGCCGTCGCCATCGACGACTTTGCCGCCGGCTTCCTCGACAATCAGGACGCCGGCACAAATATCCCATTCGTGGATCGTCCGAAAGGTCAGCGTACCGTCGCCGTCGCCGCCGGCCACTTTGGCGAGTCGGTAGGCGATACTGCCGACCGGCCGAATCGCGCAGCGATCGACAAAGACTTTAAAGCGCTTTTGCGGCTCCGAGCGGCTCACCAATAATGCCGCGCCGTCGATATCCAGCCGCGTAGTGACGCGAATCGGCGCGTCATTCAAGAAAGCTCCCTCTCCCGCCGCCGCTTTATAGAAGCGCTGCTTGGCCGGATTGAAGACGACAGAGACCTTCGGCCGGCCATCGACGACGAAGCCGATAGAAATCGCGAATTGCGGCACGCCCTCGATAAACTCTTTCGTTCCATCGATCGGGTCGACCACCCAGACGCGCGACAAGCCTAAACGATCGGCATTATCGCTGTCCTCTTCCGACAACCAACCGTCGTTGGGAAAATTTGTTTGAACGCAGTCCCGAATGATCCGGTTCGCTTCAAGATCGGCGGAGGTCACCGGATTATTCTTGCTTTTTTCGCGCACGTCGAACTTGCCGCGAAACGATCCCATGACCGCGACGCCGGCTTGCCGAGCCGCCTGCTCTGCCACCGCAAGTTCACCGCCATAGGTAAAATGGTTTGTCACTTGTAAACCTTTCCTCAAAGCCCATCAGGCATTTAAACACCCGTTCTGCCGTAGCGGCAACCAAGGGCATTGGCGGGGTGAAAGCTGCCCGAGTGGAAGTTACAAAGCGCATTGGTCGACGCTCTCGACCATCTGAGTGCCAGCCTCGCGCATCTGCTGCAGCGCGCGCGCGGAATCTTCCGGATTCAAGTCAACGCCGCGAACGGCATCTTTGAGCAGCACGACGTCGAAGCCTCGTTGACGTCCATCGAGCACGGTCTGTTTAACGCAATAGTCCGTCGCCAGGCCGCCGACGTAGATGCGCGTCACGCCGGCACGATTGAGCAAATCCGCCAGCCCGACGCCGGCGCCATCCACCGCGTCAAACCCCGAATAACTGTCCGAGTCCGGCGCCGCTCCTTTGGAGACTATCGTCGATTCGCCGCCAAGCTTGAGCCCGCGATGAAACTCAGCGCCATAGGTTCCTTGCACGCAATGGGCCGGCCATGGACCGCCAAAAGCCTTGAAGTGCGTAGTCATTTCCGGATGCCAATCGCGGCTCGCAAAGATCGGCAAACCGGCGTCGGTAAACCGGGCGATGTAGCGATTGAGCGGCTCGACGATTCGATCACCATCAGCGACCGCCAGCGCGCCGCCAGGGCAAAAATCATTCTGCACGTCGACGATGACGAGCGCAGCCTTCTTCTCCATCGATTTTGATTATAAAGGATGCTACGGTCCATGCAATCGGGACTTGCGCTTGCGTGTTTGAATCTAAAGTTTCCCCGCCTCGTGAGGCGGGGAATAATGATGGGGTTTCCAAAGGGGGCGAGCATCCGCTTTGGTCGCGCGCTGGGTTAATACCCCGTACGCGAAATAGGTTTATTTATTGACTGCCACGCCGCTGCGCCGTGGCTAAATAACCCCGTGAAGTTTGCCCTATGCCATCTGAGATTCCCATCAATGCGAGGATCAAGGCAGTCTACTTCGACGCCGCCGGCACATTGATCAAACCCGCTCGCAAAGTCGGTGAAAGCTACGCCGCCATCGCCGAAAAATACGGCAAGTCGGTGACGCCGAGCAAGCTGTTTGAGCGCTTTCGCATTTGCTTCGACGGCGCGCCCCGCCTGGCTTTTCCCAACGCCGCCGTGGACCAAATCGACCAGCTTGAGCGCGACTGGTGGAGAAACCTAGTCGACCAGATCTTCGAGCCGTTCGGCGGATTTGACGACTTCGACGATTATTTTGTCGAGCTGTTCGATTATTACGCCGCACCGAACGCCTGGACGCTGTACCCCGAAGTGCTCGACACCCTCAGCGCGCTCAAGCAACGAGGCCTTACGCTCGCGGTCATTTCTAATTTCGATTCGCGTCTCGTGGGTATCCTCGATGGCCTCGGCATCGGCCCGTGCTTTGCCGATGTTTTCGTCTCCAGCCGGGTCGGTTACGCCAAACCCGATCGGCGCATCTTCGACGCTGCGCTCAGCCGGCATGGACTTCTTGCTAAAGACGTCATTCACATCGGCGATAGCGAAACTCATGATTTGCACGGCGCCCGCAAGGCGGGCCTCAAGGCCCTGCTCATCGACCGTAAACCGGCAAGCGCGGCTGCCATCGATCGGCTGATAAGCTTGCAACAAATTGTCGCGCATCTCGAGGCCGCATCATGAGCGTCGACGGTGGAGCCTCGACGGCGCTCAACTGACCCAATCATTTAGGAGTACACGATGGCGCTATCTCAATGGCAGCAAACCGAGTCCGATGGCAACCCGATGTCCATCCACATCAGCACCCCCGAGCACGGCGCGGTATTTCCCGCCGTTCTGGTCATCCAACACCAGAGCGGTGTCGACCCGTTCATTCAAGCGATGACCGGCAGATTGGCCGATGCGGGCTTGGTCGCCGCGGCTCCGGACCTCTATCATCGCGACGGCCCCAATTGCCCCGACGACATGCGCACCCGCAGCTCCCGCCTGGGCGACCGCCGGGTGATCGCCGACGTCAGCGCGAGCGTCGACTTCCTCAAACGCCAGCGCGCCGTCGACGCCAGCCGAATCGGCATTATCGGCTTCTGCATGGGTGGCCGGATTGTTTATCTGATGGCGGCGGCGGTGCCAGGTTTTAAGGCCGCTGTTACCTTTTATCCCGGCAACACCGGCCGAGCTTGGGGCCGCGACATTCCCTCGCCGTTGGAGCGCACCGCGGAAATCGGCTGCCCGCTCCAGGGTCACTTCGGAGACGACGACAAGAATCCGTCACCGGAAGATCGCCTCAGGCTCGCTGCCGAGCTCACTAAGCATGGTATCGTCCATGAGTTTCATGCATACCCAAACGCTGGCCACGCGTTCATGGACGACACCAAGGAGAGTTTCCGGCCCGATGCAGCCCAGCTGGCCTGGCCGCGCGCACTGGACTTTTTACGACGAGGCTTGGCTGCCTAGGACGGTTCCAGCGGATGGGCTGTGCCATGCCCCGGAGCGAAAACTGCGGCGCAGGGCTAAGAAACTACCCCAATTGCTAGTTTAGGCATGCAATTTGAGCCGGAGTATCGTACAATGTCTAAGAATTGTCGGTAACCATGAAGCCGAGCGTAATTGCAAATTCTAACCTCTCGAAGCCAAGCGAAGCCACTCAGGCTGCGGTTTTGGAAGAACGCCACCGCATTTCCCGAGAACTTCATGACCGTGTCTTGCAATTATTATCGACCGCGCGCCTGCGCGTTGAGCGCTGTGCCAATCAGCTATCGGAGGGGCCCAATGGACTCAAAGCTGATCTGGAGACCGTCGAAGCCAACCTAGACCGCGCCGTCACCGAAATTCGCAATCTGCTCGCCGAGAATCAGCTCGACGAACAACTTCAGGCAGGCTCGCTTGAGCGGCGTTTACGAGATGAACTGAAGATTTTTAGCGCCCGAACCGGCTTCAAAGTCGATTTTCAATGCACCATCGGCGCCCACAACCTACCGATGCCGATCGAACGCGAACTGTATTTCACCCTGCGCGAGGCGGTGCTCAACGCGATACGCCACTCACGCGCCACCGAGATGCGCTTGTTGCTGACCCAGACGCGCACGACGTGCGACGCCCGGCTCATCGATAACGGGGTTGGCTTCTCGGTGACTGCGGCCGATGGCAGCAGTCACTACGGCCTGAGAGGCATGCGCGAACGTGTCAGAAAAATCGGCGGTGAGATCACATTTCAGTCGGCGCCGGGTAAGGGCACCGAGGTTCACATCACGGTACCGCTGAATTAACCGGCCGCCGGTCCAAGCGCGCCGGCCCCTCCGATCACTCGCCCGCCAGCTTGGTTAGATTTTCGCCGGTCACACGAAACACCGTCCAATCGCTCATCGGCAGCGCGCCGATTTTGCGGTAAAAATGGATGGCCGGTTCGTTCCAGTCCAGCACCGACCATTCAAGCCTGCCACAGTTCCGCTGCTTCGCCAATTTCGCCACATGACGCAGCAGCGCGCCGCCAAAACCGCGCCGGCGAAAACCTTCATCGACGAATAAGTCTTCGATGTAAATCCCGGGCCGGCCGAGAAACGTCGAAAAATTGTGAAAGAACAGGACAAAGCCTACCGGCTCGTGTTTGAAATAACCGATCGCAACTTCCGCCGTCCGGCGCCGGCCGTAAAGCGACTCCAGCAAAAGTCCCTCCGTGGCGACCACCTCATGAGACAACCGCTCATAGTCGGCGAGCTTCTTGATAAACGATAAAATCACCGGCACGTCGCCCTTCGTCGCAGCGCGAATTTGAAAACTCGCCAGGTCCGTCGAGGCGTCCATGGTCAATCCTAAAACCACGAGGGCGGGTTAAAAACCAGCCGCGATCGAGTCAAAGTCTTTTTTTGCGCCCTTTGCGTTGTTTGCGGTTAATAATCCGAAGCCGAATTTTTTCTTACTATGTGCCCTTTGTGGTGAATTCCTCGGCGCAGGAAATCTAGGACAGCCTACTTTACTTGCCCGCCGCTCGCAGCGCGCGCCAGACCCGCTCGGGGGTGAGCGGCAAGTCTTTGATGCGCACTCCGGTTGCGCGGTCGATGGCGTTGCATACCGCCGGCGCTACCGAAAGAATCCCGCCTTCGGCCATGCCTCGTACGCCAAACGGACCAGGTCCGTCCGCGTTTTCAACCAGCACCGTGTGAAACTCCTCCGGCACTTCGGAAAAAGTCGGCACTCGGTAATCGATCAAATTCGGATTGATCAGTTGGCCGTTGTCGTAAATCAGCTGCTCAAAGAAAGTGTGGCCAATACCCTGCATCGCCGCGCCCTCCTCCTGCGCGACGCAATGCTCCGGGTGAATCGCTTTACCGACATCGGCGACGGAAATAAATCTTTTAAGCTTCACCGCACCGGTCTCATGATCGATATCGACTTCAGCGATCCCCATGCCAACTTCCCAAAACACCGGCAGTTGGTTGCCGGTGATCTCCGGTCCTACCTCGCCGCGGCCGATCATCTCGCCGCCGGAGCCCCTGCCAAAGCGCCGTTCAAAAGCCTCTTTGAAGCTCAGCCGCGACTCGCCGCACACCAGCGCGCCATCGGCGACTTGGATTTGTTTCGGCTTCACACCCATGGTCTGAGCCGCAATGCTGATGAACTGCCGTTTCAAGTCGCGCGCGGCCTTTTGCACCGCTGTACCCATCAGCGTCGTCGAGCGGCTCGAACCGGTCGAGCTATCGTAGGGCGTCACTTTGGTGTCCGCGCCAAGCATGCGGAACTGTTCCATCGGCAGCGTCAATTCCTCCGCGGCGATCTGCGTCAAAGTCGTGCGCACCCCCTGCCCCATCTCCGTGCTGCCGGCGGCGATGTTGGCGATGCCGTCGGATTGCATGCGAATCATCGCCACGGAAACCGGCGTGGCGCCGGCATTGGTCACCGCACAGCCCATACCCACCGCCGCGGCTTTTTTCTTGAACGATTTTTTCCAGTGACTTTGCCGCACCAATTGCTTGAGGCTCGACGCTAAATTAGCGTCCATGCCCTTCAAGCCCGGCCTGAGCTCCTGCCCTTTTTTGAGCAAATTCTTAGCGCGAAACTCGGCCGGGTCCATACCAAGCTTGGCGGCAAGAATTTCGATCTGCGACTCGCCGGCATAGACCACCTGGGGCGCGCCGATGGCGCGGTACGAACCGGCGGAACCGGTGTTGGTATAAACTTGATACGCGTGGGTGTAGATATTGGGAATCCAGTAGGGCCCCAACACGCGCGTCGCCGAGCGCGCCGTCACCTGCGGCCCGTTGTCGTCGTAGCCCCCCGTGTCGAGATAGATTTCCGCCTCACGCGCCATGATCGTGCCGTCGTTTTTCGCGCCTGTCTTAACCCGTACCCGCGCGCCGTGGCGCCGCACGGTAACCATCGACTCGCCCACCGAATTACAGATCCGCACCGGCCGCTTCGCTTTGCGCGCCAGGGCGACCACCAGCGGCTCGAACTTGGTGTACGACTTGCTGCCGTAACCGCCGCCCAAGTAGTTGATGATCATGCGCACGCGCGCCGTCGGCACTTTGAAAATCTTGGCAATGTCGCCGCGCACTTGAAACGGATGCTGCGCCGCCGACCACACGGTGATTTCATGGTCGTCGTAATGCGCGATGGCGGAATGCGGCTCCATCGCATAGTGATAAACCATTGGGAAAGAAAAATGATCCTCAGCAATGACGTCCGATTGCGCGAAGCCTTCGTCGACGTTGCCGCGATTCACTTGCTCGTGCGTGCCGATATTGCCGGCCTTATCGTCATGAACCAGCGGCGCGCCCGGCTTGATCGCCGCTTCAATGCCCAGCGCCGCCGGCAGTTCCTCGTAGTCGACGTGAATCAACTCCAGCGCTGCCTCCGCCGTCGCCAAATCCTCCGCCGCCACCGCCGCCACCGGCTCGCCGATGTAGCGAACCTTGCTCATGGCGATCACCGGCCGGCCGTTGTAGAGCGCATTCAAATCGCCGATATCCGCCGCGCTCAGCACCGCAACGACGCCAGGCAGCGCCTCGGCTCGGGACGCATCGATCGAGCGAATCCGCGCGTGGGAAAAAATGCTGCGCAAGATCTTGCCATGAGTCATGCCCGGCACGGTGATGTCGCCGACAAACTTCGCCTGGCCCGTAACTTTCTCGAAACCATCGACCCGCGCCACGCTGTGACCGACATATTTGAATTCTCGTTTTGCCATGAGCGCCCCAATTCAATCAATGATTCAAGATTCCTAACAAAGCCTTCCCGCTAGTTCAAGAAATAGGTTGAAAACTCTGGGATTGGATAGTCCTCCCGCCAAGGCGCAAAGGTAAGAACAAATCAATGGAATTCGCGAACGGGGTTTGAACCCCGCCGTCAATTCAATATTGCAAAGGGGATGCTCGCTCCCTTTGGGAACCCCATTTAATTGCGCCCGCCTCAAGAGGCGGGGTTTAATAGCAATCAATTCCGAACTTGGCGCCTTGGCGGGAGATATTCCGAGCCTATTGCATTGCGTTCTTTGCGGCTAAAAATCTTTGTCGCGATTGGGATTCGACGATCGCTTCGGCTATAAACATTCCCATGCGCTTCAAAACACCGCTCATCCGCGGCACCTTGATCCGACGCTACAAACGTTTTCTCGCCGACATTCGGCTCGCCCATGGCGAAGTCGTCACCGCTCACTGCACCAACACCGGCAGCATGATGGGCTGCCAGGAACCCGGCAGCGCGGTTTACCTTTCGCGCAGCGACAACGAGAAGCGCAAACTGCGCTATACTTGGGAGCTGATCAAGGCGAACAACACTTGGGTGGGCATCAATACCCTACACCCGAACAAGCTCGTTCCGGAAGCGGTCGAAGCCGGCATCATCACAGAACTCAGCGGTTACCCCACCATCCGGCGCGAGGTCAAAGTCAGCGCCCACACCCGGCTCGACCTCTGTCTCGAAGGCGGACCCGGCAACTGCTTCGTTGAAGTCAAGAATGTCACCCTCGCCGTCAATGGCGCCGCGGCGTTTCCCGACGCGATCAGCGAGCGCGGCACGAAACATTTGAAAGAGCTGATGCGCCTCAAACGCCAAGGCCACCGCGCCGCCATCGTGTTCGTCATCCAGCGTAGCGACTGCGAGTCCTTTCGCCCCGCCGATGAGATCGACCGGGAATACGGTCGCTGGTTGCGCCGGGCCGTCAAAGCCGGTGTCGAGGCGCTCCCGTATCGAGCCAAGGTGACACCGCAAGAGATTCGCTTGGCGGACAAGATCGCCATGAAATTTTAGCCATCAAGCGGATTGCCAGCTCGGCATCGGACATGTTAAGACCCGATCGAAACTGGGGCCGTATCCGCCCTAGATTTACCAAGGAGGATAGATGCTGACGGCTCAAGAATTAAATGGCGCCTTAGCGATCATGCCGACGCCGGCCAAGCAGGGCGCCGAACGGCTGGACGCGACCCATACCGTCGATCTCGATGAAACCGCGCGGCTCGCCGAAACTCTCGTGCGTGACGGAGCCGCCGGCATCATGGCCCTCGGCACCATGGGCGAGTGCGCAACCACATCGCAAGCCGATTACGAAAGCTTTGTCGACTGCATGCTCCGTACCGTGCGTGGTCGCATCCCGACGTTTGTCGGCACCACAGCGCTCGGCGGCCATGAGATTGCGCGGCGAATCAAGTTCGTCAAAGAGCGCGGCGCGACCGGCACCCTGCTGGGAATTCCGATGTGGCAGCCGGCCACGCTCGACATGGCGGTCAATTTTTATGCCGAGGTGGCGCAGACCTTTGCCGATTTTCCGATCATGGTTTATGCCAACCCGCGCGCCTTCCGTTTTGACTTTGGCGCCGATTTCTGGGGACCGCTGGTGCAAAAAGCGCCCACGGTCATGTCGGCGAAATTCTCCAGCAAAGCGATTCTGAAACAGGTCGTCGAAGCCGTCCAAGGTCGCGTCAATTTCGTGCCGCCCATCGGTCTCGCCTACGAGTTCGCCCAGATCTCGCCCGAGTCCCAAACCGCCTGCTGGATTCCTGCCGTCGGGCCACAGGTCGCCATCGCGCTGATGAAAGCCCTGGCCGAGCGCAATGCCGAACAAGCCAAAGCGGTCGCCGCCGATATCGCTTGGGCCAACGAGCCACACCACGCGATCACCGGCTCGCAAGAAATTTTCGCGTCTTACAATATTCAGCTGGAAAAAGTCCTGATGGCCGCGTCGGGCTACTGCCAGACCGGCCCGATCCGGCCGCCTTACAATCACATGCCGGAGGATTTCCGCAAAGCCGCCACCGAAGGCGGCCAACGCTACGCCAAACTGCGCGAGAAGTATTCTAAGCTAATCGGCGAATGAGCCCTCTCGCAACGCCAGCAGACAGGCCGTTCGTTCAATGCGGAGCGAGCGTTGATGGCTTAACCGCGTGCCGATTAGGAGAACGACAAAATGGTCGAGCCGAAAATATCTACCGAATCGATTAAGCAAAAGAGCTGTTCCTACAAACAGTGGGTCGCAACGGAAGACATCCCGCTGGTGGAAAGTTTTTTTGTTGAAGACATCGCCTCTCAACCGCTCGCACCTTGGCCACGGACCGGCGGGTTGGGCGTGCGCCTATGCTTGGAGGGCACCGGCGAAACCAACGATGCGTATATCTGTGAAATTCCAGCCGGCAAAGCGCTGGCACCGGAAAGGCATATGTACGAGGAGTTGATTTACGTCATCAGCGGCCACGGCGCGACGACGATCTGGAATGAAGGCGAGCCGAAACGGACTTTTGAATGGCAAGAAGGCTCGCTGTTCTCGCCGCCGCTCAATTCCTGGCACCAGCTGTTCAACGGCAACGGCCACCAGCCCGCGCGCTTTCTCGCCGTCACCAGCGCGCCCTGCATGATCAATTTAATTCACAACACCGACTTCATTTTCAATTGTCCCTATGTCTTCCGCGATCGTTTCAATTCCCAGGAAGACTACTTCGGCAATCCGGGAACCTGGTACTCCGGCAGAACCTGGCAGACCAATTTCGTCGCCGACGTCAAGAATCTAAAACTGCTCGAATGGAAAGAGCGCGGCGGCGGCGGTTCGCAAGTGCGTTTGGAAATCTCCGAGAATACTCTGTGCGGTCACATCTCCCAATTCGCCGTCGGCAGCTACAAGAAAGCCCATTTTCACGGCCCCGGCGCCCACGTCATCATCCTCGCCGGCAACGGCTACTCCCTGCTCTGGCCCCGCGGCAAAGAGATCAAACGCTTCGATTGGAAACCCGGCAGCCTGGTGGTCCCGCCCGGCGACTGGTTTCATCAACATTTTAATTCCGGCGCCGTGCCGGTACGCTACTTGGCGCTTCGCTGGGGCAGCCAAAAATATCATCGGATGTGGGGCGAGGGCGGCAAAGCCGATGTCGACGTCAAGCTCGGCGGCAATCAGATCGAATACCCAGACGAAGATCCGCTGGTGCGCCAAATGTTTGCTGAGGCGTGCGCTAAAGCCGGGGTGAAGAACCTTATGGGGAAATACTACCAGGCGGGGTAGCCGGTCGAATCCTCCACCCGCAACTCCCACTGCCGAGCAAGGGTTCAACCGTCCAGATGTTTCAAGCTGACGATGAGACTGTTGGTTATACTTTGTTTCGGAATCCGCCGATCAACGCGCGCTTGGGGCTGTCCCAAAAACACTGCACGTTGTCAAAGCCGACATCTTTGAGCCACTGTAACTGCTCGTCGCGGGACGGCCGCATACGGTCGAAGTTTAGGAAGCAGCCGCCCGGTTTGAGCAGCGACAAAGCCTCGCCGTAAATCGATTGGATCGTCTCATAGGCGCGCACGTTGTGGATCGCGATCGACGACACCACGGCTTCGAACCGCCCATCGATTTTTTGACTCCATCCCAGCTGGCTAAAGTCCGCTTGCACATGACGGACGCGATCCTTGAGCTCGGCCATGCGAGTCTGGCCGAGTTTGATCATTTCGTCCGAGCCGTCGTGACATACGGCCTTGGCGTTGGTAAAGTAGCCAAGCAGAAACTGGCAGAGCGCGCCGGGCCCAGAGCCCAAATCCAAAAGCGTGATCGGAGCGTCCTTCGCATGCGGGATGATCTGCGTCATCAAGCGAAAGGGTTGCTCGCGCTCGGCCTCTTTTGGATCTTGCCCTTCAGCCCAACTCTTTGCATATTCTGCGGAGGACCAGTCATGGTGATCCCAAAGATCTGCTATTTTTGCCATGAGAAAAGTCATACCCGAATCGCCCGCTTCAAGTCAACAGCAAGATGGCCCGTCAATTCCAAGCCAAGATGTTGCCACACCGGTAAATCATCGGATAACAATCTCAATGACCTAATTTCCAGCCGAATCGAACAAGCGGAGGAACCCATGAAGCTCAAAGACCAAGTGGTATTGATCATCGGCGGCGCGCGCGGCATCGGCGCGACCATCGCGCACACTTTTTCCGGCGAAGGCGCCAGCATCGTGCTGGTCGATCTGGAAAAGATGACGACCGAGCTTGACGCGGTCGTCCAAGCGATCCATCAGAAAGGCGGCCAAGCGATCGCCATCGCCACCGATTGCAGCGACGAGCGGCAAGTCAACGCGCTGGTCGACGAAACAGTCCGCCGTTTCGGCAAGATCGACGTGCTGATCAACAGCGCCGGCTTTCGCGGCCCGTTGGTAGCGGTGACCGAGATCAGCGAAAAAGAATTTGACCAGGTAATTCTCTACAACCTGAAGCTGGTGTTTCTCTGCTGCCGAGCCGTTCTCAAGCAAATGGCTAAGCAGAAAAGCGGCAGCATCGTCAGCATCTCCGGCACCGCCGGCCGCGAAGGCATGGCCATGCGCGGCTCGCTGTGCGCCGCCAAGTGGGGCGTCGTCGGACTCACTCAAACCATCGCCAAAGAATTTGGCCCTGCTGGCATCCGGGCCAACGTGATCTGCCCTGGCGGCATGGACGAACCCGATCTGCGCGAGATGTACGCCGAGCGAGCGAAAAACTTGGGCCTAACATTTGCCGAGCTGGAAAACCAAATCCTCGCGCTCACGCCGCTGCGCAAGTACGCAAAACACGAGGAAGTCGCTAAGGCCGCGCTGTTCTTGGCATCCAGCGACTCGTCGCACACCACCGGCGAATCGCTCAATGTGTCGGGCGGCCGCTTGATGAGCTAACGACAATTTAACTTAGACAGTGGCCTGTCGTTCGTACCTGCGAAGGATCGGCCTCACCGCAGCAGACTGGGCAAACGGCTTCGAAGAATTTCCTCCGCCTCGGCGACGATATCCCGAATCACTTCCTTCACGCTCTTGATCGAGTCGATCAAGCCGGCGTCTTGGCCGAACGACAGCGATGCGTTGTCGACATCGCCGGCGGCGCGGGCGGCCGCGACCTGTTTACCGACTTCTGTGGCATC
>Ga0214472_10001674_pt1 | contig 24473 bp, 22 predicted proteins | sample RVTome_6_FD_207662 | JGI IMG/M metagenome (GOLD analysis project Ga0214472, IMG submission 207662) | Soil microbial communities from uranium-contaminated site in the Upper Colorado River Basin, Wyoming, United States - RVT140D175 | ecosystem: Environmental > Terrestrial > Soil > Contaminated >...
CAGTCATTTAGGACTTGGAGTTTCGTATAGCCCAGTAATATCAGGTGTCTCCTGCTATTCAGGCGATTTTAATGATTATTTTACAATAGCTTATGAGAAATCAATAAGATTTCGAGCAACATTTAAGAAATAGCGAGTTCGTTCGCTGACTGGCAGCATGCGAGCTTTATCGCCTTTGATCTCGACAATTGACTCGCTTTTTTCCAAATGGATTCCTAGTCCCTGTGCAATCTTGCGAGCCGCGTCGAACTCCAACGTGTAGCCGGTACTGGCAGTGATTTTGCCCTTAGTTGCCTGCCCATTCGATTCTCCCGCGCCAGCGCCAAGTGTCCAGAGCCACATGGCGGTCAGCCGGGCGTCAGGTTCGAGACCGGCAGCGTCGGCGTCCTTGAAGATCATCGACAGCGCTGCGGTTGAAACGGCAGCCCAGACCTGCTCTAGGTACTCCCGTAGCGGCACCGCTTCTCCGCTTGCCTTCTCGACGCGACTGTATCGACTGAAGATTTCCAGTGCCGGTCCAAGACAAGCAAAGATCGCATCGGCCCCAACGATCCCCTCGGCCGATAACCTCGGCATCCATTCATGGATTCGCTCGGGGAGTTCGGCAAGGACGTTACGCCATTCACCAGTTTCTTCGCGAAGAGACCCATCTAGATTTTCACGTGGACGGCACACCAGATGAACCGACGACGTCAATGTCGCAGAGTTCATTGCACGCAGGCGATTTCCCATCTCTGTGTCGATCGGCCAAGAGGCGGCAATCACCCATCCACTGTCGATGACCGCTTGTAACATTACCTCCCAGGCGGTTGTCTCTTTATGAGCGAAAACCACAATACCAATACCTGTGGGGGCGACAACTCGCCGACCCTCAGACAACGCCTGCTGCATTAACTCTTCGAAGTTCTGGCGAGTTTTGTACGCATAGAGCTCATTGCGCTCGGCGAGCTGAACGACTTCGAGTTCCTTTGGCGATAATGGTTTCTCAAATAAATTGGGATGAAGGCTACCTATTGAGCGCCGAAGCCAAACGTAGAAGAAATCAGACAGATCGGCGTATGGCACTGCATCGTAGTAGGGAGGATCAGTGACCAATGCAGCAGCCGAATCGTCAGGAAGTACGTGTGCCGTAGCCGACACTGTTTCCGCATGCCCTTCGCTGCTCAAGGACTTGGATTCCCGCTCCAAGACCATTGCGACCCACTCAAGTGCAGTGTCCCAATCTCCTCCTGATCCAGAAAATGGATTGATTTCGTTGAAGTCCCAGACGATTGGAAGTGCTTGCCGTCCAAAGGTCCCCTGAGGATTCTCTCTAGATGCGTCCCATCGAGCAAGACTTGACAACTTGTCTATCAAACGATCGACAGCCAATCCCAAGCATGTCGTTACAGCAATTGCCAATGACTCTGAGATCGTTCCTTCCATCTCAGAATGTGCCCTCATCACCAAGCGACTAAAACACGAAACAGTCAAGAGCTGCCTTGGAGAGAAGAGATGACGCCACTGGGTTACATCTAGCAATTGAATGTTGAAGATGCTTCTCAAGTAAGGGAGCGTCTCACCCGGCATATTCGAATTGTCCTTTGAATCGAGATGATCCGCCGCACGGAAAGCAGCACTGAGATCTCTCTCGACTACATTTCGATAATGTCGGCCAGGTAGTTGTGGTTTGCTTGTAACGACTGCCAGCATCCTTGCGTCGGCCGTTCCACCTTGGCGTCCCTTAAACTGCGCGCGCACGCGATCGGCTGAGATGGTGAACTCGCAAACTGGGCAAGTAGCCGACCCTCGCCTGGTCGTACCTGCTGCTACGTCACGTGCCTTTGCATTTTGCAATACTTCTATCGCAATTTCGCTTTTGTTAGATTCTGGAATAAGTCGCAGGGCGACCGATTTCGACTCTTTTTTCGAAATCCAAAGAGAGCGGATTAGTGGAACTTTGACGCCACATGTCGGCCCCTCGCACCGAATCGTCCTCGCCCATAGATACGCCATAGGTGTCGCACCGTCGGGGTCTTTGGGATAGAACTCGGCAAGTTCCTGCTCTGCCTGCTCTTTGACCCACTTGCCCCACTTGCGAACTTCGTCGGCCAACCGCTGACCGTACTTTGGGATATACTCCAATATGACCTTGTTCAGAAGAACTGCCACGGGATTCAAGTCGCTTGCAAATGCATCAGCTCCTACCCGCAGCGCTTCCAGCGGAATAGACCCGCCCCCGGCAAACGGATCAACCACCAGCGGCCGAGTCCCCGGCACTCCCCCCAGCGCTTCATGAGCCACCTGCGTCAATACCCGGCTAATATCCAGATATGCCGGCACCGTACTGTTGTCCCAGTTGGCAAAGTCAGCAATAAAGTCAAGCAAACACATTCGCAGGATTGGCATATCAACAGGCTCATTTGCATTCAATGTCAAATTGCCCGCCGCGATTGCTTCCCAGCGAGCTAGACTCTCCGGCGACCCATGCTGTTGCAGCTCCTTGCTCTCACCCGTGATCTTTTTTGGATACGCCCGCGCCGCAAACTGCCTTATCTGCTCGACTGCTGTCTCACGAAACGCTTGTGGACACAATGTATCCGACGGATCAGGCCACAGCGACGCACAGATCACCGCCCGACAAGCTGCCAACGGTCGCCGTGCCCACCAGATATGAAGTGTCGAAATGTGTCCATGCCGAATGGACTTTTCCCTCCTCGCATGTGCCGAAATGCGAGCAATCGGTAGGTCAACCTCGATTAGCCTTTTGGGGTATGGTTGCGTCATGCTAATTCTTATGACTCTTTCTAGCTAATTGAGCGCATCGTATTAGAATGCAGATTGACTGACAAATTTGCTGTCAGCAGTATTGGTGAAGACAGCTTCATACTCCCAAAATTGGCGAATCGCGCGCTTTGTCGAAACTGTCTATCGAGTTCTTGTCGGGGATCGCTCATGCTTCACTCCCCAAGAGAGCCTCAGGTCCAATGCGATAGTGTTCAACTGCCATTATTGGCTGCCACCCCAGTCGTGCCGGGTTTTGGACGATGTGCAATCCGGGTGTTCCAGCGCAGTTGAAAACGGCGTAGAGCCAGTAATCGCCTTTCATCCGTTCGGCCGCGCGGTATTCGTTTTCACTCATCGCCACGACTCCAACGCCAGCCCTGCCTTTAACTTCGATGAATCGGACCTCGATAAACGTCTGCGGATCTTCCGGGTGCGGTCGGCGGGAAATCAGATCGAAGCCGCGATTCTTGGATTCTACGCTTTCGACGACCCAACCGCGTTCTTCCTCGTGTCGAGTGGCAACTTCGACTGCGATGCGTTCAATCTCGTTATCGCGAACCATCGGTGCGATCTGCGGGCTGCTGCGTTCTGGGTGCGGTGCGACCCAGGCGCGGCCAAGGTGTTTGATGTCGGAAACCGCACTGTGTCGTTCGAGTTCCAATTCGCGTTTTCTCGATTCGAGTCGATTGTTGAGTTCGTCCAGATGCTGCTCAGCCTGCGCGATCAAGCCGTCTAAGCCCGGTACGGTCTTCCCTTCAATCTGACGGCTGATATATTCGGCCTGCTGTACTTGTGCGCGGTCAATAAGCGAGTTAAGGCTGATTTCAACGTGACGTCGGATGCGTTCAATTTCATCTACGCGTTCTTCGGCAACCTGTTCGCCCCATATTGCCAACGTGTGTTCGTAAAGGAATTGCTCGACGCGATGACGAGCGGGTAAATTGGCGTCGGCTGCCGGTCCGCTCGTCCCGGCAGGAGCAGGAACGATGTCCAACAAAACGGTCGGCTCACGCAGATTCATCTCACCGCTGAGCGATGTCTCGACGGCAAACAAACGGCGATGCAGTGTGCGTCCACGTCCGTCTTTGATCGAGGCTGCGAACACGTCGAGCAAGGCGGGATCGTTTCGATGTAAATCGTAGAAGACCGCTCCCTTGCTGAGATGGTCTGAGGTCCGACGAATGATGTCGCCGCGCACCACCTCGAACAGGGGATGCCCAGGTGTGACCCAGTCTAACGTCGGATCGTCTCGCAAATAGTCCTTGTTGAAGGCAATCTGCTTGTATTCGCGTCCTAGACGGCCGAAGCGATCTTCCTGTGCATCGCCGATGGGCAGAAGGTTCCGTGGAGTCTTCCCGATGCGGTAAATATGGCTATCCTTAACGGTCTGTCTTGGACGTAGACCACACTCAGGCGCGGCATCGACAAAGAACTGCTCGATCACCTCCGGGACCAGTCGGCGCTCTTTGGCCTCGGCACTCTTGCCGATCATCGCCGACAGGTTGAGTTCCTTCTTGGCCAGACCTTCCAGCGTCGATTCGGTGATAGCGCGAAATTTTTCGGGGCTGACGTCGCGAACAATGCGATCTTCAATTTTGTGAACGTCAGTCTGTCGGGCATACATGTCGCGGAGCATGCGTTCGAGCTGGTTCGCCGGAAAGACTTCGCCGACAACATCGAACACTTGATCCGAGCCGAGATCGCGCCGGATTTCGGCCAGCCGATCGAGTAGCTTGTAGAGTACTCGGCCCTCGCGTGTGTTCTGCGCGACGAAGTTGAAAATCAGACAGTCTTTCTCCTGACCGTAACGGTGGATGCGGCCAACGCGCTGTTCTAATCGAACCGGATTCCATGGGATGTCGAAGTTAATCATCAACCAACAGAACTGAAGGTTGATGCCTTCGCCGGCCGCCTCGGTCGCGACCAACAACTGACAACTTTCCCTAAACTCACGCTCGGCGTAGATGCGTGTGCCGGGCGTATCGCGATCGCCGATCTTCATTCCACCGTGGATTTGTGTGACCGTCAGCCCCCACTCAACTAGTTTGCCGAGGGGTCGGCCGGCCTTGCCATCGCCAGCCAGGTAGTCGAGTGTGTCTTTGTGCTCAGTAAACAGCAACAATTTCATGCTGGGGTCGCTGAAGATGCGTTCTTCATTCAATACCGATCGCAGTTTGGTCAGTTTCGTCTGAATGTCACGGGCCTCAAGTTGGGATGCTTGTTCGATCAATCTAGTGAGCCGAACAATCTCTTCACGCAATACGGTCGGATCGACAGAAAGCACTTCTCCTTCCAACTGATCAATGATCTGCTGTTGTTCCTCAGCATCGAGTTCGTCGAAGTCCTCCGGCATCTTGCGCTGAATCTGTTCCTGCCGATACGCCTCGGGGTCAGCCAGTATCTTCTCACGCCGGGTACGCATCCGTTCGAGACTGCGTCGGACCGCATAAACAGATGACGCCATGCGCCGTTGCAGCATCGCCATGGTGAATCCGACGGCTCGCCCTCGCGCTGACTGATCGGCGGCCGCCATGATTGACTGATCTTCGACGTAACGAGTCAACTCGTCATAGAAGTCGAGTTCCTCGCCATCGAGATCAAACGCGGCGCTCCGCACCTCTCGCTTGGTGAACAGCTTGTGGACATCGCCGGTTTCGGGATCAGGAAACGTAACGAGGGCTTCTTTCGTCCGTCTGAGATAGAACGGCGCTTCCTGCTCGCGCATCGCCTGTTCGAGGCTTTGGATGCTGCCGTAAACGTCGTTGTCCAGCAGAGCGAGAAATCGGCGGAAATGTTCTGGATCGCCCTTGTGTGGCGTCGCCGTCATTAGCAGATAGTGGTCAGTCATCTTCGAGAGCGACTCGCCCAGCCGATAGGCGTAAGTCTTGTGATCTTCCGAACGGGCGCTCATCCTGTGAGCTTCGTCGACGATCACCAGATCCCATCGCGACCGAAGCAGACTTTCGCGTGCATCTTCGACAAGCGAAACCCACGACACCGACGTAATAACCTGATCGCGCTCCTGCCACGGATTCTGGCCGTAATTGGCACGTAATACGTCGCCGCGGATGACCTCAAACGGCTCCCTGAACTTGTCACTCATCTCACGCTGCCACTGAAACGTCAGACTTGCAGGTGTCACGATGAGGACGCGTTTGACAAGTCCGCGGGCCTTTAATTCCTTCATCAGCAGCCCGGCCATGATCGTTTTGCCAGCACCGGGATCGTCAGCAAGCAAGAAACGAATGCGCGGCAGCTTCATAAAATAGCCATAGACCGCTTCAAGCTGATGTGGCAACGGATCAACGCGAGCAATTGATAAGGAGAAGAATGGATCGTACTCGTAAGCAAGCCCCAGACGCTGCGCTTCGATACCCAGCCTAAACATGCGGGCATCGCCATCGAACGGCTCGCGGTCCGCGGAAGCTGTGAGCTGCGCTAGCTGCGTTGGAGTGAGCACGGGATCGTGGGTCATACCCGTGTTTCGACCACGCCCGATCACCTTGAGCGACTCGCCCATCGGCACCGTCGCCAATACCTCAATCGGTTCTGGCAGAGTGGGCCCCGTGACCACACTGCCCACTCGAATTGATTCAGTGTTTGAGCTCATCCTTTGGCCTCAATGACTACTTTGCCGTTTTTTTCGCCGGCTTGCACCACTACGACCGAATTGTGTCCAAACAAGCACCAAGCAATTCGGCAGTTTTCTTGACAAGGACAAACTCGTCGAGAACTCGAGAACGGTCATCTCAAACCTCCGAGTATGCAGCTTCGGGGATTTTCTAATCTGTTCAAAGGTTAGCAATGTTTGTCGTACTGAGCAAATCAGAAAATAGAAATTCTTAGCGACATTTTACGTTCCGACCTCACTCTGTATCGCTAGATGGATGGGCATTTCAATCTGTGATACGAAAAAGCGAGATCTCATTATTTTCTAAGTTTATCCCTGAACTGGTTGCGAGTTTTATGTCCCGCAGAAACGCCTCACATTGATCAGGGTGTAGGCCATCAACTTCATGCCGTAGTGCCGTTGTTGGATGTGCCCAAACCGGAGCAGCAATCGCTTGAATTTGTCCTCCCACGCAAAGGTCCGTTCCATTCGATCTCGCAACGAATGGATCGCGTCGTTGAACAAGCGCTTGCGCCCTCACTTGGTGGTTTTTTGGTTACGAGGGTTCTCTTTGATGTTCGGAATCATCCCCGCATTGAAGATCACCTTACGATTGGACTTTGAATCAGAGCCACCATCGAGGTTGAGATACGAGCCTTCCAGCCCCAAACCTGTCAGCTTGGCCACCCGCTTGAGTGCCTTGAGGCCATCGGGGAGCAGCACCGTATCGGCCTTGTTAACCGGCGCCACCGGCAGAGGAGAGAGCACATAGCCGTTGTTGTCGATGACCCAGATCTACCCGGCCGAGAACGACCCCCATGTCCTGGGCCGCGGCATGGCGCCGGCCCTTCAGGTCGGCCGCATGCAAGTGCCCGAGGCGATTGAGGCAAAGTATAACGAGTACTACGACACGGTGCGGACGCCCGCCAACCTGGAGGTCCCGGGCTGCATCGCAGTGCGCCGCTACCACGTGGTCGAGGGGGAGCCCAAGTATCTGACGGTGTACGAGTTCGAGCACGAGAAGGTGCCCGAGACGCAGGCCTGGAACGAGCGGCGCGCCCAGGACTGGATGCATGCCTACATCGGCGGGACTTACGGCCACGCGCCGGGGTCGCCTGGGGTCTACCGGCGGATTTTACCGCCCAGGGCGTTTTAAGGCACCGGGCTTTGCTGAGAGGTGGCGGTCACTTGCTCCGCCCTTTCTTGCTCAGGCAACGGCTTGATGGTCTTCAGGGCGTCTGTCTACTGACCACTTGCAATTCATGGTTGGAGAAGATGTTGGCGGGGGTTGCCCGAAGGCGAGCAGCAAAGGCTCACCAGCTTGAACGTGGCGGCTGTATCAGCTTGATATCGAGCGATGCGCGCCACCGCTTGGTGCGCTATTTGGCAACAGATATCCTGGGATAGCGGTGGGTATCACCTCGTCGATCTGTTCCGGATTCAAATATTCCTCGGCATAGTGAAGGTAGACTTTTTCCCGAATAACGGTCTCAGTGAGCTGCGCTTGGTCAGTGACATAGAGGGCATGGCGACGACATCACACCGGGGGGTAGCGCCCGATGATGTCGCCGTCTTTGCCCAGTAACCAGACCTCTAAGTTCAACTCGCGATCAAAGAAGGAGGGGGCGACTCGGTGGGCTTGACGACACAGGTCATTGTGAAAGCTCGCGAGATCGGCTTCGAGGGCAATCTCCGTCACCTCTTGAGCCGTGTTGGCGTGGAGAATCCGTTGCACCACGGCATCTTCGGCACCCGTGTCGCAGGCCAAAGCGGCCAAAAACGCAAAATCTTGTTTACTTTGTTTGCTGTGCACGGACGCATGGCCCGCGGCAAATTTGGCCAGCTTGCCAATCATGCTGGCGAGGGTGACCTGCACGACGCCGGCCTGGGAGGCGTGTTGCAGGGCGAGGCCAAAGAAATTGCCGATTTGCACATAGCCAATATCCGGCAGAGAGATAAAGCGCCGGGCAAAACGCTCCCCACGCCCCCCGACGACAAAGACCAGATGCTCGCATCCCTGGGCCACCGCCACGTCAATATTCTGTAAGACACTGGCTTCCCAAGCGGCGGTGGAGTAGGGGACGACAATCCCCGTGGTGCCCAAAATGGAAATCCCCCCGAGGATGCCCAGACGGGGATTAAAGGTCTTCTCAGCCATTTTCTCGCCCTTGGGCACCGAGATTTCAATATGAACGCCCCGATGGGCATTGCCGCTGCGCTCTAAAATGGCTTGTGCGGTCTCCGTCATCATCTGTCGAGGCACTGGATTGATGGCGGGTTCACCAGGGGGGACGGGCAGACCGGCTTTGGTGACCAACCCCACCCCCTCGCCGCGCACAAAGTGAATCCCAGGCATGGGTGCCCAGGTCACCCGGGCACAGATTTCGGCCTGGTGGGTGACATCCGGGTCGTCGCCCGCATCTTTAATCACACTGCTGTAACCCTCGTCGGGGGTGTAGGTGCAGGTATGGAGCTGAAACGTCACGGATTGGCCAATGGGCAGACGGATCCGAGACTTCGCAAAGCGCCGCTGGTGCAGCAAGGCGAGCAGCGCGCCTTTCGTCGCAGCAGTGGCGCAGGCGCCTGTGGTGTAGCCGGAGCGTAGGGTTGCCGGGTTTGGGGGCATGCTTATCCCCTTTCAGATATCATCGGCCGTGAATAACGCCATCTCACAGGCCTCGACTGCCGCCGGCAGGGTCGATACCGACGGCTGGTCGTGCGCTTCGGGGCGCCGAATCATCAGGGTGGTGAGGCCCAACTCCTGGGCGGCCATGACTTTTTCCACCACCCCACCGTCAGCGCCTGAGGCTTTGGTCACCAACACGTCAGCGCGATACTCCTCCAGCAGGCTGCGATTAAAGGCTCTGGAAAAAGGGGGCCGCAGGGCTAGAATATGGGCCTGGGTAAACCCTGCGTCGAGCGCTTGCTGGACCGATATCGGCGACGGCAGAATACGGGCGTACAGGGTGAGCTGCTCGTGCAGGGTCGCAAAATGTTTCAGTTGCTTTGCCCCGAGGGTCAGCATGATGCGCGCTCCTAGCGAGGACAGGGTGCGAGCCGCTTCCGCATAGCCGTCAACGTAGACGGTCCCACCGGGCGGCTCCCAGTCGGGGCGTTCGTAGCGCACGTAGGGAGTGCCGAGTTGCCGGCACACGGCGCTTGCCATTTGGGTAATGCGCACGGCAAAGGGATGGGTGGCGTCGAGCACGAGACCGATGCGGTGCTGCGCGAGAAAATCCCTTAGGCTGGCGGCCGTAAAGCCCTGTGCCAGCACGGTGATGGCCCCGTGTAAGTGGCCAAATAAATGCTCCCGTGCCTCCGGTCGTGTGACCGTGGCAATGATAGAATCGAAGCCCGCCTCCAGGAGGGCTTGCGCCAGCTTGGGCCCCTCGGAGGTGCCGCTAAGCAGAAGAATGGTTGGCTTCACGGCTGCGCCTGCGAAAAATATGGGCGTGGGTGGTGTGGTACAAGCGGGAGCGGTTTTGACGTGCGCCAATCGCTTCACCCACCAGAATTAAAGTGGTACGGGTCAATTTGTGCTCACGGATGGTACGGTGCAAATGTTGCAGTTCGGTCACTACAATCAACTCATCCGGCCACGACACCCGGTATATAATGCCCACCGGTGTCTCCGGCGCATAGGCGGTTAAAAGCTGCTCTTGAACCTTCCGGCTCAACCGGGCGCTCAAGAAGATACAAAGTGAGGCACGATGCGCGGCCAGGGCGGTTAAAGATTCGCCGGAAGGCATCGGGGTGTTCCCCTCGCCACGGGTGAGGATAATGGTTTGGGTCTCCTCGGGAATGGTGAGTTCACTGCGCAAGGCCGCCGCCGCGGCCTGAAAGGCGCTCACTCCGGGGATGATGTCATAAGGGATATCGGCGGCTTCTAATGGCGTCATCTGTTCTTGCATGGCGCTGTAAAGGCTTAAATCTCCGGACTGCAATCGCACGACAGACTTGCCGGCCTGGACGGCCGCAATCATGAGGGCCATCACGTTTTCGAGGGTCATGGGCGCAGAATTGTGCAGCGTGGCGGTCGGCGGGGCATGTTGCAAAATCGCTTCCGGGATCAGGGAGCCGGCGTAAATCACCACATCTGCCTGCTCAATCACCCGTTTCGCTTTGACCGTCAGGAGATCGGGATCGCCTGGACCTGCGCCGATAAACGTCATCTTGCCCACCGTATTCGTGCGATCTTCAAACGCCGCTAAGCGGGCGACGGCAAACGTCATGCGTTTGTCGGATTGGGCCGAGGTGACCACCTGTTTTTCCACCAGCAATCGATCCGTCTGGGCGGCTTTGAGGGCCGCGGGTTCAGAGACACCGGGGGTGCCAACGCACGCTTCTACGACCTCAGAGGGGCGCAGGGTGCCGGGGACGTCTGCCAGTGCTGCGGCCGGATAAAAAAACGTTTGCCAGCCATGCTTGTGGGCCAAGGCCACAATAGCGGCTTCATCGGCCTTGAGATCCAGACTCGCCAACGCGGTGATACTGGCTTTGGCAAGCCCGTGCTCATGCAAAAAGAGGTCGAGCCCATCCTCGAGCGCGGCCAATGGAATACCGCGTTCGCACCCTACCCCCAAGACCAGACTAGGCGGCCGAAACCATAGCGTTTGCTCGGCCACCGAGCGATGTAACGCCTCATCGACGCGGTCCGTGATCCACCACACCTGCCGGAACGGGCGGGCGGGGGGCGCCAGCTGGGCCGTTTGGTAGGCCACGCTGACATGATCCGGTAGACCCCACTGGTCGAGCCAACTGCCGGGGGTGCCAATCTCTTGGACAATCGCCGTCGGCTCACCATTGACCAGCGCCGCGGCGGCGGCCTTCAGGTGGGAGGCCGGCTCCGGCACCCAGCCCAAGGTCTCGGTCAGCAGGTCGGGACTCAAACTGCCAATGACGTCCGAAGCGGTGGTAATGACCGGGGTGGCGCCAAGATGGCCGGCCACCGTCCGGGCCAGGGCATTTGCGCCTCCTTGATGTCCGGACAACAGGGCAATGACGAAGTGACCGGCCTCGTCCACGGTCACCACGCCAGGGTCGGTGGTCTTGTCCTGGAGGTAAGGCGCTATCAACCGGGTGACCGCGCCGGTGGCTAGAAAAAAAACCAGGTGGTCGTAATGGGCGAACAGGGCGGCGATCTGCGCGGAGAGCGGCCCCTCGTACGGCGCTTCCCAGTCATGCTGGGGCGGGCCATAGTGGGCCGGGCGATAGAGTCTGCCCGCTCGGAGCTGCTGACGCAACTGTTGCGCCTGGTCGAGGCCGTGGCGCGTCACGGCAATGATGGCGGTGTGAGAGGTCTCTGAAGAGGTCATAATTTGGTGGCCTGTATGATAAAGATCGGGCTATCCGATGCAAAGCGATGCAGAGGCCCAAGGGGCACGGTATGCGACAGCTGTACCGAGGTCGCCTCCGCCTGCCAAGGGGCTTCGTTAAACAAGGTCCAGCCCAAGGTGAAATTTTCTAGCGTGATGCAGTTCATGACCACATGTCCGCCGGGGCGTAAACGTTGGGCCACTGCAGAGACGATCGCCGGCAGCCGCCCGGCGCTGCCACCGATAAATACCGCATCCGGATCGGGCAGGTGCGCCAACGCCTCGGGCGCCTCGCCGTGGATGGGCTGCACGTGTGGCGTGCCCAGAGTCTGGGCGTTCTCCATAATATGCCGAAAGGCGTGCGCATCTTTTTCGATGGCGTAAATGTGCAGGGACGACGATAAACGCGCCGCTTCTAGGGCGACCGAACCGCTCCCCGCCCCGATGTCCCAAAAGACCTCACCTCGATGCAGGGCCAAGTAGCCCAGCGTCAGAAGGCGAATTTCCCGCTTGGTAATCATGCCCGCCCGGTGGGCCAGGCTCTGCTCCGGCAGCCCCACGAGAGGCAGAGGCGGAAGCGATGGGGTTGACGCCTCGCCCTGGCGGATCAAAACGACGACATTCAACGGCGAAAAGGCGGTGTCGGCAAGGCTCCGGGGTGTCCACTGGGTGACGCGCTCTGCCGCCCCCCCCAGTTCTTCACAAACCCAGAAGTCGTAGTGCTCATAGCCGTGGGCCAGGAGAAAACGCGCGATGGCGGCAGGGTGGTTGGCCGCATCGGTGAACAGGGCGATCTTGGCCGCCGGTTGGCGGAGAGCGGGTAGCAGGGCGGCCATCGGCCGGCCGTGCAAACTTAAGACCTGGGCATCGTGCCAACTGGTCTTAAGACGCGCAAAAGCGAGTTGAATCGAACTCACATGAGGCAGGAAACACAACGACTCGGGCGGAAAGTGTGCCGTGAGGGCGCGGCCAATGCCATAAAAAAGAGGGTCTCCAGAGGCCAACACCACGGTTTTTGCCTGCGTGTAGGAGACCTCGAGCTGCTGCATCACGCGCTTTAAATCGGCGTCAATGACCACTTTCTCCCCTTGCCAATCGGGAAAAAAGGCCAGGTGACGCACCCCGCCGGCCAGCACCTCAGCACGGTGAATATGCCTGAGCGCCTCTGGCGAGAGTCCGGCGGCCCCATCATGGCCGATGCCGATGACCACGAGCGGTTCAGAAGTCATAACGTTAAGCTTCTACAGCCATGAGTAGCAGGGCATTGATCGCGGCAGTCGCCACGGCACTGCCGCCCTTGCGGCCATGCACCGTGATCACCGGGACCTCGAGCGCCAGCGTTTGGGCTTTGCTCTCCATGACGGAGACAAAGCCCACCGGCATGGCGATAATGAGCCGCGGCGTGACCAGCCCACGGTCGACGCTGTCGCAAAGTGCAAAGAGAGCGGTGGGCGCGTTGCCCACCACATAGATGGCCGAGCCGACCTCGTGCACCGCTTTTCGCATCGCACAATAGCTGCGCGTCTGCGCCTCTTCACGAGCCGCGTGCAGCACCTCCGGCGCATCGATATAACAGTGTAAATCCACCCCGAGAGCAGCTCTCGCCGGTTTGTGTACTCCGGTCGCCACCATGTTGACATCGGTGACAATCGGGACGCCTTCCTTTAAGGCCCGGACGCCCTCGCGTGCCGCATCCCCTTTGAAGGACACGGCATGAATCAGGTCGAGATCGCCCGCGGCATGAATCATTCGCCGCACCACCGGCCACTCATGGGCATCGAAAGCGTGCTCCCCCACTTCCGCCTCGATGATGCGAAAGCTTTCCAACACGATCTCATGGGGTTTCAGCAATGGGATACCCCCTCGGCGTGACCATGCGGGACCGCCAGCTGCGGGTTTGCGAATTCCCGATGATCACCGTGGTGAGCATGTCAACCGTTGGCTCGGTCATGTGAGCGACGGTCGTGGTGGTCACCGACTGGTCCGCTCGATAGGCATTGCGCACCATACCGACCGGCGTTGCAGGGGCGCGATGCTGGGCTAGGATTTCCTGAGCGCGGCCGTACTGCCAGTGCCGCCGTATACTTTTGGGATTCAACAACACCGTGATAAAATCGGCTTCCGCCGCCGCCACCAACCGCTTTTCGATCAGCTCCCAGGGCGTTAAGAGATCGCTCAAGCTAATCACCGCAAAGTCGTGGCCAATCGGCGCGCCCAGGAGTGAGGCACAGGCGTTGATCGCAGAGACACCGGGGACCACGACGACGTCGGGGCAGGGGGGGGCAGCAGCGCCACCGGAGACGCTAGACGTGCGTTGCTCCAAGACTTCGAGAACGAGGCTCGCCATGCCGTAAATGCCGGCATCGCCACTGGAAATCACGCAGACGGCTGCACCTTGCAAGGCGCGGTCGACTGCAGTTTGCGCCCGCTGGGTCTCTTGCGTCAAGGGCAAGGCGAGACATTCTTTACCCTGTACGAGGTCTTGAATACCATCGAAGTAGCCGGTGTAACCAATGACCACCTGAGACTGACGCAGCGCTATTTTCGCCTGTTCAGTCAGCATCCTGGGATCGCCCGGTCCCAGCCCGATCACGTAGAGACTTCCGGGGGTGCTCATCGCGCTTGCCTTTCATCCTGTAGGGGGGCCGCCTCTTGGTGGCGACGCAAGAGCACGAGAGAAAAGTAGGGCAGCTTCTGACCTCTCAACGTCTCCAAGTCCGTCACGATGCGTTCATCCGCCGTGCCCACTTTCTCCAGGTAGATCGCCCGTACCGGGGTTGGCAGAGCGGCGAGGACATCTAAAAGCGGGTCAAAGACGCGATTGACTTTCATCAAAAAGACGGTCGCAAAGTCGTCGAGCAGTGTCGGCAGAGTCTCCAATCCATAGGTGGCCGGTACCACCGCGACTTTTTCATCCAGCCGCGACACCGGCACGCCAGCGAGGGCTGCCGCGGCGCTCGGCGACGTCACGCCGGGGATCACCTCGATGGGCACCTCCGGATAGCGCCGGCGAATTTGCTCATAGAGATACATAAACGTGCTGTAAAAAAAGGGATCGCCCTGGGTAATCCAGGCGACGGATTGACCTTCGCGCAGCTTGGCAAAAATAGCCTCTGCCGCCATGTCGTAGGTCTGTAAATCCTTTGAGCGCTGGCGCGACATCGTCAAGTGAACGGCTTTGAATTTTGCCTCCGGCAGTCCAAGCGGGTCCACAATACGCTTGGAAAAGCTGGAGCCGTCGGGGCTATCATAAGGATGGAAAATCCAATCCACTTCACTTAAGACGCGCACCGCCTTGCGCGTCAACAGTTCCGGATCACCCGGTCCCACCCCAACCCCATAAAAAGTTCCAATCATGGCTTAATTCACACCCATAGCTTTTGAGATATAGTTCCGAAGCCGTCACCTCAACCGTGATCATGCTCAACATGCGGATGCCCAATATGGTGATGCCCATCATGCCCATCATGGTGATGCCCATGATCGTCCTGTCCGGCCCCTCGGACATGGTGATGGTGGCCAACCTGAGGCTGTCCCACCGCCTCTTCAAACCCTGGCAACTGCACCCGGTACTTGCAGAGTTCGCAGTTCATATTCGGACTGCCTTGTACCGCTTCGTCCGAACGCTCGACAAAGACATCGAGGAGCAGGGGATGCGCGTTGAGATAATCGGCACACAGAAATTCAGTCTCCGGATGCTCGGCCGCAAACGCCAAGGTGAGACGGCGGATACGTTTTTCCAGTATGCCGGTAAACAAGAAAAATGGAAAGACGATGATGCGTTTGAAACCCAAACGGTGGCACCGTGCCAGCGCCTCGGGCAGGAGGGGGGTGGTGACGCCGATATAGGCCGCTGCGGCCCAACCGAATCCCATGCCTTCCCACAGCAAGCGGGCAAGTTTCTGCACATCGGCATTGGCATCGGGATCGCTACTGCCGCGTCCCACCACGAGCAACAGGGTATCCTGGCGGTCAACGGGTGCCGCACCCGCTTCTACACCAGCGATTTTCAGTGTGCATAGTTGCAGAATATTCGCGTGTAAATGCAGATGCCGGCCATAGTGAAAGGCGATCTTCGGATAGCGTTTGCGGGCCTCATGAATTTCACTGGGAATATCATTCTTCGCGTGCCCCGCCGCCATGAGCATACCCGGCAGCACCGTGACGATGTGGGCGCCGCGTTCGACACAGCGATCAATGCCATCCTGAATCACCGGTTTGGCGAACTCTAGAAAACCGCACTCGACAATCCGCGAGGGGTCTCGAACCGCAAAGAGCTCCACCAACTGATGGAATTCCGCGGTTCCCTCCATATCCCGGCTACCGTGTCCCGCGACCAAGATCGCTGGTTTCATAAGTTGTGGTTCCTCTGAGGTGCTGTCTGTAACATCTGTTCTTCGATCGGGAGACTCCAAGTGAGCGCCCTGTGGACATGGACTTCAGTAATCAGGGGGGCACCCTCCCGGACGGCAATATCGCCGGCAATGCGAATCAATCCCCCCAACTCTCTAAACCTGCAGCTCAGCCTACCCGGCGGGTCACAGCGCTGGCGCGCGGCTGCAATCACGGCTTGAACCCCTGCTGCAGAGCAGTGAGGTATCTTGCCGTCACGACGAACTTCCTGGGCCACAAAGCGGACGATCAGCCACTGGTTCTCCTCTGTATCCGCCATGCTCTCGTGGGTATAAATCTCATAACCATAACCCCGAATGCGCGAGCGCAAGGCGGGATGGAGGCGTTCCAAATCATCGATGTTGCCCGCTAACACGAGGCTGAAATCACACGGCACCGGCGACGTGTGAACCATCGTGCCACTCGATCCCGGACTGCGGCCGGTAATGGCAAACTGGCGCTCTTGCATCGCGGTCAACAAATGGTGCTGGGCATCCAACCCCAGCAAGGAGACCTCATCGATATAGAGGACGCCGCCGTGAGCCCGGTGGATCGCCCCCGCCTCGACCAGGTGATGCGGAGGCGTTTCTACGCCGCCGGACTGGTACGGATCATGCCGCACGTCACCTAACAAAGCGCCGGCGTGGAGGCCTGTGGCATCCACAAAGGGGGCATGCTCAGCAGGATGTTGCACCAACAGCTTCGGGATGGAGGCCACCGGCGAGGCCAGCGCATAGCGACGCAGCCAAAAGACGAGTGCGACTCCAAAACATCCGCCGATGAGATAGGTCACCGCCTTGTCTCGCACCGCAAAATAGAGGCTAATCAATACAATCGCAACCACGACCACCCAGATGAGCAAGCGTAGTGAGTCGCTGGTGCGGCGTGCACGCATTTGGTGGGCTGACTTCTGGGCCTGGCCATGGCCCGCCGGGACGCGGCGAACGCTCGGCTGGTGGGGCGCGTCAGGGTTGGGGTACATCAAGATATCTTCCGGTTGCGCCACTTTAGTCAGCTCTGCCATCGCCTGCCCCAACAGGCTTTTACCCGTGCCGGGCACGCCGATGAGGAGCACGTGCCGCCGCTGCATCGCCGCCTGGCGAATGATGTCACGCGCCTCACGTTGACCAAGGACCTGATCGATGAGCGCGTCAGGGACCTCGATTTCCGAGGTCTCAGCAAATGGGCGCACCGCCCGTCTCCTTACTGCCTAGTGGGCAGAACCATCCGACGACCATGCCGACTGTCAACACGCTAGTGAGCAGAGCCAGGGTACGTAGCTTGACTCCCAAGGGGGGGTGGATGCCGTTGACCTCCATTTCAAAAACGGCCTGCAGGGGTTTCTCAGCCGCTCGATCTGGATGGGCGGGATGGGCCGTGATCATGACGCGATGTGGCGCGCCATCAAAGAATTGCAGCTGTTGCGACGTCTCGCCAGTAGGGGTGAGGAGAGCCGTTTTGAAAATCGGTTTACCATCCTCAATATGGTAGAGTTCGAGAGAGAGCTCAGTAGCCTCTGCATACACCTCGCCATCCTTGGTCAATACGATATCAAACCGGACCTGTTTCCCCACGGTACCCTGGGCCGGAGTCGAATCCACCTGCAGCGCCCAGCCATTCTCTCCGCGCACCACGTGCTGTGTTTTGGTGCTCTCGGTCTGCGCACGTACGGTCCCCTCGGCCCGTATCCCCAACGCCGTAGGCACCAGTATCACCGTCAAGATCAAGGCACTTTTTGCATGAGCGGAGCGAGCCAACACCAGGCCGAAAACACCACCAAGGAAAAAGAGGCCGAGCACCAGTAGCCATACATTGCGGATCTCTACCGGACTCTCGTGGATCTGCCAGGACTTTTGGACGGTGGCGGGGGTAAACTCGGGGGCTCCTGCAACGGGCTGCAAGTCGACATCAAACGTATACGCGCCTCGAATTGGGAACAGATAATCAAACGAAAACGTGCCATCTCGCAAGTCGGAAGTCAAGTCGAGAAGCGTGGTGGCTTCCACGACTGGGAAGTCGGTCGACAACAGCTTTGGTTGCGGGGGGGCGGTCACCTTCACCTGGACCCGGCCATGGGTGAGTGGCTGCCCATCGTGTTGGACGGCGAGGGTAACCCGCGCCATATCGTGATCTGGACGAATGGTCTCCGGCGGCGGCGAGCTGCTCAGCGACACGGTGATCGCGAATGCCTCTACCGTCCAGAGCAGCAACACCAGGCCACCCAGGCTGGCGGCCCATCGATAAGCAGCTGAAGCGTTGGGACGCGGGGCGCCATCGCTTAAAGTGTTTTTGCCTAATGACATGGAATAATTCCCATCACGTGACGCAGCTCATGGAAGAAATCGTGGACTGCCGGCACATTGGTAAAAAACACGGTGTACAGAATAAGCGTACACGCCGCGATCAGAATCAGCCCTTGTTGGAGTGTGGAAACGTGGTACCGGCGGAAAATATTGAGCTGTCTCCGCACGTACTTAAATTGACGCCTAGCCGATGGTTGGGGTACCTCGCGATCTCGCATACGCCACCTCGAAGGTGTAAATGAAAATTCAGCCATAAAAAAACCCGATCCGCCTATGGCGAAATCGGGATGCACGAACACCTTGCACCCCTTCGCAATCGCCCGCTGCAAAGGCTGTACATAGACGCTTTGGATAGGTTTCCTGGCTCCTGGGCGACCTACTAACTCACCTTCCCATGGCCCGAAATGGGTTCCACAGTGGTAACTTCAGTGTTCGTACCCAGTACAGTTGCGGGGACAGCGGCCTGTCAGCTCTTCCCTGCTCCAAAGCTTTTTTTGAGGCGCTTGACAAAAAGCATCTTTCGGTACGGCGCCAGCTAAGAGATGATATAAACCCATGCCTATCCGGGTGTCAACCCAAAAATGACGCCCTGTTCACTTTTCTGGCACTTCTTTAGCACTTATCTGGCCAGATAATCGATTCCAATTGTGACATCTCCAAACTGGCTTCGACGTGATCCGCGAGGCGATCGAGCGAGGTTTGCAAATCCATCATGGGGAGTAGGGCGTCGTCCGCGCCGTGCCATCCCAAGTCGGTGAGCCAAGCGCGGCGTAGGGCTGCATTGGTAAAAAGGCCGTGGATGTAGCATCCCCAGACTCTGCCATCAGCCCGCGCGGCACCGTCATTAAAGTGCACCGCACACCCACTTCGGTGGGTAATGCGTAGCCAAGGGTGTGGGCTGGCGGTCTGACCCATGTGGATTTCATAACCGCTAATTTGGCTTCCAGCTAAGGCGTTGAGCCAGCCGGGTCCCCCCAGGAGTTGAGCATGGATCTGGTGTGTCGCTTTGGTCTCGTCAAATTGGGTGTCAATCGGCAGGAGCCCCAGGGCATCGGTCTGGTCAACCGACGCCTCGACGTGTTGGGGATCGTGGATCGAGCGGCCCAGGATCTGGTAGCCACCACAGATGCCCACCACCGCCGCGCCCTGGTTTGCAAGCTGCCGAATCGCCTCATCCAGCCCCTGCTCGCGCAGCCATATCAGATCGGCGATGGTGCTCTTCGTGCCCGGTAAAATCACCGCGTGTGGGGTGCCAAGCGCGGCGCGGGAGCTGACATAGCGCAGCCTCACGCCAGTTTCGGCGGCAAGGGGGGCAAAATCATCATAATTGGCAATACGAGGCAGGCGAATGATCGCAATGTCAATGTCGTTGCGTTGATGGTTAGGGTGCGAGAGTTCCGTATCTAACGTGGCGGAATCCTCTTCGGGGATGGCGATATCGGTGATAAATGGGATGACCCCTAACACCGGGATCTCACCCCGGGCTTCTAAGATTCGCACCCCGTCTTCAAACAGGGCCATATCGCCCCGGAACTTATTGACGACCAGGCCGCGCACGAGAGCGCGCTCACTGGGGTCCAGAAGCCACACCGTTCCCAATAACTGGGCAAAGATACCACCGCGGTCGACATCACCTACCAGCAGGACGGGAGATTGGGCATAGCGTGCCACCGCCATATTCACGATGTCGCCGGCGCGCAGGTTCAGTTCGGCGGGACTCCCAGCCCCCTCAATCACCACCAGGTCATACGAGGCTCGCAATTGTTCCAGAGCCTGGGTGATGAGCGGCCACAGTTCCGACTTGTGACGATAGTATTCTCCCGCTGAAACCCGGCGCCAGGGGCGACCCATCGCAATCACTTGCGATTGCGCATTGCCCTCCGGCTTTAACAGCACCGGGTTCATCTCCGCCGTCGGGAAGACCCCCGCGGCAATGGCCTGAACCGCCTGGGAGCGGCCAATTTCAGCACCGTCAGGGCATACCGCGGCATTGTTGGACATATTCTGGGCCTTGAAAGGGGCCACCCGCAGGCCGCGCCGGCTGAAGATGCGGCATAACGCCGTCACCAGCATACTTTTACCGGCAGAGGAACTACTCCCTTGAACCATTATTACGTTAGCCGTCATCGCTCGCCTCATGGAGATGGTGGGTATCGTTGAGACGAGCTAGTATGGCGCCTTCTGCATAAACGCGCAACTCCGAGATCGATCCCGGCTCAATCATCCATTGCCAGTGTGCGTGCGGCGGGAGACCCAGGGCGAGGCATAGCAAGACCTGAATCGGGCCACCGTGGGCGACCAGGGCGACGGTATGGCCCGTGTGGTGGCAGATCATATCGTCATAGGCCTCCCGAACCCGGTGGGTCAACTGCGTGAGGGTTTCTCCCCCGGGTGGTGAGACCTGATGCGGATCCGCCTGCCAGGCGGTCAGAGCACGACGATCGCGCTGCTCAATGTCGCTATAGGTCAATCCTTCCCAGGCACCAAATGACATCTCGCGCCACCGCGGCTCCGGTTTGGCGGCGCGCCCGGTGATGGCCGCGATGGCCTGTGCCGTCTCCCATGCCCGGTGTAGATCACTGGCATACAGAGTGTGTATCGACTCGCCGGCAATCGTGGCGGCGAGTGCTGCAGCCTGTCGCCGGCCCCGCGTATTCAAGGGGACATCGCTTTGGCCTTGAAAGCGTGCGGAAGCATTCCAATGCGTCTCTCCATGGCGCATTAGAAGTAGGCGAAGCATGTGTCCCTGCGTGTCCTGCGCCGCGCCATTTTTCATCGCTAGCCCTTTCCACTACCACCTGCATCTGCTAGGCTGCATAAAAAAATAAGGCTACGCAAATCCAAATCGTCTCTTATTTGCGTAGCCTTTGCGTGGCCATTGTGGGTGACCCATGTCCCAATCGCTGTGAAGCTATGAAACGATGAAACCTGGTCTGTCCTAAAGAGGAGACAACGCTGATGAACTGTTTTGGACGACATCTGCTAACCGGATTCTGTGGCATCATCGGGATGCTGGCATTGAGTCTCACCGCCCAGGCACAAGACCGGTGTTCAACCGCCATGGCGAGAGGCACCTACGCGGTGGCGTGTCGTGGCGATGCCGACCTCGGGATGGGCGATGCCGGGCTCTTGCCGGCAGTGGCACTTGGCACCGTGTTCATCGACGGTGAGGGCAACGTCCTCAGTGGCACGCTGAACGTCAGTGTCGGCGGTGTGAGCAGCACGATAGCGGTCACCGGTGGCTCAGGGGTGGTCAATCCCGACTGTACTGGTGAGGTCGATCTCGTCTTTGGCGACATCGCCTCCGGGCGTGTTCCCGGGGTGATTCTCAACCAAGGTGCAACCATTCAGGCGTTTGCGCCAATCCCTGGCGTCACCGCGATTTGCACCCTGACGCGTATCAGTCTGGACTAATCCCTAGCTCAATTTCGATGTTGGCGGCGGCGGTGGCGTCCTGGCTCAGGCTGGATAAGCCATACTGCACCTCAGGACCCGAGACGCTTCGGGATTAGCGTCACCCGCGCCGCCGCGCGACACGTAAAAAAACGGTTTCTAACAGATGATCAAGGCCGCCAAAGGGTCGGCAAGGCGCGTGAAAACACGCGCCGGCCGCGCTTGAAGCCAGCCAGCGGTAAGGCGCATGTCGCGATGATGTCGGAGGGCAATGCCTCATCCCACACCACCAGGTCCGCCGCTTTTCCCACTTCGATACCGTAGTCGCCAAGCCGCATCAGCTTCGCCGCCCGATCCGTGATCATCTCAAAACAAACGCCCAAATCCACCGGTCCATACCGTTGCACGACATTGGCATAAAGATTGGCGATACGGGTCAGAGAGCAGTCTCCGTAGGGCGTAAAGGCGTTCAACACATTGTTGGTGGATATCGTGCAGTTCGCACCGTGTTCGATCAGCGTATTGGCATCGGTCACGCCACGCATCACGCTGTGTTCCACATGCCGTCCGGCATTGAACAGGTCAGTGGCGGGCAAGACCGCAAGCGACACCCCGGAGGCGCCGAGCCGCACGCCGACGACCGCCTGCTCTTGGACTGGCAGACAGGAAAATTTGGAGCCATGCCCAAACGCGACCCGTCCTTGCCAGCCCATCTGATCTGTGATCTCACAGACGTGTGGGTAATCCAACTCAGTCACGTCGTAGCCGCCGTCGAGATGGAAATCCACGTCGATGTCATAGTGCTGCGCCAACTCGAAAACGCGTCGGATTTGCCCGGGGCCATTGGTGTCGTAGCGGATGCCGCCACCCACCACCGGCGCGCCACGATCCAGGCACTCGACGAGATTCTCGTCGGCGCCGGGCACCCCCGTCCACCCTTCCTGCAGAAAGACACATGGCTGGATATCAATGGCCCAGGCGTAATCCTTGCGAAGTTGCTCGACCGCCTCAAATCCGAGGAGCCCCACATTCGGGTCGACCTCGACCTGAGTCCGCATATGGGTGACACCGTGCAGCAGGCATTGCTCGAGAGTCGCCTGAGCCCGTGCATAAATATCTTCCGGCGTGAACGTATGCTTAATCGAAGCGGTACGCTGCATATGATCGCGAACCCTACGGTCCGGCTGGATCGGCACGCGATCGATGGTCATGGCCTTGTCGAGGTGGAAATGGCTCTCAATGAGGCCGGGTGAGACAAGCTTGCCGCCAGCATCGTGTTCCGGGCCATCGGCGGCGAGGTGGGGCTCTACCGCGACGATGAGGCCGTTTCGCACGCCAATATCGACTAGAGGGTTGCCAGGGCCAGCGCCCGCAAGCCTTGCGCTTCGAATGATGAGGTCCAATGCCATCTGCCTCGCTCTCCATCTCTTACACGGTAAAATTGCCGCTGATCGCATGACGAATCGACGATTTTACAGTATCACACCCTGACACAAAACGCTGCTCCTCTACGGTTCGATGCGAAAAAGTGGCGCCCCCCTCCATCAAAGACGCGTTTTAGAGTAGAGTAGGGGCACCGTCTGATGGACGGCGACGCAGGTGGTGGGCACAAGACAAGACAAGACAAGAAAGGAAAAAGCACATGTCAGACATTCTCGATCCCGAAGCGTTTGCTCGTCAGTTGAATACGCATAAGCAAGGCACGATGATCGATGCGCATGGCACGGAATTCTTGCGGGCGGGTGAGGGACATGCCGTCGCCCGCCTCGCCTTCAAGCCAGGCTTAACGCAGCTGACCGGATTGTTTCATGCCGGTGCGATCATTGCGTTAGCCGATGAGGCTGCAACGGCGGCTGGGATGTGGGAGACCAACCCCACAGCCGACTTTAAGCCAGAGCGGTTTCCTCTGACCCTACAACTGTCTGTGAACCTGATCCGCAATACCCACCAAGGCACGATCACCGCGGAAGCTCACATTGTCCATCGCGGGCGGACGACCATGGTGACGGAGGTCAAGGTCCATGATGATCAGGAGCGTCTCTTGGCGACAGTCGTCGTCACCGCTCTGGTCCCGCAGAGCCAGAGGACTTAACCGAACACAACACTGCAGAGGAGAGGACCTCGGTGATCTCCTGGTTGCTCTTGCCCGAGGCCATCAGGCGCAGCACCTCGATCTCGCGTGGACTCAGGTCGTCCAGATCCAGCAGCGCCGCTGCTGGGGGTGGCGTCGTGTCCGGATGCGTGTGGGTCTCGATGCGCGCTTCCAGTGCCCGCATGCCCAGTTCACGGGCGGGTGGTGTACGACGGAGCCATGGAGTCATCCTTTCGGCACCCGCAGCATGAGCAGTTCCTCAAGTGTCAGACAGCGATCAGTAAAACCCTCAAGCATCGCCGGTGAAAATTTCTTGTACTTCGTTTTGAAACGTTCGGCATTCGGATTGATACATTGCTTACGTTTCGCGCATTTTCAAAGCGGTTCATGAGAAACGGCGCAAAGCCTTCTATACAGCCGCGAAGAGAAGCCCAACAGGTCCAGAATACGTTCTTGTAAGGGGCTTAGAGCCGTCAAATGGCGATAGATTTGACCCACCGTTTCAATCACCGTCAAGGTCACATCTCGAAACGCTTCAAGCAATCGCTCCGCTGTCGGTCGAGCCGTTTCTCGCTTCGAATTACCCGCATAAAGGCCCGATA